>Ga0154317_1164_pt1 | contig 17492 bp, 14 predicted proteins | sample RifGroA2_FD_105611 | JGI IMG/M metagenome (GOLD analysis project Ga0154317, IMG submission 105611) | Candidatus Rokubacteria bacterium GWA2_70_23 | reverse complement strand
GATCTCCCGGGCGATGGGCTCGAAGGCCGCCCGGTAGTGGATGGTGGACTTGACCACGAGGATGTTGTGGTCGAGCGTCACGGCGACGGGGATGCGCGGGCCGACGACCTTGCGCACCGCCTCGATGAGGTCGCCCTCCCCGTCGTCGAGCCCCTCGGGCACCATGGCGCCGTGCAGGTCGAGGAGCACCCCGTCCACCGGGCTCGCGGCCTGGAGATCGGCGAGCAGGCGCTCCTTGACGTGCGCGTAGATCTCGCTCGTGACGCGCCCGGCCGGGGAAGCCGCGGCCGCCACCGAGGGCACGAGGCGGACGCCGCGTCGCTCGGCCGCGTCGATCATGCCACCCAGGCAGGTGCCGGTGCTGCGGAAGGCCTCCACGATGTCGTCGCCGTAGTGGAGGTTGCGCGCCTCGAACTGGGCCCTGTCGGTGGGCACGTTGCTGAACGTGTTCGTCTCGTGGGACATCATGGCCAGAAAGAGTCTCACCGGTTCGCTCGCCCGATCTGAGTCGTTGTCAACCGTTCGCCTCGGTGCCGCCAGCCGTTACACTGGCGGCATTCACCCGTGAAAGGAGCCATCCATGACCGATGCGTCGCACTTCCATCACCTCGCGACCGGCGGGATCCCGCGCCAGCTCACCGAGGGGATTCGCGCCCGCGTCTTCCCCGGCGTCCACCTCATGCTCTCGGTGGTCGAGATCGAGCCAGGCTCGGTGTCGCCCGTCCACGCGCATCCCAACGAGCAGTGGGGCGTCTGCCTCGAGGGCGAGTGGATCCGGATCCAGGACGGCGTCGAGCATCACGTCAAGGCCGGAGACTTCTGGCAGACGCCGCCCGACGTCTCCCACGGCGGGCGGGCCCTGCCCAACGCGCGGGCCCTGGTGCTCGACATCTTCTCGCCCCCCCGCGAGGAGTACAAGCAGGCCGGCACCGGCTACAAGTAGGTCGCCTCGCCGCCGCCCTCCTGCGAGTGCATGTCCAACGAGTGTCAGCGACTCCACGCGCGCGACCGCACCGTGCCGGGCCAAGGAACGAGCCAGACGAGGCCCCGCAGGGCAAGCCGCAGCCCGCGGTGCGAGGCGCAGCCGAAGGCGAGCCGAGCCGATGGATTGAGAGAGCGCGAAGCGCGCCGAGGCGAGCGGAGAGGGACACTGCGGCGAGCGGAGCGAGCCGGCGCGGGCGCGAGGCGTACGTGGGTGTACGTTAAGCGCCCGCGCCGACCGAGAACGTGGCAGGGCGAGCCGCAGCCGGAGGCGAGGCGACCGGATGTGGGAATCCGGCGAGTGTGAGCGAGCCGTGGCGAAGTTCATTGGGCCGGCACTATAGCTTCATGTGCGGGTCGAGCCAGTCCCGCAGCGCATTGCCCATCAGGTTGATCACCAGCGTGGTCACGAAGATGGCGAGGCCCGGGAAGGCCGCGATCCACCACGAGGTGAGCATGTAGACCCGCCCCTCGCCCAGCATGTTGCCCCAGGCGGGCGTGGGTGGTTGGATCCCGAGGCCCAGGAAGGACAGGAAGGACTCCAGGATGATCACCTGGGCCACCTGGAGCGTCGCGATCACGACGACGGCGGAGACCAGATTGGGGAGGATCTGCCGGAAGATGATGCGGAGGTGGCCCATGCCCAGCGCCCGGCTCGCCACGACGAAGTCCCGCTCCCGGATGGACAGGGTCTCGGCCCGCACCACACGGGCGTAGATCGGCCAGCCGGCCGCTCCCAGCACGGCGATCATGTTCGGCAGGCTGGGCCCGAGGACGGCGATCACCGCCAGGGCCAGGAGGACGAAGGGGAAGGTCAGCATCACGTTGATGAGCGTCATGATGATCCAATCGACGCGCGGGCCGAAGTAGCCGGCCGTGAGCCCCAGGGGCACGCCGATGGTGGCCGAGAGCAGCACGGCCGCCACGCCCACCAGGAGGGACACACGCCCGCCGTAGATCACCCGCGAGAGGAGGTCCCGTCCCACCTGGTCGGTGCCCAGGAGGTGCTTGGACGCGCCCCCGTCCATCCACGCGGGGGGAGCGAGCCGGAGACGGATGTTGACGGCGATGGGGTCGTGCGGGGCCAGCCAGGGCGCCAGCACGGTGGTGCCCACGATCGCCAGCATGAGGGCCGCCGCGGCCACGCCCCACTTGAGCCGCCACAGCCGCCGCAGCGAGCCGCGCGTCTCCGCCGGGAGCCCCCCGCCGCGCTCGAGGTCGTCCGGTGCCACGGCAGCCCCCATCCCTCCGCTCGCCGCCTTCATCCACCCACCCGGATCCGCGGGTCGATGAGGCCGACGATGACGTCCACGATCAGGTTCACGGTGACGATGACGAGGGCGAGGAGCACCACGGCGCACTGGACCACCGGGAAGTCCTGGTTCCGGATGGACTCCACGGTGAGCGTTGCCACCCCGGGCCAGGCGAAGACGGTCTCCGTCACGATGGCGCCGCCCAGGAGCTGGCCGAACTGCAGCCCCACCACCGTGATGACCGGGATGCAGGCGTTGCGGAAGGCGTGCTTGATCACCACCATCCGCTCGGCCACGCCCTTGGCCCGGGCCGTCTTGATGTACTCCATGTTCATGACCTCGATCACCCCCGAGCGCACCAGCCGCATGGTGATGGGTGCCAGGAACGTGCCGAGGCTGAAGGCCGGCATCAGGAAGTGCTGCCACGTCCCGTAGCCCGAGGCCGGCAGCGCCTTGAGGCGCACGGCGAAGACGATGATGAGCATGATGCCGAGCCAGAAGATGGGCACGGCCTGGCCCGCCACCGCGAGCATCGTGCAGAGGGTATCCACGAAGGAGTGGCGCTTGAGCGCGGCCAGGATCCCGAGCGGCAGGGCGATGAGCATGGCGGCGCCGAGCCCGGCGAACGTGAGGTACAGCGTGGGCGGCATGCGCTCGAGCACCAGCGAGAAGGCCGGCGTGCTGGTGTACCACGACTTGCCGAAGTCGCCCACGACGGCGCGGCTGACGAACTTCCAGTACTGGACGTAGACCGGCTGGTCGAGCCCGAGGATCTTGTTGTAGCGCTCGTACTCCTCCTTGCCCGCGTTCTGGGGGAGGAGGAGGAGGACGGGGTCGCCGATGACGTGGAGGATGGAGAAGGCCAGGAGGGAGATGCCGATGATGACGACGACGAGCTGGACCAGCTGACGGGTGATGTAGCGCCGCATCTGCGGGAGTGCGGGAGCGGGCCCTTCGGTCCCCTCTCCCCAGTTCGGGGGAGAGGGGAGGGGGCGTTCGCTCCGATCCGGAGAGGTTCCCGCTACTTCTTGCGCGGGGTCGCGAGGAACATGCGGTCGATCTCGTCGCGCGGCGCCGCGTACTCGATGCGGTTCGAGATGCCCCAGACGCCGCGGAGGCCCCACTTGAAGAGGTAGGCGGCGTCATCGAAGAGGAGCTTCTGGGCCTTGACGTAGATCTCGGCCCGCTTCTTCGGGTCGAGGCTGGAGCGTCCCGCGTGGATCAGGTCGTCCAGCTCCTTGTTGCAGTAGTAGCTCCACGTCTCGCCGCACTTGAACACGTCGTACAGGATGGCGTCGGCGTCGAAGATCGAGTAGTAGCCCCAGGACCAGTTGAACATGGGGCTCGCCTTGTTCTCCTTCACCCGCGCGACGAACACCGTGTTGTCGCCCGTGTAGTTGCGCTTGACGCGGAAGCCCGCCTTCGTCAGGTCGCTCACGATGGCGTCGTTGGTCTGCTGGGTCGCAGGCTCCACCACGGGGGGGCCCTCGTGGAAGGTGATGTCCACGCCGTTCGGGAAGCCGGCCTCGGCCAGGAGCTTCTTGGCGCGGGCAAGATCCTGCGTGTAGGGCTTGAGGCTCGGGTCCCAGCCGAAGGCCATGGGATTGACACCAGTGGCGACGCGGTCCCCCAGGCCGTTGAGCACGTACTTGATGACGCCGTCGATGTCCACCGCCAGGTTCGCCGCCTGCCGCACACGCCGGTCCTGGAAGGGGTTCTGCCCGCCGCGCCCCGCCTGGTCGAGCTGGAGCATGGCGGTCCGGAGGATGGGTGAGCTGGCGGTGCGCGAGCTGCCCGACTTGTTGATCACGTCCATCTGGTCGGGCGGCACGGCCTTGATCACGTCCACGCCGCCGGAGAGCAGCTCGGCGATCTGGGTGGCCTGCTCGGGGATGATGCGGATGCGCACGTACTTGAAGTGGGGCTTCGGGCCCCAGTAATCGTCGTTGCGGACCAGCAGGTGCTCCTGCTTCCGGCTCCACTTCACGAGCTTGTACGGTCCGGTGCCGACGGGGTTCTCCTGCATCCAGTCATGGCCCTTCTCGGCGATGACCTTGGCCGACTGCATCACCTGCGCGGTCATGCGCTCGACGAAGAGCGGGTAGGGGCCATCGGTCTTGAAGCGCACGGTGGAGTCGTCCACGGCCTCCACGCTCTTGATCTTGGCGTGGTTCCCGCGGGCCGTGAGCTTGTTCTTGGGGTCCAGCACCCGCTCGAAGGTCGCCTTGACGTCCTTGGCGCCGAACGGTGTCCCGTCGTGGAACTTCACGCCCTGGCGCAGCTTGACCTCCCAGGTCGTGTCGTCGAGCGCCTTCCACGAGGTGGCCAGGTTCGGGCCCACCTTGCCCGTCTTGACGTCGCGCGCGGCCAGGTGGTCGAAGACGTGGTAGCCGAGGATGATCGCCTCGCGCAGCACGTCGTTGGGCGGGTCCCATGTCGCGATGTCCGACTGGAGCGCGTAGACGATGGTGTCGTCCTTGGTCTGGGCGTCGATGGCCGCCGGGGTGGCGACGCCGAGCGCCAGAATCAGCGCGGTGGAGAGCGTGAGGGCACGATGCATGGCAACCTCCTTCGTCTTCGGGGCGGAGCAGCGGGGTCGGTGTGGCACGAGGGCCACATACTAGCCACGGCGCAACCGCTTGTCAAACCGCGCTGCGGCATTCCCCCGGGCGCTCCGACCGCGAGACGCAAGATTGACAATGCAGCCGCCCCGCCACCATAATTGGCCGCGTTCACGCGCCTTCGATGACGACCACATCACTCGTGCTGGTGACCGGCGGAGCGGGCTTCATCGGCTCCCACCTGGTGGAGCGGCTGCTGGCCGACGGCCACCGGGTGCGGGTCTTCGACAACTTCTCCACCGGCAGCCGAGCCAACCTCGACTTCGCGCGGGGCGAGCGGCGCCTCCAGGTGGTCCGCGGGGACCTGGTCAACCTCGCCGCGGTGAAGCGGGCGGTGGCCGGCGTGTCCGTGATCTTCAACCAGGCGGCCATGCGCTCCGTGCCGCGCTCCGTCGCCGACCCGCTGGGCGCCAACGCCTCCAACGTCACCGGCTTCCTGCACCTGCTCCACGCCGCGGCCGGCCAGCGCAGGAAGCCGCGCCTGGTCTACGCCTCCTCCTCGTCCGTGTACGGCGAGCGCCCGGACCTGCCGAAGCGCGAGGATCAGCCCCTGGCCCCGATCTCCCCGTATGCGGCCACCAAGGTCGCGGGGGAGATCTACGCGCGCGTGTGGAGCCGCCTCTTCGGCGTGGAGACGGTGGGCCTGCGCTACTTCAACGTGTTCGGCCCCCGCCAGGACCCCAAGAGCGAGTACGCCGCGGTGATTCCGCGCTTCATTCTCTGGGGGATGCGCGGCCGGCCGCTCCAGATCCATGGCGACGGGACCCAGTCCCGGGACTTCACCTATATCGACAACGTGGTGTCCGCCAACCTCTTGGCGGCCCGCGCGCCGGCGGCGGCCGTCTCCGGCAAGTCCTACAACGTGGGGTGCGGCAGCCGGATCAGCCTCCTCGAGGTCATCTCAATGCTCGAGGGGCTGCTCGGGCGGCCGCTCCGGCGGAAGCACCTGCCCCGGCGGGTGGGCGATGTGCCGCACACCCTGGCCGACATCGGTGCCGCCAAGCGCGACTTTGGCTACGAGCCCCTGGTGGACTTCGACCAGGGGCTGCGTCGGACGGTGGACTTCTTCACGGGAGGCAAGCGATGACTCTCCGGGTTGTGATGATGGTGCTCGCTCTGGCAGTGGCCGCGGCGGTGGCGGGGTCGCCGGTGGCCCAGGCCCAGCAGCCGGGCGGGACTCTTGTCGTGCAGGTGGCGACGGAGCCGCCGGGGCTGGATCTCACGACCAACCCGTCCTCGGCGATCGCCGCCGTCATCTTCGACAATGTCCAGGAAGGCCTCGTCAAGGTCGACAAGATGGGGAAGATCGTGCCCTGGCTGGCCGAGCGCTGGTACACCACCGACAGCAAGAACTACACGTTCTTCCTGCGGAAGGGCGTCCGCTTCCACAACGGCCGCGAGGTCCGCGCCGCCGACGTGAAGTTCGCGCTGGACCGCGCGGTGAACCCGGAGACCAAGCACCCGTACCGCGTGCAGTACGACGTCATCGGCGACGTGATCGTCAAGGACGACTACACCATCACCATCGCGCTGAAGCGTGTCGACGCGACGTTTCTTTACACGATGGCGCGCCAGGGCTCGGTGATCTATCCGAGAGAAGCGATGGACTCTCTCAAGACCCAGCCGCTCGGCACCGGGCCCTTCACGGTCGCCGAGTGGGTGCGCGGCGACCGGATCGTGCTGGCCAGGAACAAGGACTACTGGGTCAAGGGGCTGCCGCGCCTGGACAAGGTCACCTACCGCTTCATCCCGGACCCCAACGCCACGTTGGCCGCGCTCAAGACGGGCGACATCGACGTGTCCGCCTTCGGGATCGGCCCCGAGAGCGTGGACGAGCTGAAGAAGGACCCGCGCTTCCAGGTCATCGTCGGGGACACCACCAACGACGTGACGCTGTCCATGAACAACAGCAAGAAGCCGTTCTCCGACAAGCGCGTGCGGCTGGCCATCACGCATGCCATCAACAAGGACGAGGTCCTCAAGGGTGCCATGTTCGGCCACGGGAAGATCCTGGGCTCGAACGTGGACCCCACCAACCCCTACTACGTGGACATGTCGAAGGAGAAGCCCTATGACCCGGCCAAGGCGAAGAAACTCCTGGCCGAGGCCGGCTACCCGAACGGCTTCGACGTGGTGCTCAAGGTGGCGCCGCAGTACTACTACACCGTGCGTTCGGCCGAGGTGCTGGTGAGCCAGTTCGCCAAGGTGGGCATCCGGGCCACGATCCAGCAGATCGAGTGGGGGCAGTGGCTCTCCCAGGTCTTCTGCCTGGCGCCCTGCCAGAACCCCGACTACGACATGTCGATCATCGGGCATGCCGAGGCGTTCGACATCGGCAACTTCGCCAACCCCAAGTACTACTTCCGCTGGGACAGCCCGGAGTTCCAGAAGCTGTTCGCCGAGTCCCAGGTCACGGTGGACGACAAGCAGCGCCGCGAGCTGTACGTGAAGATGCAGAAGATGCTGGCTGACGAGGCGCCGGCCGTCTGGCTGTACATGCACCCGCGGCTCGTGGTGACCAAGAAGGGCGTGACGGGGATCTGGAAGGACCTCCCGCTCCCGGTTCTCGACCTCTCCGAGGTCGCCTGGCAGAAGTAGGCGGGCCCGCCCGGCCCGAGCGCATTGCGCCGCTTCATCCTGAGGAGGGTGGCCGCACTCGTGGCCACCCTCCTTTTCGTCTCGGTCCTCGTGTTCGTGGTGGTGCGCATTCTCCCGGGCGATCCGGCCCTCGTCATCATGGGCACCGAGGGGAGCGGGGAGGCCGCGGCGCGCCTGCGCGAGGCGATGGGGCTCAACCGGCCGCTCGTGGTCCAGTATCTCGACTGGATGGCGCGGGCGCTCGTGGGAGACCTCGGCCGCTCGATCCAGTACGACGTGCCTGTCGGCGGCCTCATCCTCTCGCGGCTCTCGGTGACGCTTCCCCTCACCCTCATGGCGGCGGGCTTCATGGCGTTGGCCGCCATCCCCGTCGGCGTGTTCGCGGCCACCCACCAGCGTCGCTGGGGGGACTACCTCAGCATGACCCTCTCCCAGATCGGCGTGGCCGTGCCGGGTTTCTGGGCGGGCCTGCTGCTGATCCTCCTCTTCTCGGTGCGGCTCGGCTGGTTTCACTCCGGCGGCTTCGACGGCTGGGCGCAGGGCGTGGGGTCCGCGCTCAAGTCGCTGCTGCTGCCGGCAGTGGCCCTCGGGCTCTTCCAGTTCGCGGTGCTGGCGCGCACGACGCGGTCGGCCATCCTGGAGGTGCTGAGGGAGGAGTACGTGACGACGGCCCGCGCCAAGGGCGTGCCGGAGCGCACGGTGCTCTTCAGACACACCCTGCGGAACGCCATGATCCCGGTTCTCACCGTGGCCGGCGTCCAGCTCGGCCAGCTCATGGCGGGGAGCATCATCCTGGAGTCGGTCTTCTACCTGCCCGGCCTCGGCCGCCTCGCGCTGGGCGCCATCAGCGCCCGGGACCTGCCCGTGGTCCAGGGGGTGGTGCTCTTCGTCGCCTCGGTGATCGTGACGATCAACGTGGCGGTGGACATCCTCTACGGTTTCCTGGACCCCCGCATCCGCTATGAGTGAGCGCGCGCTGTCCCGGCGGATGCGGCCGCTGAGGCACGTGACCTTCACCCTCGGGTTGGTCATCACGCTGTGCCTGCTGGCGACGGCCGCGCTCAGCCTCGTCTACACGCCGCAGGACCCGCTCGAGATGTCCATCGGCGGCCGGCTCCAGGGGCCCTCGGGGCACCATCTGCTCGGGACGGACCAGTTCGGGCGCGACCTGCTCTCCCGCATCATGACCGGGGCCGTCACCTCCATCCTCGTGGGCGTGATCGCCGTGGGCATCGGGATGGGCGTGGGCGTGTTCCTCGGCATGCTCTCCGGCTACTTCGGCGGCTGGCTCGACGAGGGGTTCATGCGCCTCATGGACGCCGTCCAGGGCTTCCCGGCGATCCTGTCGGCGCTGCTGATCACGGCCGTCTTCCGCCCGAGCATCACCATCAGCATGGTGGCGATCGGGGTGGCCTTCCTTCCCGTCTTCGCGCGGCTGACGCGGGCGGCGTTCCTCGAGCTCCGCGACCGGGACTTCGTGGCGGCGGCGCGGGCGCTCGGGGCGGGAGACGCGGCCCTCATCGCCCGCCACATCCTGCCCAACACGCTGTCGCCGCTCATCGTTCAGGCCACCATCAGCTTTCCCGTCGCCATCCTTGCCGAGGCCGGGCTTGCCTATCTCGGGCTCGGCACCCAGCCGCCGCACCCGTCCTGGGGGCTCATGCTGCGCGAGGCCCAGGCCTTCCTCGGGTTGAACCCGTGGTTCGCCATCTTCCCGGGCGGCGCCATCGCCGTGACCGTCCTCGGGCTCAACCTCCTGGGGGACGGGCTGCGCGATCTGCTGGACCCCAAGATGGCCGGGTGAGGGCATAGGACGGACAAACGCTGCTCCCTCGGCTCCCTCGCCGCGCGACCCGGGGGCCGGGATGCGGCCTCCCCTGCGAACCCCGGCCCGGCACCCGGGAATGCGGGCATCGGAGGGGGGAAGGCGAGCGTCGCCCGCCCCGAAAGCCCTGTGGCCGCAGGCCCTCCTGCGCTTGTCAGCGGCGCGCGGTGAAGGAGCGGCCGTGGGGCCTGAGTGGGGCACCGGCGAGCGTGGAGAGCGGGGGCGAGTGGCGGGGCGAGTCGATCGCGATGGGGGCGGGTGGGGCCGGGCCGGGAGGCTCGGCAGCGCCCGAGGGGCCGAGGTGGGCGAGGATGGTGCGCACGGCGACCGGGTTCTAGCCCAACGTCCGCAGCTCGAGCGGCGGCACCTCCGGGCGGGAATCCCAGGCCGTCAGCCCAGGCTGGACGGTTCCGCCGCCGGCCACTCGCGCGCGGCCTTGTAGCGCAGGTCCTCCCACCGCTCGGCGGCGTCGCGCCCCAGGAGCGCCAGGTCGACGCCCTGAAAGCGGCGCTGCAGGCCCGTGAACTCCTCGAGCGGCGCGAAGGCCGGCTCGTGGGTGATGCGATAGCGCCGCCCCCCCTCGATCTCGTAGAGCGGATGGAAGCCCGTCTCCACGGCGAGGCGCGCGACGCGGATCGCGAGGCGGGACTCGAAGCCCCAGTTCACGCAGGCCGTCACCAGATGGACGAGCTTGAAGCCCCGGTAGGTGAGGGCTTTCTTCACCTTCTGGTCGAGATCTCTCGGGAAGGCCGCCGACGCGGTGGCCAGGTACGGCACCCGGTGCGCGGCGAGGATCTCCAGCAGGTCCTTGCGGTTGCGCGCCGCGGGGGGCGCCTGATGGAACGGCTGTGTCGACTTGGTGATGATGCCCCGCGGGGTGCCCCCCGACTGCTGGCCGCCTGTGTTCTGGTAGCCCTGGTTGTCGTTCACGATGACGAGCACGTTGGCGTTCCGCTCGGCGATGCCGGACAGCCCCCCCAGCCCGATGTCGAACGCCCCGCCGTCTCCCGAGTAGGCCACCACCGTCTCGCCGGTGCGCCCGCGCAGCTCGAGGGCCTGGGACATGCCTTCGGCCTGGGCGAAGCCGGCCGCGTAGACGGTGAACACGATGGAGCTGTCGCACACCGTGAACTCGCCGGGAAAGTAGCTGCCGGCGCAGCTCGCCAGGATGAAGTAATAGGCCCTGGGGCCGACGGCCTGCATCACCTGGCGCAGCATGCTGACCGCGCCACATCCCGGGCAGGCCCCGTGCCCGCCGAAGTATCGCTCCTTGCTGAACGGCCGGACGCCCAGCTCGGTCGTGGTCAATTGCATCGCTCGGCCCTCCCGACGGCGTGGAGCCCCTCTTCGTCCAGGAAGTGGACCAGCCCCTGCTGCGCGGGGCCGGCCGCGGCGAGGTAGTCGATCAGCTCGCCCGTGGCCTCGGGCGTCAGGTCCACCCCTCCCAGCCCCGTGATGCAGCCGAGCAGCACGATGTCGTCGACGAGGCCGCGGAGCGCCGCCGAGATCTCGCAGTGGAAGATGCCGCCCACGCCGGTGGTGAGGTTGCGGTCCAGGACCGCGATCTTCTGCCCCGGCCGCAGGTGTCGGAGCATCTCACCCACCGGCAGCGGCCGGATGCTGCAGAGCTTCAGCAGCCCGACCTTCTGGCCGCGCCGGCGGCGCCGCATGACCTCCTCGCGCGCCGCGCCGCAACTCGCGCCGCTCGCGATCAGCACGAGCTCGGCGTCCTCCATCGCGTAGGGCTCGGTGAGCGTTCGGCGGCGCCCGAAGAGCACCTCGAAGCCCTTGGCCACCTCGAGGAACACGTCCTGCGACGCCACCACGTCGCGGTGCATCCGCTCCGAGAGGCTGAAATACTGCTGCGCGGTGGACACGACGCCGCCGAACGTTGCCGGGTGGCTCGAGTCGGGCAGGTCGGGCACGGCCAGCTCGCCGACGAAGCCGCGCACGGCCGCCTCGTCCGGGATCTCGATCTCCTCCTTCTGGTGCGAGAGGTAGAAGCCGTCGCCGCAGACCAGCGCGGGCAGGCACACGCGCTCCGCCACCCGCATCGCCAGCAGGATGAAGTCGAAGACGTCCTGGGCCGTCTCGCAGAAGAACTGCAGCCATCCGGTGTCGCGCATGAAGAGCGAGTCGTTCTGCTGCGGGCCGAGCGTCCAGGCGGGCCCCCGGAGGGCGCGATTGAAGACGCCCATCACCATCGGCAGCCGGTTTCCCGCCACCTCCCACATGACCTCGCTCATGAGCACGAGACCCTGCGAGGAGGTGTAGATGGCGCAGCGCTCGCCACCCCAGAAGACGCCCTCCGCCGAGGCGATCGCGTTGTACTCGGAGTCGGAGGGGATGACCCGCACCCGCTCGCTGCGGGTCATGGTCTCCAGGACCTCGGTCTGCGGCGTGATGGGGAAAACGTACGCGATTCGAACGCCCGCCAGCTCGTAGGCGAGCGACATGGCCTCGGCCCCGGAGACGATCACCCGCTTGCTCGAGGCGATGCCGGAGTCCTGGTTGATCGCCATGGTTACGACTCCTCCTCAGGGATCATGGTCATTGCGGACCGCGGACACTCCTGGACGCAGACGCCGCACCCCTTGCAGTAGTCGAGATCGATCTCGAAGCCCCAGTCGGCCCGCTGCGCGATCGCGGCATCGGGGCAGTACGTGAAGCAGTTGCCGCACATGCTGCAGAACCCGCAGGTGAAGCAGCGTCTTGCCTCGCCTTGCGCCGCGCGCCCGTCCAGCGGCGCCGCCACCTCGGCGAAGCCCGCCAGCCTCGTGGCCACGTCGGCCTCGGGGTTCGCCACCCGCGCCGCCGGCCTGAAGTAGTCGAGGTTGATTTCCGGGAAGGCGACCACGTGGGCGCGCGTCGGCTCCGGCCGGCCCGCGATGAGCGCGAGATAGGAAGAGAACGAGAGCGCCCCCCGGGCGCCGACGCCGATGCGGCCCGCGAGGTCCGCCTGGGTGCGCCGTTGCAGGTAGAGGTCGATGCCGATCGCCGCTCGCTTGCCGGCGCCCAGGGCCTGCACGACGTTGTACGTCCCGCCGGCGTCGCCCCCGGCGAAGACTCCGGGCAGGGCCGTGTCACCCCATTCGCCGACGGCCACGCGTGCCCCTGCCGGCAAGCCTTCGGGGAGGCTCTCCCGCTCCAGTTCCTGACCGATGGCGTAGATGACGGTTTCGGCGGCGAGCTGTCGCACATCCGCAGGATCCACCTGGAAGGTGACCGCTCCGGACCGGTCACGCTGGACGCCCGTCACGCGCGCCATCGCCACGCCGAGCGCGCCGTCCTGCGCGAGGACTTCCAGCGGCGCCCAGCCGGCCTCGACGCGAACGCCCTCCTGGCTGGCCGCGGCCACCTCGTCGGGATGCGCCGGCAGCTCGGAGGCCCCCTCCACGGCACACATCACGACCTCGGCGGCGCCGAGCCGCCGGGCCACGCGGGCGACGTCCACCGCGACATCGCCGCCGCCGATCACCAGCACCCGCCGCCCGAGGCGCAGGCCCGCGCCCTGGTTGACCTGTCGGAGCAGCTCGAGGCCGGACAGGATCCCCTGCCGGTCCGCGCCAGGGACGGGGAGGCGCCGCGGCCGGGAGAGCCCGACGCCGAGGAACACGGCGCCGTAGTCCTCGCGCAGCCGACCGAAGCTCATGCTCTCGCCGATGCGCACGCCGCAGCGGAAGGACACCCCCTGGGCCTCGAGCCGCGCGATCTCCAGGTCGAGCACGGGGCGGGGCAGCCGGTACGCGGGGATGCCGTGGCGCAGCGCCCCGCCGGGCTGGCTGCTCGCCTCGTACACCGTCACCGGGTAACCGAGGCGCCGCAGATGATAGGCGCAGGCGAGCCCCGCCGGCCCGCTCCCGACTACGGCCACCCGGGTGTCATGCGCGATGCCCGCCGCCGGCGCCTCGTCGCCCGCGTGCTCGGCCGCGTATCGTTCGAGCCGCGCGATGGACAGCGGGTGGTCATACTGCTCGCGATTGCAGGGCGCTTCGCAGGGGTGATAGCACACCCGCCCCGTGATGGCCGGGAAGGGACTCTCCTCCCGGAAGACGCGGTAGGCCAGCTCGGGGCGTCCACGCGCGATGAGCAGCAACGCCAGCGCGATGTCGTGTCCGGTCGGACAACCCTCTCGGCAGGGCGAGGTCTTCGAGGTGTAGTCGTAGACCGGTCGCTCGTAGCGCTGAGCGCCGGTCTTGTTCTCCGTATGAGGCCGCCAGGAGCGGTACCGGAGGGTCGTCTCGAACACGGTACCCATGGTCGCTATGCCCTTTCCCCGCCCCGCCATGCCAGCGGAGCGACCGCCTCGTATCCGCGTCGCAACCCGGTGAAGTTGCCCTCGATGCGGTCCTGGGGCATGTCCCCTGTCACCTTCTCCACGCATTGCTCCAGCGTGGGAAGCGAGACCAGGCCTGTCAAGCGCGCGAAGGCCCCCACCATCACCGGCCCCACAATGGGCACGCTCCCCCGCACCAGACCGCACTCCTTGGCGATCTGGCTGGCCCGCACTGTCGCGACGCGGCGCCCGAGAAGGGCGAGTTCCTCCGCCGTCTTCCGACTGTTCACCAGAAGGACGCCGCCCGGATCGAGGCTTGCGACCATGCGCGGCGTGGCAGCCAGCATCGTGGCGTCGAAGATCAGCATGACCTGCGGCTGGCGCACGAGACTGCGATCATCGATCGGCGTCGCCGAGCGCTTGAACCGGATAAAGTACATCACCGGCGCACCCATGCGCTCGCCGCCGTAGAGAGGTTGCCCGTTGACGCGATAGCCGGCGGCAGACAGCGCGTAGACGACAAGGTCGCCGGCGGTCTTCACGCCCTGCCCGCCCCGGCCGTGAAGCGCCACCTCGATGTACTCGCGGTCCTCTGCCATCGGGACAGCCCTCCTCGCAGGGCACAGCCTGCGGCCAGTCGCAACCCATTCCGCAACCATCCGCTTCTGCCCGCCGCCCCGCCAGAAGCCGGCCGCCTGCAGCGCCTGGTCGATCAGGGAGGGCGAGGGCGTGCGGGCACCCGCGTCGATCTCGCGCACGAGGCCGACCACCGCCGCCGAGACCGGCGTAGGCACTCCGACCTCGTGCCCCCGCGCCACGACGTAGCCGTTCATGTACTCGATCTCCGATCCGTGTGCGCCCTTCGGAGGCCACCCCTACGCTCGCTTTCGAATCCAGACCGCCGTGTCGTGGAACGCGGCGCCGCCGGCCGGCCAGGCCGGGTCGGCGCTGGTGAGGGCGTTGATGCCGATCTCGTTCTCGAAGTGGCGGTTCGGCCAGATCCCCTCGACGATCACGACGCCCCGCTGCTGGCCGGCCCTCGGCCTGGCGTGGACCGTCACCGTGCCGCGCTCGTTGCCGAGCACGACCCGGTCTCCCTCGACCACGCCGAGCGCGGCGCAGTCCTCGGGATGCAGCAGCGCGGTCGGCCGCACCTCGCGGCGCAGCGACCCTGGTGTCTCGGTGAAGGTGGAGTTGAGGAACGTCCGCGCCGGCGCGGCCACGAGGCGGAACGGCCGCGCGGGCGTGGCCTCGTCGGTCACCGCGAAGTGGTCGGGGAGCGTGGGCATCTCCTGCCCGCGCCCGCCGTAGGCCGACCAGTCGGGCTTGAAGCGGAACTTGCCGTCGGGCCAGGCGAAGCCATCCAGGAAGTGCGCCGTCTCGAACGGCAGGGCCATGTCCTGGCCACCACCCTCCCAGTTCGTCTGGGCGTCCCACATGCCGGACTGGCGGAGCGTCCAGTCCATGATCTCCCACGGCGTCATCTCGAAGCCGCGATGCCGCGCGCCGAGGCGTCGGGCCAGCTCCGCGATCACCCAGTGGTTCTCGCGGCACTCGCCGGGCGGCTCGATGATGCGCCGGGTGACCTGGAAGTAGGTGTGACCGCTCGCCGTGTAGAAATCGTCGTGCTCGACGAACATGGTGGCCGGCAGCACCACGTCGGCGAATGCCGCGGTCTCCGTGAGGAACTGCTCGTGCACGCAGAGAAACAGATCCTCGCGCGCGAGGCCCTTGTGCACGAGCGTGAGGTCGGGGCACACCATGGCCGGGTTGGTGTTCTGAACCAGCATGGCGGTGACCGGGGGGCCGTACCCGAGAGCCTCGGGATCGCCCGTGAGAATCGGCCCCAGGCGGGACTGATCGAGCTGGCGCACGGAGCGGTCCACGGCGTCGAGCCCTTCGATCAGCGTGAGGTCGAGCGGGTAGATGGCCGTCTGGCCGTAGAGGGCGCCGCCACCCGGATACTGCCAGGCGCCGGTGACCGCGGGCAGGCACGTCACGGCATGCATGTTGACCGCGCCGTTGCGCGACCGGCTGAAGCCGTGGTGGCAGCGGATGAAACTGCGCTTGGTGCGCCCGTAGAGCCGGGCGAACGTCACGATCTCCTCGACCGCCAGGCCGGTGATGCGCGCGGCCCACTCCGGCGAGCGGGTCGCGACGTGCGCGGCCAGCTCGTCGGGGGCGTCCGTGTACTTGCGGAGGTACGCCCAGTCCGCGTGGCCCTCGGCGAACAGGACATGCATCACCGCGCAGGCCAGCGCGCCGTCGGTGCCCGGACGCAGGGCGAGGTGCATGTCGGCCTGCTCCGCCGTGCCGGTGCGGTAGGGATCGACCACCACGATCGGAGCGCCGCGCCGGCGGGCGCGCATGGCGTGGGTCACCATGTTGACCTGGGTGTTCACCGGGTTGCCGCCCCAGATCACCACCAGCTCCGAGTGCTCGCCCACCTCGCGGACATCGACCCCGCGCTTGACTCCGGTGCCCGCGGTCCAGCCGGTATCCGCCACGGCCACGCAGATGGTCGATTTCCAGCGCGAGTACTTCATGACGTGGCGCAGGCGGTTGATGCCGTCGCGCTGCACGAGACCCATGGTGCCCGCGTAGTAGTACGGCCACACCGCAGCCGGGCCGAATCGCGCGGCCTGCTCGGTGAAGGCGTGGGCGACCAGGTCCAGCGCCTCGTCCCATGAGATGCGCGTGAACTGTCGCGAGCCCTTGGGACCGACGCGCTTGAGCGGGGAGAGGAGGCGATCGGGATGGTGCACGCGCTCGGCGTAGCGGGAGACCTTCTCGCAGATCACGCCCGCCGTGTACGGGTTGCGCGTGGAGCCGCGCACCCGGCCGATCGTGCGCGCGTCGAGCCGCTCCACGTCGAGCGCGCACGTGCTGGTGCAATCGTGCGGGCAGACGGACGGGATGACCGGGGCCGCGGGCTGGATCTCGCGTCGGAGGCGGGACGCCGTCTCGCTTCGCATGGACCCACGATACCTCCGGCCCGTTCCACTCCGCCACCCCTTTCCCGGCGAGGTGGTCGCCTGCTCCAATCAGCCTGACGCCTCCGTGCCCGGGGCCAGCACCGGGGGGCTCCCCCGGTGAGAGGGCGATCGCGGCATGGGGCATAGGACGGACAAACGCTGCTCCCTCGGCTCCCTGGCCGCGCGACCCGGGGGGCCGGGATGCGGCCTCCGCTGCGAACCCCGGCCCGGCACGCGGGAATGGGGGCATCGTGGGGGAAAGGCGAGCGTCGCCCGCCCCGAGAGCCCTGTGGTCGCACGCGATCCTGCGCCCGTCAGCGGCGCGCGGTCAAGGAGCGGCCGTGGGGCCTGAGTGGGGCACCGGCGAGCGTGGAGAGCGGGGCCGAGTGGCCGGGCGAGCCGATCGGGATGGGGGCGGGTGGGGCCGGGCCGGGAGGCTCGGCAGCGCCCGAGGGGCCGAGGTGGGCGAGGATCGTGCGCACGGCGACCGGGTCCTGGATGGTGGCGATGATGGGCAGGCGGCCGCCACAGCGCGGGCAGGCCAAGCCGGCGAGGGCGAACATGCGGCGCATCAACGGTACCCAGGTCCTGGAGCGCGAGGGGCCGTCGGCGCTGTGCGGGGTGGTGTCGACCTCGTGCGCGTTCGGGTCGGGCGCGGGGTGGCCGTCGCTGACGACCTGCCGGCGCCAACGGGCATGTGGGGCGAGGACGGCGTGTCGGGACGAGGACCTTTATCCCGCCTATGCTCAACCGGGCGACCGTCACGTATGCCGTCCTGATCTAGCCTTCAGCCCGGCGTGAGATCGAATCACTCTCCGATGAGGTTCTCCGCTGGGTAGATCGTATCATCAAACTCCCTCGCCGTGGCCCTCCAGCGGCCTCCGCGAGGGTCTCATATCTCCCCACGATCAAGGCGGACGGCCAGGACTTGAAGGCTGTCGCGATCGAGGATCTCGAGAAAGG
>Ga0154317_1150_pt2 | contig 17504 bp, 21 predicted proteins | sample RifGroA2_FD_105611 | JGI IMG/M metagenome (GOLD analysis project Ga0154317, IMG submission 105611) | Candidatus Rokubacteria bacterium GWA2_70_23 | reverse complement strand
ATGTCGTCGAGGCACGGCATGATGTCGGCGATGCTGTCCACGACGTAGTGGGCGCCGCACTGGGACATGCGCGTGTAGGCGCGCTGGCGCCGGCGCTCGCGGTCGGCGGGAGGGAGCGCCTGCACGTCCTTGAGAGGCAGGCCCACCTCGTTGCCGCTCATGGCGAGCCCGATGCTCCACATCCCCGCGTTGAGCCCCTCCTCGACGCCCGGGACCGTGTCGTCGACCTTGACGCACCCCTCCACCGGCGAGACCTGCAGATTGATGACATTCTGCAGTCCATACATCATCAGTTCATCTGGATCGGGACGGGGGGAATCAGCAGCACCAGCAGGAGGAGGCAGAAGAACCCGACTGCGTAGCGGCCGGGGCTGAGCGGGGTGAGGTCGTCGAGCGGCGGGGCGTGGTGGAAACCGATGAGGAACGTGACGAGGCCGGCGAAGACGAGCCAGTTGGCCGAGCCGGTCACGGCTCCGAGCAGGAGCAGTGCCGCCACGGTGCCCACCGAGACCCGCCGGTGCTGCCCGCCGAAGAGTGCGTAGGCGATCCGCCCTCCGTCGAGCTGCCCCACCGGGAACAGGTTGAGCGCGGTGACGAAGAGCCCTACCCAGCCGGCGAGAGCCACGGGGTGGATGAACACGTCCATCCCCTCCGGGATCCGCCCGAACATGAGGTAGGTCATGGCCCGCAGGAGAAGCGAGTCGCCGAAGGCCATGGCCCCGCTGTCGGGCACGACCCCGACGCGCGACCACCCGAGCCCCAGCCAGAGCGCCGGGATCGCCACCACCAGCCCCGCCAGGGGCCCTGCAGCCGCGATATCGAAGAGCGAGTTCCGGTCGCGCGCGGGCGAGCGCATGCGGATCACCGCGCCGAGGGTCCCGAAGAGGAAGAGCGGCGGCGGCGCCGGGATGAAGTAGGGCAGGCTCACGGAGGCCCCGTAGGCGCGGGCCGTGAAGTAGTGGCCGAACTCGTGGGTGCCGAGGATGCCGAGCAGCGTGGCGGCGAACGGCAGGCCGTCGAGCAGACGGTGCGGCTCCAGCCGCGGATCGAAGGTCACGAAGGGCATCGAACCCGCCACGAGCGACCCCGCCATGAGCGTGGAGAGCAGGGTGAGCAGGAACAGGACCACGTTCACGGCGGGGCGCGCGGGCGAAGTCACGTCCCCCAGCGGCAGGGCCTGGATCCACGTCAGCCCGCGGTCGCGCACCAGGAAGGGCGTGTACCCGAGCGGCTTGAGCCGCGCCTCCAGCAGGGTGAGCGCCCGCGGCGGCTCCAGCAGCAGCTCGCCGCCGAAGAGGAAGGCGTGCCCCCGGCTCCCGCGCTCCCGGACGATGAAGATGTCCTCCACGTTGCGCCGCAGGAGATCCTCGGTGACGAGGAGCGCATCCGGAGAGAGGGCGCTGACGGCGACTCGCCGGCGTCGGCGGAACGGCCAGAGCGGCATGGCTTCACGCTACCACAGGGTCAGGGAGGCGACCACTGGCCGCACCACGGGCAGACCGCCTTCGAGGTAGAGCGCGCCGAGCACCGCCTCGAGCGCCGTCGCGAGCACCGATTCCTTGACCTGCCCGCCCTGCTGCTGCTCGCCTCGGCCCAGACGGAGGAGCGGGCCCAGCTCGAGCCGCGCGGCCCAGCGGGCGAGACTCACGCCCGAGACCATCTCCGCGCGCCGGGGAGTCAGGACGCCGACGGCATCGCCCGGCGTGGCCTGCCAGAGCTGTTCGGTGACGACGAGCTGGAGGACGGCATCGCCGAGGAACGCCAGCCCCTCGTTGTCCTGCGTCGACGGGTGCTCGTTGGCGTAGGAGCGGTGGGTCAGGGCCTGCAGGAGGAGGTTGCGGTCCCCGAAGGCGTGGCCGAGACGCGCCTCCACGGCAGCCAGCGGATCAGCCGGCGGCGCCACCTACGCGCGGGACGGCCCCGGACGGCACAGCGTCACGGGAGGGCTCGGGTGCCGGGGCAAGTTGCGAGCCAGACGAGGCCCGAGGGAGGAGCCAGCGCGAGGCGTACGTGGGTGTACGTTGAGCGCTGGCGACGACCGAGAACGAAGTATGGCGAAGTGAATTGCCCCGGCACTACGCGCGGTATCTCTTGAAGGCCAGCGTGGCGTTCGTGCCGCCGAACCCGAAGGCGTTGCTCAGCGCGATCTCCACGGCCTGCGTGCGCGCCTGGTTGGGCACGTAGTCCAGGTCACAGTCCGGGTCGGGCTTCTCGTAGTTCATCGTCGGGGGCAGGACGCCGTGGTGGAGGGCGAGCGCCGTGGCGATCGCCTCGATCCCGCCAGCGGCGCCGAGCAGGTGGCCGGTCATGGACTTCGTGGAGGACACGGCGAGCCGGCGGGCGTGCTCGCCGAACACCCGCTTGATGGCGATGGTCTCGCACTTGTCGTTGTACGGCGTCGAGGTGCCGTGGGCGTTGATGTAGCCCACCGACTCCGGGGCGAGCCCGGCGTCCCGCAGGGCCGCCTGCATGGCGCGCGCGGCGCCGTCGCCCGTCGGATCGGGCGCCGTCATGTGATGGGCGTCGCCGGTCATGCCGTAGCCCACCGCCTCGGCATAGATGCGCGCGTCGCGCCGGCGGGCGTGCTCCAGGGACTCGAGCATCACCAGTCCCCCGCCCTCGCCGCAGACGAAGCCGTCTCGCTCAGAATCGAAGGGCCGCGAGGCCCGGGTCGGCTCGTCGTTCCGGGTGGACATGGCCTTCATCTGGCAGAAGCCGGCGATGGTCATCGGGATGATGATGGCCTCCGCGCCTCCGGCGATCATCACGTCGGCGTCACCCCGCTGGATGATCCTCATGGCATCGCCGATGGCGTGGTTGCCGGTGGCGCAGGCGGTGACCACGGACGAGTTGGGCCCCCGGGCGCCGAAGCGCATGGAGATCAGGCCCGAGGCCATGTTGATGATGAGCATGGGAATGAAGAAGGGGGACACCCGGTCGATCCCCTTCTCCAGGAGGATCTTGTGATTCTCCAGGAGCGTCGTGATGCCGCCGATGCCCGAGCCCACGAGGACCCCGAAGCGCGTCCCATCCACGCGGCCCACGTCGAGCCCCGCGTCCTCCACCGCCATCACCGCGCAGGCGAGGGCGTACTTCAGGTACAGGTCGAGCTTGCGGTCGTCCTTCTTCTCCACGTACTGGAGCGGCTCGAAGCCCCGCACCTCACCCGCGATGCGCGTCGGGTAGCCCGTGGTGTCGAAGCGGGTGATAGGGCCGATGCCGGACTTGCCCTGCAGCAGCGCAGACCAGAACTCCTCGGCCGTGTTCCCGATCGGGGTCACGGCTCCCACTCCCGTGATCACGACCCGCGTCGTGTTCACCGATCGCCCTCGCTGAGACGCCCCGCCGTCACGCCTTCTCTTTGATGTAGCGGATGGCGTCTCCGACCGTGGTGATCTTCTCCGCGTCTTCGTCGGGGATCTCGAGGCCGAACTCCTCCTCGAACGCCATCACCAGCTCCACCGTGTCGAGGGAGTCGGCGTTCAGATCCTCGATGAACTTCGCCTCCATGGTGATCTCGTCCGGCCTGACTCCGAGATTCTCGCTGATGATCTCCCGGACCCGCTCTTCGACTGGCTTGGACATCAACACCTCCTCATGGCACGGCTAACGTGCGTGAAAGTCCACTGCCTGCCGCGGCACGGCCGCGGCGCTACAGGCGCTACATGTACAGACCGCCGTTGACGTGGATGCTCTGTCCCGTGATGTACGCGGCGCCGTCGCCCGCCAGAAACCGCACGACCTCGGCGATCTCCCGCGCGGCGCCCATTCGCCTGAGCGGCACCTGCTGGAGCAGCGCCTCCCGGGCCTCCGCCGGGATCGAGGCCGCCATGTCGGTGTCGATCAGCCCCGGCGCCACGACATTCACCAGGATGTTCCAGTGGGCGAGCTCGCGCGCAGCAGCCTTCGTGAGCCCGATGACCCCTGCTTTCGCGGCCGAGTAGTTCACCTGCCCGGCATTGCCCATGGCGCCGGCCGTGGAGGAGATGTTGATGATGCGCCCGCTCTTCTGCCGCATCATCACCTTCGCCACGGCCCGCGTCATCAGGAACACCCCCCGCAGGTTGGTGTCCACGACCTGGTCCCAGTCGTCATCCTTCATGCGGACGAGCAGCTGGTCCCGCGTGATGCCGGCATTGTTCACGAGGACGTCGATGCGCCCGAACCGCTCCCGGGCCGCAGCCACGAGCCGGTCCGCATCCTCGCGCTTGGCCGCGTCCGCGACGACGGCCAGGACGGGGCCGCCCAGCGCCTCCAGCTCCTTGGCCGCGGCGTCGAGCCGGCCCGAATCGCGGCCAGAGACTACCACGGAAGCCCCGTCTTCTGCCAGCAAGCGGGCGATGGCCAGCCCGATGCCGCGACTGCCACCGGTCACGAGGGCGACGCGCCCCGCCAAGGCCTTGGCGTCGGTCACGCGCTCTCCCCGCCGCCTCGCTCCGCTCGGGGGATTTCGGTCAGAGCGGCCAGGGTCAGAGCGGCCAGCGTTTTCTCGAGCGAGGCCGGGTCCTCGACCGCAAGCCCTCGCGTCCCATCCAGATTGCGCTTGAGGAGCCCGGTGAGCACGCGCCCCGGCCCCACCTCCACGTACGCGGTGGTCCCCTCGCGGGCCAGGCGCTCGAGGCAGTCGGTCCAGCGGACCGGACTCTGGACCTGCCGGACGAGGAAGGGCTTGACCTCGTCGGCGGTGGTGGTGAGGCCCGCATCGACGTTGCGCGCCACCGGGATCCGCGGGGCGAGAACCTGGACCGAGTCGAGCTCGACCGCGAGCCGGTCGGCCGCCGGCTTCATGAGGGCCGAGTGGAACGGTGCGCTGACGGGGAGGATCACGCTTTTCCGGCCGCCCCGCGCAGCAGCGCCGCGCACCGCCCGCTCCACGGCTCCTCGATGCCCGGCGATCACGATCTGCCCGGGGGAGTTGATGTTCGCCACCCCGACGACCTCTCCCTGCGCGGCCTCGGCGCACACCTCTTCCGCCACGGACAGCTCGACGCCCAGGAGCGCGGCCATGGCCCCCACACCCACGGACACCGCCTCCTGCATGAACTCGCCGCGCCTGCGCACCAGCCGCACGGCGTCGGCGAACCGGAGCGCGCCCGCCACGACCAGCGCCGAGTATTCCCCGAGGCTGTGTCCGGCGGCCAGCTGCGGCGTCACGCCTCGCTCGGCCAGGGCCGCGGCGGCCGCCACGCTCGCCGTCAGGACGGCGGGCTGGGTGTTGGCGGTGAGGGCGAGGTCTGTCTCGGGCCCCTCGAAGCAGAGGCGCGACAGGGGGAATCCCAGCGCGTCGTCGGCCTCCTGAAACACGGCGGCCGCCGCCCGGGAGGCGACGGTGAACTCCCGGCCCATGCCGACTGACTGGGAGCCCTGGCCCGGGAAGAGGAAGGCGATCTTCACGGACGGCTCACCAGCGGATGAGCGCGGCGCCCCAGGTGAAGCCGCCCCCGAAGGCCGCCAGCAGGACCAGGTCGCCCGCGCTCATGCGCTTCGTGGCCCACGCCTCTTCCATGGCCACGTAGACGGAGGCCGCGCCCGTATTCCCGTAACGGTCGACGTTGACGAAGGCCTTCTCCATGGGCATCTTGAGGCGTTTCACCGCCGCCTCGATGATGCGCAGGTTGGCCTGGTGGGGGATGAAGAGCGTCAGGTCGTCGGGGGTGAGACCGTTCCGCTGGAGAATCCGCTCCGCGCAGTCCTGGAACATCCGTACCGCCACCTTGAAGACCTCGTTGCCCTTCATCTTTGCGTAGTGCATCCGCTTGTCCACCGTCTCGTGGGTGGCGGGGTGGCGCGAGCCGCCCGCGGGCTGGTAGAGCAATTCCCAGTAGCGGCCGTCGGAGTAGAGATCGGTGTCGATGATGCCGGACTCGTCGTCGGAGGCGCGCAGCACGGCCGCGCCGGCGGCGTCGGCCAGGAGGAGGCAGGTGCCCCGGTCGGTATAGTCGGTGATGCGCGACAGGCAGTCGGCGCCGATGCAGAGCACGGTGCGGTACTTGCCCGTCTGGATGTACTGGGAGCCGATGGAGAGGCTGTAGATGGAGCCGGAGCACGCGGCGTACACGTCCGTGGAGCCGGCGTTCCGGCAGCCGAGCCGGTGCTGGATGATGTTGGCCGTGGTGGGGAAGGCCATGTCCCCGGTGGTGGTGCCGACGACGATCAGGTCGATCTCCCCCGGCTCCACCCCGGCCCGCTCGAGGGCCTGCTGCGCGGCGCGGAGGGCGAGGTCGGAGGTGGCCTCGCTCGGGTCGGCGATCCGCCGCTCCCGGATGCCCGTGCGCTGGACGATCCACTCGTCCGAGGTCGCGACCATCTTCTCGAGCTCCGGGTTGGTCAGGACCCGCCTGGGAGCGTAGGCGCCGACGCCGATGATCTTCGCGCGCTTCATTCGCGTCCCCCCTCCCGCCCTTCGGCCAGCAGGGCTTCGGCCTCGAGCGCCGTCTTGATGTGCGCGTTGACGTCGGTCTTCACCCACTCGGCCGCCACGCGCAGGGCGTTCTTGATGGCCTTCACCGGCGAGGCCCCGTGGCAGATGATCGAGGCGCCGTTGATCCCCAGCAGCGGCGCCCCGCCCATCTCGGTGTAGTCCACCCGGCGCTTCATGCGCGCGAAGGCCGCGCGGGACAGCGCGGCGCCCGCCTTCGAGAGGAAGTCGCGCGTCAGCTCCTCGCGGATCATGGAGGTCAGCATCTCGGCCAGGCTCTCGGAGATCTTCAGGCACACGTTGCCGGTGAAACCGTCGGTGACCACCACGTCACAGCGCCCGTTGTAGATGTCGCGCCCCTCGACGTTGCCGATGAAGTTCAGCGAGGAACCCTTGAGGGCCTCGTACGTCTCCTTGACCAGATCGTTGCCCTTCCCCTCCTCCTCCCCCACCGACAGGATCCCGACCCGCGGGTTGTCCTTGCCGATGATGTCGCGCGAGTAGACGTGGCCCATGACGGCCCACTGAAAGAGGTGGCGGGGCTTGGGGTCCACGTTGGCGCCCGCGTCGATGAGCACGGTGAAGCCGGACAGGCTCGGGAGCGCGGCGGCGATGGCAGGCCGGTCCACGCCAGGGAGCACACCGAGGACGTACATGCCGATGGCCATGGCGGCGCCGGTGTTGCCGGCCGAGACAAGGGCGCTGCACTCGCCCTCCTTGACCAGCTCGGCGGCGACGCGGAGGGAGGAGTCCCGCTTGCGCCGGAGGGCCTGGGAGGGCGCCTCCGCCATGCCGACGACCTGCGAGGCATGCCGGATGGCGACGGGGAGGTCCTGGGCCTTGAGCCGGATGATCTCCCGCTCGATGGATGCCTTGTCTCCAATGAGCACGGAGGCGAGACCGAACTCGCGGGCCGCGGCCACGGCGCCTTCGACGACAACCGCGGGCCCGAAGTCGCCCCCCATGGCATCGAGCGCGATTTTCATGGGCGGACCCCGGAGATGCGGAGACTACTCCCCTTCGATGGAGATGACTTCCCGCCCCTTGTAGAAGCCGCAGTGCGGGCAGAGCTGGTGCGGGACCTTGACCTCCCGGCACTGAGGGCAGATGGAGCGCGTCGGCGCGGCCATCTTGTAATGCGTCCGGCGCTTCCGGCCGCGTGTCTTCGAGTGGCGTCGCTTGGGCAGTGGCATGAGTGTCTGGCTCCTGTATCCCCCACGCGGGCTCTGGCCCGCGCCGGTTGGGTTCCCGCGGAGGCTACCGTGACAGCCGGTCGGACAGCCCCTTGAGGGGCGCCCACCGGGGATCGGGCATGCGCTCCTCGCACGCGCAGGGCGTGAGGTTCCGGTTGCCGCCGCAGAGGCGGCAGAGGCCGCGGCAGTCCTCACGGCAGAGCGGCTTCATCGGGACCGCGAGGGTCGTCTCCGTGACGACGAGGGCCCCGACGTCGAGGAGGCCGTGCTCGTATACATCGGTCCCCAGGTCATCCGCCCCGAGCTCCCGCTCCTCGGCCCGCCCCTGCGGACTCGGCACGAATCGGGCGTCCACCTCCGGCGCGATCCGCAGCTGGAAAGGCTCGAGGCAGCGCCCACATACGAGGGGCACCCGTGCGGCCAGGGCCCCCGTGACGAAGACCGCCGAGCCGTCCTTCTCGATGGCGAGCGACAGCTCCTCCAGCGTCCAGGCGGGGTCCTCGAAGGGGTGGGGCAGGGAGGCTGCCCCCTCGATCTGGATTCCCTCGTCAGGGATCTCGGAGACCCGGATGAGCATCGACGAAACCTCGCTTAACGTTGTATCAAACAATGAGTTTTCCTGAAACCCGGTCAGTATAGCCAGCGGGTCCCGCCGTAGTCAACCCCAAAGCCCCCCAGCAGGCCGGTGAAAAAGGCCCATCTGCTTCGTTGGCGCCCTCGGCCGCACGCTCAACGTGGCTCGCTCACGCTCGCCCGGATCTCCGGATGCGCTCACCTCGCCTCCGGCTCGGCTCGCCAGGCGGAGTACGCCTCGCGTGCGGCCGTCGGGCGCCGCCTCGCATCTGGACCTTTTTGAGCGGCCTGCGGAGTTCTTCCGCGGTCTGCTAGAACGCCCCGGGCGGGGCGCTTGCGCTTGACGGTCTCAGGACCAACTGTTAGCATTTTGGCGGGAGGGTACAGTCCATGGGAAACATCTTCAAGACCGCCGTGCTCCTGGGGCTCCTGACGAGCCTGCTCATCGTGATCGGGGGCGCCCTGGGCGGCGAGCAGGGGATGGTCATGGCATTCGTCCTGGCCATGGCCATGAACTTCGGGAGCTACTGGTTCTCCGACCGCATCGTGCTGGCCATGTATGGCGCCCAGCCGGTGGACGAGACGACGGCTCCCGGCCTGCACCGTGTGGTGCGCCACCTGGCCACGCGCGCGGGCCTGCCCATGCCGCGGCTCTACGTCATCCCTGGGGACACCCCCAACGCGTTCGCCACCGGCCGCAATCCCGAGCACGCGGCCGTGGCCGTCACGGAAGGGATCACGCGCATCCTCGACGAGGAAGAGCTGGAAGGCGTCCTGGCCCATGAGCTTGCCCACGTCAAGAACCGCGACACGCTCATCATGACCGTCTCGGCCACGCTGGCGGGGGCCATCACCTACATGGCCCAAATGGCGCAGTGGGCGGCCATGTTCGGCGGAGGTCGCCGCGACGACGAGGAGCGCTCCGGCGGCGGGATGTTCGGCGCGCTCTTCATGGCCGTACTGGCGCCCATCGCCGCCATGCTCATCCAGATGGCCATCTCGCGGGCGCGCGAGTTCCACGCCGACGCCACCGGAGCCCGCATCGTCGGGCGGCCGTGGGGCCTGGCCAAGGCGCTCGAGAAGATGGAGATGGCCGCCAGCATGGTCCCGATGCAGGCGACTCCCGCGACGGCGCATCTGTTCATCGTCAACCCCCTCACGAGCGGGGGGCTGGCGACGCTGTTCTCGACCCATCCACCGATCCAGGAGCGGGTGGCCCGTCTCCGCGCCATGACCATCTAGGTCACGACCAGACACCAGAGAGCCCGGGGGGAGACCGGCGATCGGCTCCCCCCTTTTCACGACATGACATGATTACCGCCGCCGGTCTCCGGAAGTCCTTCGCGAGAACGCCCGTGATCGACGGCGTGTCGCTCGAGGTGCCAGCCGGGACCTGTCTCGTCCTGCTCGGACCCAACGGCGCCGGAAAGACCACGCTCCTCCGGATCCTCGCGACGCTCGTCCGCCCCTCCTCGGGCTCGCTCACGGTGGCCGGAGTCGATGCTCTCCGCAGCCCCGAGGCCGTCCGCGAAGCCATCGCCATGGTGGCCCACGGCTCCTACGTGTACGAGGACCTGAGCGCGCTCGAGAACCTGCGCTTCTGGGCGACCATGGGGGGCCACGACGCTTCGGAAGGACGGCTCCTGGCGGCGCTCTCGCAGGTGGAGCTCGAGGCCGTGGCCCACGAGCGCGCGCGCACCTTCTCCTCCGGCATGAAGCGGCGGATCGGTCTGGCGCGGGTCGCCCTCGGACGCGCCCGTCTGCTGCTCCTCGACGAGCCCTTCACTGGGCTCGACCGCCAGGGCCGCAAGTGGCTCAGCGAGTTCCTGCTCGCCTTCAAGGGCGGGGGCGGTGCCGTCGTACTGGCCACCCACAGCTTCGAGGGCGCCCTCGGCGTCGCGGACCGCATCGCGATCCTGGCCGGCGGCAGGCTCGTGCTGGACCAGCCCGCCGCCGATCTGTCTCGGGACGACCTCCGCCGTCTCTACGACGACCTGACCGAAGGCTCCCCCCGATGAGGAAGCGCGGTGACACGGACGCCCCGATGAGCGCTTGCGCGAAGAGGCCCAACCGCAACGTGGAACCTTCCACGTTCAGGCGAGATCAATGACCGCTTGCGCGAAGAGGCCAGACCGCCACCTGCATTCATCCACATTCAAGCAAGACAGATGACCGCTTGCGCGAAGAGGCGAGGGTTGACTCGCCGCCCCGATGAGCCCGTCAGGGCGAAGAGGCCGAACCGCCACCCCATGTCATCCACATTCAGGCGAGCTGAATGACCGCGTACGGCCGGCGGGCCTGGATCGTGCTCTGGAAGGATCTCCTCACGGAGCGCCGCTCGAAGGAGAGCCTGAACGCGCTCTTCTTCTTCTCCCTGCTGCTGCTCTTCCTGTTCCAGTTCGCCCTCGGTCCCGACCGGGAGCGGCTCCAGGCGGCGCTGCCCGGTCTCCTGTGGCTCGGCTTCGTCCTGGCGGGGCTCCTGGGCCTCGGCCGGGTGTTCATCGCCGAGCGCGACAACGACTGCTGGGAAGGGCTCCTGCTCACGCCTGGGGACAAGTCGGCGATCTACCTCGGCAAGCTCCTCGCCAACTTCGTCCTCATGACGGTGGTCGAGGTGGTGCTCGTGGGCCTGTTCGGCGTCTTCTACAACGTGGACCTCTGGGGTGTGCTCGGGCCCCTGGCCGTGGTGCTGTTCCTGGGCACCGTGGGACTCTCCGCCGTGGGCACGCTGTTCGCGGCCATGACGGCACAGGTGCGGGCGCGGGAGCTGCTCTTCCCGGTCTTGCTTCTGCCCGTGCAAGTGCCCGTGCTCCTGGCCACCGTGAGCGCCACCCAGATCGTGCTGGGCGGGCAGCCGCTCGCCGAGGCCGCCTCGTGGCTCAAGCTCCTCGCCGGCGCCGACGTCGTGTACCTTGTCATCGGGCTTCTCACCTTCGAGTTCATCCTGGATGCCTGAGAGGAGGCCGATCGTGCGCACGCGCGCCCTCGGATGGCTGGCCGGCCTAGCACTGCTGGCCGGCCTCGCCGTCGCCTTCGGCTATGCACCGCGGGAGGCGGCCCAGGGGAACGTGCAGCGGATCATGTACCTGCACGTGCCCTCGATCCTCACGGCGTACCTGGCCTTCGGCCTCGTGCTGCTCGGGAGCATCGGCTACCTGGCGACGCGCGGGAAGGCGTGGGACCGCCTGGCGGCCTCGGCCGCCGAGCTGGGAGTGCTCTTCACCGGCGTCACCATCGTGACGGGCTCGATCTGGGGCAAGCCGACGTGGGGCACCTGGTGGACCTGGGACGCCCGGTTGACCTCGACGGCGGTGCTCTTCCTCGTGTACACGGGCTACCTGCTCCTGCGGGGCATGGTGGACGAGCCCGAGCGGCGGGGGCGGTACGCGGCCGTGGTCGGCATCGTGGGAGCGGCCAATATCCCCATCGTGCACTTCTCGGTGAAGTGGTGGCGGGCGCTCCATCAGCCGTCCACGATCCTCGGGCCGGAGCCCTCCCCCATCGCTGCCCCCATCGCCACCGCGCTCCTGGTCAACTGGGTGGCCTTCACGCTGCTGTTCGTCTACTTCCTGGCGCGCCGGATCGAGATCGCGCGACTGGATGATGGAGCCGTCGATGCCTGATAAGATGATGCCCGATCACTGGGGATACGTCTTCGCGGCATACGGGTTCGCGGCGATCGCGTTCGGGGGGTACTGGCGTCACCTCGCGCGGCGGAGCCGGGATTTGCTCTCGCGTCGGCGCGGAAAGGAAGGCGGGGCAGCATGAAGCGCAGAGCCAAGTTCATCGTCGGGGGGGTGTTCATCCTGGGCGCCCTCGGCTACCTCATCTACGCCGGCGTGAGCCAGTCGGTGGTCTACTTCGTGACGCCCAGCGAGCTGATGGCGGCGCCAGTGAGCGGCAAAACCTACCGGCTCGGCGGCATGGTGCAGGCGGGCACGCTCAAGTGGGAGCCGAAGAGCCTCGACCTCACCTTCGCGGTTTCCGACGGCAAGACGGCGGTGCCGGTGCGGCACAAAGGCACCCCCCCCGACCTGTTCGCGGAGGGGCGCGGGGCGGTGGTGGAGGGCACGTGGACCGCCGACGGGCACTTCAAGGCGGCCACCATCCTGGCCAAGCATTCGGAAGAGTACAAGGCGCCCGACGACGGCGCGGCCGAGCCCGGCTACAAGGAGCTCCTGCGCACCCTCCAGGGCAGCTCCGGCAAGTAGCCCATGACTCCGGAACTGGGGTACGCGGCCACCGTTGTGGCCTTCGGGCTCGCCCTGTACGGGAGCATCGCCTCCGCCGTCGCAGGCCGCACCGGCCGCACGGCCCTCGTGCAATCCTCCGAGCGAGCGGCCGTCGGCGTGTGGATCCTGGTGACGGGCTGCATGCTGCTCCTCGTCTACGCCTTCCTCACCTTCGACTTCTCGGTGCGCTACGTCGCCATCAACACCAACCGGGGCACCCCGTTCTACTACCGGATCACGGCGCTGTGGGGAGCGCTCGAGGGCTCCATCATCCTCTGGACCTGGATGCTCGCCCTCTACACGCTCATCGTGGTCGTCCAGTACCGCCGGCGACACCCGGAGTTCTACCCCTGGGTGCTCTCGGCCATGATGGGCATCGCGGCCTTCTTCCTCCTGGTGATGACGATCCCGGCGCCGCCGTTCGAGCGGCTCACCCCGGTGCCCCCGGACGGGCGCGGCCTGAACCCACTCCTCCAGGACTCCGGGATGATCACCCACCCGGTGGCGCTCTACCTCGGGTTCACGGGCTTCACCGTCCCGTTCGCGTTCGCCATCGCGGCGCTGGCCACGGGCCGGATCGGCGACGAGTGGATCACCATCACCCGCCGCTGGACCGTCATCGCCTGGTACTTCCTGGCGCTGGGGCTCCTGATCGGTGGCTGGTGGAGCTACCACGTGCTGGGCTGGGGCGGTTACTGGGCGTGGGATCCCGTGGAGAATGCCGCCGTCCTGCCGTGGCTGACCGGCACCGCGCTCCTCCACTCCGTGATGATCCAGGAGCGGCGGCGCATGTTGAAGATCTGGAACCTCACGCTCGTCATCCTCACCTTCAGCCTCACGATCTTCGGCACGTTCCTCACGCGCTCGGGCATCATCGGCTCCGTTCACGCCTTCAGCCAGGGCTCCATCGGGGCCTTCTTCCTCGGCTTCCTGGCGCTGGTCCTGCTGACCTCCTTCTCGCTGCTGGCGTGGCGCATGGACCGCCTGAAGGCCCAGGGAGAGCTGGACTCGATCTTCTCGCGCGAATCGGTGTTCCTCCTGAACAACGTCTTCCTGGTGGCGGCGGCGTTCACCGTCTTCTTCGGGACCATCTTCCCGCTCCTCTCGGAGGCCGTGCGCGGCGTGAAGGTCAGCGTCGGCGCCCCCTTCTTCAACCTGGTGAACATCCCCCTCTTCCTCGGGCTGCTCATCCTCATGGGCGTGGGCCCGCTCATCGCGTGGCGCCGCGCCTCGGCCGACAACCTCAGGCGGAACTTCCTGATGCCGACGGCGGTGGGCGTGGCGGCGGCCGTGATCGCGCGCGCGCTGGGCATCGCGAACAGCCTTGTCCTGCTCTGCATCGCCGCGGTGGTATTCGTCACGGGCACCATCGTGCTCGACTTCCTCCGCGCCGTGCGCGCCCGGCGCCGCAGCGGCGACGGCTGGGCGGCGGCGACGCTGGGGCTGCTGCGGCGCCAGAACCGCCGCTACGGCGGCTTCGTGGTCCACCTCGGTATCCTGGTGGTGGCGCTGGGCGTCGCGGGGTCGAACGCGTGGTCGCTGCATACGGAAACCACGCTGGGGAGGGGCGAGAGCGTGGAGCTGGGCGGCTACCGGGTGCGCTTCGACGGCCTCCGGGCCTCCGAGGAGTCCAATCACTTCAAGGTCACCGGCACCTTCACCGTTTCCAACGGAGTCGGCAGCCGGGATGTCCTCTATCCCGCGAAGAAGTACTACGCTCAGGAGCAGAACCCCATCGCGTACGTGGACTACCGGCTGGGGCTCATCGAGGACGTGTATCTCGTCCTGGGCGATTTCGCCCGCGACGGCTCCCAGGCCACGATCAAGCTCCAGGTGAACCGCATGGTCTCGTGGCTCTGGCTGGGCGGGCTCGTGCTCACCCTCGGCACGGGACTCGCGATCCTGCCCGACCGGAAGAAGGCGGCATGAGCGGCTCCACCCGCTGGGGCCGCTGGGCCATCCCGCTGGCGGCGATCCCGGTGATCGTGCTGCTGGCCTACGGCTTCCGCACGGACCCCCGGGCCATCCCCACGCCCCTGGTGGGCAAGCCCGCCGCAGCCTTCAGGCTGAAGACCTTCGACGGCCCCGAGATCTCCCTCGAAGGGTTGCGCGGCCGCGTGGTCGTGATCAACTTCTGGGCCTCGTGGTGCTACCCGGCCTGCTACGAGGAGGCGCCGGTGCTCGAGCGGGGCTGGCGCGCGTACAAGGACCGCGAGGTGATGCTCGTGGGCATCAACATCCAGGACAAGGAGGAGCCCGCGAAGCGGTTCCTCGCCCAGTTCGGCCACACCTTCCCCAACGCGCCCGACCCCGCCGGCCGCGTATCCGTGGACTACGGCGTCTACGGCGTGCCGGAGACCTTCTTCATCGATCGCGCGGGACGCATCCGGGCCAAGCACGTGGGCGCGGTGACCGATGCGATCTTCAGCGCCAACGTGGACCGACTGCTCGCGGAGCGCCCATGAGCCACCCTCCCCTGACCCGCCTCGCGGCCGCGGCGCTCCTCGTCGTCATGGCCGCGCTGCCCGCTCTCGCGGCGGCGCCGGTGAACGAGGACACGGTGCGGGAGATCGGCACCGAGCTTCGCTGCGTCGTCTGCCAGAATCTCTCCGTCGCCGACTCCCCATCGGAGACGGCGAACCAGATGCGCGCCATCATCCGCGAGCGCCTGGCCGCCGGCGAGACCCCGGAGCAGGTGAAGGCCTACTTCGTCGAGAAGTACGGGCTCTGGATCCTGCTCTCGCCGCCGAAGCAGGGCTTCAACCTCCTGGTCTGGATCGTCCCCTTCGTGGGCCTCGGCCTGGGCCTCGTGCTCGTGGCCTTCACCGTGCGGCGCTGGAGCCGCCGCCCGGCCGCCGTGCCCGCGGGAATCCCCGAGATGGACGCCGCCACCCGCGACCGCATCCACCGCGAGATGGCCGACATCGACCGCTCATGAGGCAGATCCTCCCGGTCATCCTGATCGCACTCCCCGGCTTGTTGCTGGTCCTCTGGCCGCTCTTCCGGCGCGGAGCAGCGGGACGGGCCGCAACCAGCACCGCACCGACCTCCGCCGACGACAGGCGGCTCGAGCTCTCCGAGGAAAAGGCCTCCGTCTACCGGGCGCTCAAGGAGATCGAGTTCGACTACGAGGCCGGTCACCTGTCCGAGGAGGACTACCGCCCGCTCCGGGATCGCTACGAGTCGCGCGCCGCGGCGCTCCTCCACGCCCTCGACGCGCTCGCCCCCGAGCCCCGGCGGCAGGCCGAGACAGCGCGCGACGAAGCGGCCGCGCCCCCAGGCCGGCGCGGCTGGACCCGCCACCCGGCAGTCCTCGCGGGCGGCGCTGCGCTCCTGCTCGTCTTCGGCGTCTTCCTCGGACTCAACATCGGGCGCTTCACCCAGCCAGACCCGAGCGCGATGCCACAGGGCGGCATGACGATGCCCATGCCGCCGACTCCGGGAGGCTCGGCTGGGGCCGAAGCTCCGACTCCGGCTGGCCCCCCGCAGATCTCCAGGGAGCCGGTCACTCCGGAGGTGATGGCGGGCATGCTCCAGGCCGCCCGCCAGAGCCTCGAGGCCGGGCAGTACCAGCAGGCCATCAGCGCCTACCAGGCGGTGCTCAAGCGCGATCCCAAGAACGTGGACGCCATGACCCACCTGGCCCGCATCGTCGCCATCGGTGGCCACGGGGACTCCGCCCTCGAGACCTTCGGGAAGGCGCTCCAGATCGATCCCAGCTACGCGCCCGCGTACCTCTACCGCGGCCAGGTGCTCTACGAGTTCAAGCAGGACTCTCCCGGCGCCATCAAGGCGTGGGAGCGCTTCCTGGTGCTCGTGCCCAAGGGCGAGGAGCACGACCAGGTCAAGGCCCTGATCGAGAAGGCCCGCGCCCAGAAATCCACCCCCCAGCCCCGCTGACAACGTTAGGGTTGACGCACCTCCGTAGTTAGGCTACCCTTATGTGGAGCCGGCCCCGCACCGGAAAGCCGGCCACACTCGCAACACAGAGGGAGGGGGCGCCATGGGGATCAACACGATGGGGGAGGTATCGGGGAGCGCGCGCGGGCTCCTGGTCGGCGTCGTGGCGGCGGTGATTGCGCTCGGGGCGGGCGCCGGCGGGGGCGAGGCCTCCGAGGTGGTCGTGTACTCCGCGCGCTCGCACTACGGCCAGGAGCCGGCCATCGAGGCCTTCACCAGGAAGACGGGAGTCCAGGTCAAGATCTTCGGGGGCAACTCCTCCGAGCTGTTCGAGCGGCTCCGCGCGGAGGGCGACAAGACGCCCGCGGATGTGCTGATCACGGTGGACGCGGGCAACCTCTGGAACGCGGCGCGGGCCGGACTGCTCACCCGGGTGGACTCCCCCGAGCTGCTGGCGGCCATCCCGGCCTATCTCCGCGACCCCGAGCACCGGTGGTTCGCGCTCACCATGCGGGCGCGCACCATCATGTACAACACGAAGAAGGTCAGGCCGGAGGAGCTGTCCACGTACGAGGCTCTGGGGGATCCCCGGTGGAAGGGCCGCCTCTGCCTCCGCACCTCGGGCCACATCTACAACCAGTCGCTCCTGGCGACCCTGATCAAGCGCCACGGCGAGGCCAGGGTCGAGGCGATGGTCCGCGGCTGGGTGGCCAACACCCCGACCCTGATCAACGGCGACACCAAGATCTTGGAAGCCGTCGCCGCGGGACAGTGCGACGTGGGCCTGGCGAACACGTACTATCTGGGCCGCATCCTCGCCAAGGATCCGACCTTCCCGGTCGCCCCCTTCTGGGCGAACCAGCAGACGACCGGCACCCACGTGAACATCTCGGGCGCCGGCGTCACGGCTCACGCGAAGAACCGGGCCAACGCCGTCAAGCTCATCGAGTTCCTGGCGAGCCCCGAGGCCCAGCAGATGTTCGCGGATGCGAACTTCGAGTACCCGGCCAACCCCCAGGCCGCGGTGAACCCGATCATCGCCCGCTGGGGGAAGTTCACGCAGGACGACACGAACGTGGCGGCCGCGGGCGAGCTCCAGGCCGCGGCCACGCGACTGGCCGACCGCGCTGGCTACAGGTGAGATCGACCCGCTGACGGGCGCGCCCGGCCGCGGCCGCGCGCTCGGGG
>Ga0154317_1218_pt3 | contig 17582 bp, 19 predicted proteins | sample RifGroA2_FD_105611 | JGI IMG/M metagenome (GOLD analysis project Ga0154317, IMG submission 105611) | Candidatus Rokubacteria bacterium GWA2_70_23 | reverse complement strand
GCCCATCTCGACGAGCCGCTGGCCGCCGTAGGACAGGCTCGTCACCGGCACGTCCTCCAACCCGGTGAGCCCGAGGAACCTCACCAGGGCCCGAGTCTCCTCGTTGACCCTGGCCAGCGCGGCGGAGGGGCGCCAGGCATTGAACCGCCGCGGGTCGCGGGCCTGAGCGCCCAGGCGCAGGTTCTCGAGGACGGTGAGGGCGGGGAAGAGGTTGGTGATCTGGAAGGAGCGGGCGAGGCCGTGGGCGGCGACGCGCTCGGGTGGCAGCCCCTCGAGATGCTTCCCCTCGAAGAGAAGCTGGCCCCCGTCGGGAGGATACATCCCGGACACCACGTTGAACAGCGTGGTCTTCCCCGCGCCGTTGGGTCCGATCAGGGCGTGGAGCCGCCGGTCCAGGAGCGTGAGGTCCACGCCGTCCACCGCCGTGAACTCCCCGAAGCGCTTGCTCACGCCTCGGCATTCCAGGAGCGCGCCTCTCCCGGCGTCGGGGCGGCGAAGGAAGGCCGGCACCTCCTGACCAGGCTCCGGGGTCACCCGCGCTGCCATCGCCGCCGCCGTCTCCCGCCCGCGGCGGAGCGGGGCCAGCAGCCGGCCGCCGAGGCCGATCAGCCCCATGGGCGAGAAGAGGATGAACCCCATGAACAGGAGGCCGAACCAGAACTGCCAGGCGCCCGTGAGCTCGGACAGGATCTCGCGGAAGAGGAGGAAGAAGGCGCCGCCCAGGGGCGGGCCCAGGAAGTGCCCCATCCCTCCGATGATCGACATGGCGAGGACCTCGCCGGAGAAGGCGACGTGGACGAGATCGGCGGAGACGAAGAGCTTGAGCAAGGCGAAGAGGCTGCCGCCGAGGCCCGTCACGGTGGCGGAGATGACGAAGGCGACCAGCCTGTAGCGCTGCACCGGGTAGCCGAGGAAGCGCGTGCGCGCCTCGTTCTCGCGGATCGCCACGAGCACGCGCCCGAAGGGCGAGTGCACGACCCGCCACACCGCGCAGGCCACCGCCAGCACCACGCCGGCGGTGAGGTAGTAGAAGCGGAGCTGGTCCTCGATGCCGACGCCGAGCACGGCGAGGCGGGTGACCCCGCGCAGCCCGTTCTCGCCGCCGGTCACCGCGGTCCAGCGGTAGACGATGGAGAAGATCATCGCGGTGAAGGCCAGCGTGAGGAGCGAGAAGTAGACGCCGCGCCGCCTGAGGGCCAGGAAGCCGATCACGAGGCCGAGGGCGGCGGCGAACAGCGTGGCCAGGACCACCGGCAGCAGGACGTGGCCGCGCAGCCAGTGGATCTGCGAGAGCGCGGTGGCGTAGGCGGCGAGCCCGAAGAAGGCGCCGTGGCCGAAGGACACCAGCCCCGTGTAGCCGAGCAGCAGGTTGTAGCCCAGCCCGACCAGGGCGAAGATCGCGATCTCGGTGGCGAGGCCGTACGTCGCCCCGATGGCCCGCATCGCGAGGGGCAGCACCAGGAGCGCCGCCCCCAGCACCGTGAGCGGGTGGCGCAGGAGCGCCGCGGGGCTCATTCGAACCGCTCGAACTTCTCGCCCATCAGGCCGCGCGGCCGCACCAGCAGGACAAGCACCATCAGGGCGTACATCGAGGCCTCCGCCGCCGGCGGGTAGAACAGCACGGTGAGGCCGCGTACCACCCCGACCAGCAGGCCGGCGTAGACGACGCCCCAGAAGCTCCCCAGCCCGCCGATCACCACGATGACGAAGGCCGCGGTGATGATCTCGGTGCCCATCGCCGGCTGCACCCCGGCGAGCGGGGCCGACAGCACGCCTGCCAGGCCGGCCAGCCCGACGCCGAGGGCGAAGATCGCCGTCAGGACCGGCCGGAGCGCGATCCCGAGGGCGCGCACCATCTCCGGGTCGCGGGTGCCGGCGCGCACGATGAGGCCGAAGGAGGTCTTGTTCAGGAGGAGCCAGGAGCCGATCACCGCCGCCGCCGAGATGCCGAGGACGGCCAGCCGGTAGCGCGAGTAGATGAAGTCGCCGAGGAAAACCTGGCCGCGCAGGGAATCGGGGATGGCGAAGGGCAGCCCGGTGGCGCCCCAGACCAGCCGGAGGCTCTGCTCGGCCACCATGGCGAGCCCGAAGGTGAAGAGCAGGCCGAGGATGGGATCCTCGCGGTAGAGCCGGCGCAGGAAGAGCGTCTCGATGACGACGCCGATCAGGGCCACGCCCGCCGGCGCCAGGATCACCGCGCCCGCGAATCCGAGCCTTCGCTGGACCTCGTAGGCGAGGTAGGCGCCCACCGCGTAGAAGGCGCCGTGGGCGAGGTTGACGACGCCGCCAAGGCTGAAGATGAGCGACAGCCCCAGGGCGAGGACAATGTAGTACGCGCCCACGAGCAGCCCGTTGGCCATGTGCTCGAGGATGATGAAGAGGGGCATGGGATCAGGGAGCGGACGGCGTCGGGGCGGCGGGCGCGCTCGCGGGGGGCCTCCCCGCCGCAGCCTGCTCCCCCGGGGAGAGCGGGCGCGGCGGGAAGGCCGCGCCGCCCGCGCTCACGCCATCGTGCAGGCGTTTTCCTGCTTGGTGGGCTGGATGACCTCCAGCGACTCGCTCGGTCCCGGGACCGGCTCGACCATGTCGAAGATGTCCCACTTGTCCTTCGCGTCCTTCTTGTCCTTCACCTTGACCACGTACATCTCCTGCAGGAGCTGGTGGTCCCAGTCCCGGAACATGCCCTTGCGGGCCTTGAGGATGTCGAAGGTCGCCCCCTTCTCGAAGTACTGGACCCACTTGATGCCCTCGGTGCTCTTGGTCTCGGCGAGCGCCTGGAGCAGGATCTTCACTCCCACGTAGTCGCCCCAGGCCTGGTTGTCGGGCGGCATTCCGTGCTTGCCGAGGAATCGCTTGGTGAAGGCCTGCGCTGCCGGCACCGCGAGGCCGTGGTACCAGAGGCTCTGCCAGTGGCCCGACAGCGCGTCGATGCCGGCCACCCAGAACGGGATCGTGTCCATGACGCCGCCCGCCAGGGGGAAGCTGAGCCCGTACTCCCGGTACTGCTTGAGGAAGGTCGTCTGGTCGGTGCCGGCCAGGTTGATGTAAACGAAGTCGGGTCTGGCCTGGCGGATCTTCAGGATGTACGCGCTGTAGTCCGGCGTGTTGGTGGGGACCATGTCGTTGGCGATCACGGTGCCGCCGTGCTCGCTGAGGAAGCGCGAGGACACCCGGTAGAGGTCGTGGCCGAAGGCGTAGTCCGCCGTCAGCATGTACCACTTGGCGCCCTTGATCAGGTTCTTGCTGAGCTGCCAGCGGCCGATGGTCTTGGTGTACATGGTGTTGGAGCCCTCGACGTGGAACATGTACCGGTTGCAGTTCTTGCCGCGGAGCTCGTCGGAGTTGGCGCCGGTGTTGATGTAGGGGACCTTGTACCGGTTGGCCTGCTCGGCGATGGCCAGCGCCGAGGCCAAGCTGATCTCGCCCAGCAGGCACAGCACCTTGTCGCGCTCCACCAGCTTCTGCGCCTTGGTGACGGCCACGCCGGGGTTCACGCTGTCCTCGGCGATCAGCTCGAGCTTGCGCCCCAGCGCCCCACCCGCGGCATTGGCCTCCTCGACGGCCATGCTGGCCGCCTTGAAGCCGTAATCGCCGAGCTGGCCCAGGAAGCCGGTGCGCGGGGTCAGGTGGCCGATCCGCAGGGTCTCGGCCTGCCCCTTGACGATCGCGGGGAACGCGAGCGCCCCGGTGGCGGCGGCGGCACCGGCGCCCGCCGCGCTCTTCAGCAGCGTCCTTCGGGTCAGGCGGGTTCGGTCGTCACGCGTGGAAGTCATGGCTCTCCTCCCTCTCTGGGCTCGGTTCAACGCGGGGAGGAGCGATCGCCACTCCTCCTCCAGGCCCCCGACGGGGCACGGCTGCGACGATGTTTTCACGCGGGCGCCGGGGCGCTCCGTCGCCTCGGCGCCCCGCTGTCCGGCGGCCGCGCCCGCTCCCGTGGGCGGGGCTGCGGCGCCAGGAGCGCCCGTCCGTCTCAGGCAGCGATACAACGCGCATGAAGCAGGAGTCAAGCGCGAAGTCGTCAGCGCGCCGCCACCTCGCCCGGTGGACCACCCGCCAGGCCTGATCCTGCTCGGGCGGGGGAGCTACGCGATGTCCAGGAGGCGAAGGCTGGACCAGGGCGTCATCCGGGCGAAGTCCTGGTCAGCGGTGAACAGCTGCGCGTCGTGCGCCACGGCGAGAGCCGCGATCAAGCAATCGATCGTCGCCACCACGACGCCATGGCGTCGGCATGCGTTGGCGATCCTGGCCGCCGCGACATGATCTGCCCGCTCGGCGAGCAGGACGGGGAAGCCCTCCAGCGCCGTCGCCAGCCTGGCGAACTGCCCTTCTCCGCGGACGCCCGACAGGAGTTCCTGGACCACGATGCCGGGTACGGCCAGGGGGGCATCCTCGGTGATCAGCCGTTCGAGAGCTCGCGCCGCCGGCGAGCCTGTCCCGGGCCCCGGCGCGCGGCGAAAGGCGAGGGAGAGAACCGATGTGTCGAGCAGGATCACCGGTTCTTGCGGGCCTGCTTGTAGTCATACCGCGGATCGAACTCCACGGTGCCGAACGCCTTGATCGCCGCCAGGCGCTGTCGGCGCTTGATGTACTCCTCGAGGGCCTCGTTGACGGTGGCCCGCTTGGTGCGGTGGCCGCCGAGGCGGACAGCTCGGGTGAGCAAACGGTCGTCGATGGCGAGATTGGTCGGCACTGGCCCCTCCTCTGGCTAGGGTTACACACAGGCTTACACAGGAGCCCGAGGCCGTCAAGGTTCGCGGCCGGCGGGCCAGGTGTGGACCGGCTCAGGCAGCGAGGGCGGACCCCGGCTCGCGCCCCCGCGCCGGGCGCCTCCGGCCCCGTCGCGGGCCCCTCGCGGCGGCCCCCGCCCATCCGCCGGGCTCCCTCTCGTGACCTTCACGGCGCCGCTGGCGGCTCCTGTCCGCCCTTCATCGCCCGGTGCTCCTCTTCACGGCCCTGTAGCTCGCGAGATGCGCCCGGTCGGCACTTGCCCACGCGCCGCCCGCCGGCTATAGTTGATTGGCCCAGCACGAGAGGAGGACCGCTCGCATGACCCCTTCGGGCTCGCTCGGACCAGCCGCGTCCACGCTCCGGGGCAGGCGCGCGTGTGCGCTCATGGTTCCCGAGGCCTCGACTCCCGAGGCCCCCGGGCCGCGCCTGCTCGGCCGCGTCCACGAGGCCCCCCCGGCGCAGCATGACGCCGGCCCGACCGTCGACAGCCCCCCGATCATCTCCACCCCCAATTGCGAATCGCGGACCCGCTGCCGCGCGCAGCCCGGCCGACCGGATATCTGCGTCATGATGCTCCTCGCAGCGTTCCCCGGCGGGTACGCCAGGATACGCTGCGAGATCTCGCAGCCTATCTAGCCGCGACCTCGTCCGCCCGATCGACCGCAAGGTGGCGAAGAGACGGGGCCGCATGGGCACCAGATGCCTTGCTGGGCCGTCGGAATGGGCCGACCGGCCTCGCAGCATCTGCCGGAATACGCAGACCGGCCCATCCCGAGCCCGACTTGTAGTTAGGCTCCTGAGCGGATCGTGATGACGGAATCAAACGCCCCGTCCCCAGAAGAGTCGGAGCTGCTGCACCAGGCCATCGAGACGTTTCGCGTCTATTCTGGTGTCGTACTCCTATCCTTTGCCAAGCACGGCCAAGGGCTGCGCGATACGGTCGCTCGGAACTTCATTGCGCGGGGCATGAGCTGCACGCAGAGCATCTACGCGGTCTGGAAGGCCGGAAGCGAGCAGGATGCTTGGATCCTGCATCGCTCATTGCTGGATCGCCTTCTTCATCTTCATCACCTTGGCGAGACGGACGGGTTCTCAGACTTCGAGGAGCACTCTTTTCTGTCGATGTACGAAGCCAGGCATCAGCTCCTCTCCGATCCAGACATGAGGGGGAAGGCGCCTCCAGGCTTGAAGGAGCTGCAAAAGAAGGATCGTCCGAGATATGAGTCGATTTCTCAGAAGCAATCGCGATGGCGCCGACCAAAGGCGGACGAGGTGGCGAAGAGGATGAACCTCGGTTTTCTGTACCGATATGGCTACGACTACGCCTCGACGCACGTCCATCCCATGGCCGGTGACGGCGAGGCTGACTTCACGGCCCTCATTTCCCCGCCGGGCGCCGTAGAGCTCCCAGACGCGACCGTCGTAAGAAACTCGATCCTTCTGCAGAGCATGCTCGTCCAAGAAGCGTTGAACGTGAGCAGGATGCGTTGGCGCGCGATCGCGTACGACTTCCTTGATCAGGTTCGTGTCTTTCTCGGAACGGGCGACCCGCAGTTCCATGTGACGTTCTACAAGATTGGCCGGGCGTGGCCAGAGTTTGAGCTTTGCGAGCCATTGGCATCGAGCGGCGGACCCTAACTTCACGCTCCAGTGGACCGAGCGCTCGCGATGCTCGCGCCTCGGCCACTGAGCGTGAGCGTTGGGCGGGCGGAGTTTGCCCGAGGGTTCGAGTCAACGGCGGTGTGGCGGCCGGTGAGTGATCGGGCACCATCGCCGATACCACCGAGTGCGCCGGTTCGATGAACGAGTTTCTGCGCGAAATCGGCGTCCGGTATCCTAGCGCCCGCGATAGCGCGGACTCGATCCTTCGCCTCGATACGGAGGTCGAGCGGCTGCCGGCTGTTCCGTTCTTCGAGCCAATGTCCTTGGTCGAAGTCGTCGACGGCAAGCGGCGGCTGCTTACACTCTCCTCAGACCTCCTGAATGCATGGTCCCAGCATGCTGCATACGGCGCCAGGATACGGATGCGCTCGACGGAACGAGCCATCTTCAGTGAACTCAAGGTGCACCGGCTTCTCCCTGCCATGACTCTCGCGCGAGCCCACATGGAGGCCGCGGCCCAGGCGGCCTACTGCGAGCAACTTCTCGTAGACACGGCAAAGACCGGAGCGTGGGATGACATCGGCGAGGCTGTGCTGCGAACGATGCTCGGAACGAGCCTCCGAATTGCCGCCAAGCGGGAGCCTCGGGTCGATGAGTTCATCAACCCAACTGAGCACTTTCCGTTGGAGATCGGAGAGACGATTAAGGCGCTCGATCGTTTCGCCGCGGCCGGCGAAGCCCCCGGCCGCCACAGCCAAGTGATGTATTCGTTCCTCTGCGAATTCGCGCATCCGGCACTGAGAGGCGTCAAGACGTTCTTTGAGAGCACGGACTCAGACCTCGGAGGCTGGACTATTCGCTATCGAACAGACGGTTCCGAGACAGTCTCGGAGGCCGAGTTCCGAATGGCCCTGGAGATCGTCCTCGAGAACATGCGATACGGCTACGCGTGCTCTGAGCTCCTCCGGCGGAGCCGAGTTGGTGGCGTATACCCGTACCTCGAGCTCACGCCTCCATCTCGGACCGACCTGCGCTATGTGTGGCTACAACTTCTTCAGCGCCCAGGATAAGATGACAAGAGCTATCAGGGCCGCCCAACTGTGCCGTCGAGCGGACCGCTGGCCCGCGGCGCTCGCCGCGGCCGCTCACGGCGCCGTTCGCTGGATCCTGGCGAAGTCCGCTGGTCGGAGCCGTGGGCGTATGATGCTGATCCGGGGGGTGTGAGGCGTTGATCACGTTCAAGGTCGAGATCGAGCGAGAGGACGACGGCCGGTGGCTGGCAGAAGCGGTCGAGCTGCCTGGCGTCCTCGCGTACGGCGATACCCAGGAAGGCGCCGTCGCAAAGGTTCAGGCTCTGGCCCTCAGGGTTATCGCTGAGCGCCTGGAACACGGCGAAGCCGGCCCCGACCTGGTGAGCATCTCCTTCAACGCAGCCTGAGCGCTTGGCCGAGTAGCCGCGCTCGGCGGGTACTGGCGGCCCGCTTGAGGATTGGGTGGGTCGTCAAGCGTCAGTCGGGCTCTCACCTCTGAAGCACCATCCGGAGTGTCTGCGGCGCGTGGCGAAAGCGCGAAACGCCCTGAAGGATGGCCGCGGTGTTCGACTGGAGGACCTGCCCTCATGATGGCCCGGCGGTCTATCTGGTCCCCTATGTCGAGGAGCTCGACGGGTACTTCCTGAAGACGGTGATCCCCAGCCGGAAGGCCACGCGTGAGTATCTGGGCCAGGGGGAGACAGATGAAGAAGATTGACGCGTTCGAGCGGGGCATCATCGAGGCCTACGAGAGTGGCGTCCTGCGGTCGAGGATGCCGTCGAAATCTGAACTGAGAGCGCTTCGCGAGGCGGCGCGGGCCACCTCGATCAAGGACCGGCGCGTCAATATCAGGCTCTCGTCGCCCGATCTGCGAGATCTCCGAACCCGTGCTCTCGAGGAAGGCGTGCCATATCAGACCTTGATCGCGAGCGTGCTGCACAGGTTCGTTGCTGGCCGCCTCGTCGACAGACCGGCGCGTCCAGTTCTTCGCTCGACCCGGCCGGCCCGCAAGCGGGTCGCCGGTTAGCGCAGCGGTCGCCCCCGGGCGCTGCCAGGGCTTGATGTGCTCCTCGAGGGTGTCGTTGACGATGGCTCGCTTGGTGCGCTGCCCGCCGAGCCGGACAGCCGTGACAAGCAGGCGATCGTGGATGGTGACCTTGGTCGGCACCGGCCCCTCCTGCTGCGCGTCTTGCGGGGCGCTAGTCGGCGCGGTGCAGGTCGGCGGTTACCGGCAGCTCGAAGAGGTCGGTCCGGAGGAGGCGGGTGGAGAAGAAGAGCACCTCGAGGCTTTCCACGTCGCCGGTCTCGGGGTTGAGGCGCGCGATGACGTCGTCGCCCAGCTCCTCGGTCTCCTGCTCGGGATAGGGGGGGCGACTCGTGATGATGTGGAGGATGTCCGCCTCGCGGTCGTATTGAAAGGCTAGCTTCGCTGCCATTCGATCTCCCCCCCGGCGAGCCCACGGGCCGTGTAGGCGGTGACAACCCAGTGCCGTGCCGATGGGCCCCCTTCGGTCATGACGACCACGACCACATGCCGACCTTGCCGGACGCCAGTGTACCACCGGGAGAACAGGCGGGCGTTGGCTGCGCGGACGCTCCGGCGGACGGTATCGGGATTGGCAAAGACCTCCGCCAGCTTGTCGCGATGAGCCGGCAAGAGGTCGGGGTGCCGCTCCTGGATGTGACGTTCTCGCTCTTCGGTCAGCTCCACCTCGCCCTGGAGCCACGGGCACGGGAAGCGGCGGGTCACAGCGCCGAACCGGCTGGCAGTGATGCCGCCGGGGCCGCGGGCGTGAGCCGGCTCATCCGGCGAGGGCGGGCCTTGCCTCGCGCCAGGGGCGGGCGGCCTCGATCTGCGCCGCGAGGCGGAAGAGCGTCGCCTCGCGACCGTAGGCGGCCACGAGCTGGACGGCCACCGGCAGGCCGCCGGCCCGCCCCAGCGGCAGCACCAGCGCCGGCTGGCCGGTGAGGTTGAAGCAGACGGTGAAGGGCGAGAAGGCAAAGACGCGCCGCCAGTACTCCTCCACGTCCTCCATCATCATGTCGAGCCAGCCCAGCCGCGGCGGCAGTGTGGCGAGCCCCGGGGTGAGCAGGACGTCGTGGCGCACGTGGAAGGCGGCCATCTGGCGGCCGAGGCGGTGGGCGGCCTGGGTGGCGCGCACGTAGTCGGCGGCGCCGATCAGCTTTCCCATCTCCCCCGTGGCCCAGGTCACGCGCTCCACCTCGTCCTGGCGCGGGGAGCGGCCGGCCGTGGGGTGGCTCGCGAGATTGACCACCGTGTTGGCCGCCGCCAGGGTGAGGAAGGTCGGGACCACCGCGGGGCCGTCGATGTCGGGATCGGTCTCCTCCACCTGATGGCCGAGCCCGGCGCAGAGGTCGGCCGTCTCGCGGAGCACCCGGAGGCAGGCGGCCTCCACGGGTGCGCCGTTGGGGGCGGCCGCGGTCCAGGCGATGCGGAGCCGGCCGGGATCGGCGCCGACCTCCTCGAGGAAGGGGCGCGCTGGCGGCGGGGCCGCGTAGGGATCGCCCGCACCGGGGCCCGCGGTGGCGTCCAGGAGCGCCGCGCTGTCGCGAACGCTGAGCGTGACGGCGTGCTCCGCCGAGCAGCCGCCGAGCCCCTCGCCCGCATACGGCGCGAAGGTGTTCCGCGCGCGCGTGGGCTTGAGCCCCACGAGGCCGCAGCAGGCCGCGGGTGCGCGGATCGAGCCGAAGCCGTCGGTGGCATGGGCCATGGGGAGCATACGCGCGCCGACGGCCGCCGCGGCGCCGCCGCTGGAGCCGCCGGAGATGCGCGCGAGGTCCCAGGGGTTGCGCGTGGGCCCGTGCAGTTGTGGCTCGCAGGTGAGGGAGAGCCCCAGCTCGCAGGTGTTGGTGCGGCCGAAGATGACGAGCCCGGCCTGCTTGAGCCGGCGCACGTGCTCGCTGTCGGCCGCCGGCGGGGGCGCATCGGCGAAGAACCTCGAGCCGCGCGTCATCGGGACGCCGGCCAGCGAGGCCGTGAGGTCCTTGAGGAGATAGGGCACGCCGCGGAGCGGGCCGTCAGGCAGCCCCGCGGCGATGGCCTGGCGGGCGTGGTCGTAGAGGCGCAACACCACCGCGTTGACCTGCCCGTTGCGTGCCTCCACCCGCTCGATGGCCGCCTCGAGCAGCGCCGCCGGCGTGACCTTGCCCTGGCGGACGAGCGCCGCCAGCCCCAGCGCGTCGTATCGCTCGTAGTCGGCGAAGACGCCCATCAGTAGGGGAGGCTCTCGCGGCCCATCAGCTCGCGGGCGACGATCACCTTCATCACCTCGGCCGTGCCGTCGCCGATCTCGAGCCCGATCACATCGCGCATGCGCTGCTCGAAGGGCAGCTCGTCGGTGTAGCCGTAATGGCCGTGCAGCAGCAGGCACTGGTGGATGGTCTCCACGGAGAGCCGGGGCGCCCACCACTTCACCATGGCGGACTCCTTCGTGTACGGCAGCTTCCGATCGGCGAGCCAGAGCCCCCGATAGCAGAGCAGCCGAGCGGCGTCGATGTGGGTCGCAGCCTCCGCGATGGGGAAGGACACGCCCTCGAAGGTCGCCAGCCGCTTGCCGAAGGCCTTCCGCTCCTTCACGTAGGCCATGGTCTCCTCGAGCGATACCTGGGCGGCGCCGAGGCAGCCCAGCGCGATGAGCACCCGGTTGTAGTCGAAGCCCTGCATGACCTGGTAGAAGCCCGTGCCCTCCTTGCCGAGGCGGTGGGAGGCCGGAATGCGCACGTGGTCGAAGGCCAGCACGGCGCGCACGGCGGCGTGGGAGCCCATGTCGCGGAGCGGGCTGCGGGAGACGCCCGGCAGGTCCAGCGGGACCACGAACGCGGTGACGCCGCGCGCCTTGGCACCGGGGTCGGTCTTGGCGAAGACGATGGCGGCCTGGGCGACCATGCCGAGGGTGATGCCGGACTTCTCCCCCGTGATGACGTAGTCACCCCCGTCCTTGTCAGCGCGGCAGACGAGGTTGGCCGCGTCGGAGCCGACCTCCGGCTCGGTGAGCGCCAGCGCGATGATCGCCTCGCCGCGAGCGGCGGGCGGGATCCACCGCGTCTTCATCTCCTCGGTGCCGTTGTGCCCGATGATCTCCTCGGCCAGCCAGTTGAGCTGCAGCGGGTAGCCGCAGGAGAAGTCGCCGCGGCAGATCTCCTCGATGACGATCCCCGCGGTGAGGAGGTCGGCCTCCTGCCCCCCATAGGCGGCGGGCGCGCGCAGCCCCAGCAGCCCCATCTCCCCCATGCGGCGCCAGACGTCCCACGGCACCTCGCTGGTCTTGTCCCAGCCGGCGGAGCGCGGCGCGAGCTCCTTTCGGGCGAAGGCGCGGAGGGTGCGGATCAGCTCTTCCTGCTCGTCGGTGAAGGCGAAGTCCATGGGGTCCTCACATCATCGTGTAGCCGCCGCTCACGGAGAGCGTCTGGCCGGTGATGAAGCTCGCCGCGTCGGAGGCGAGGAAGACCACGGCGTTGGCCACATCCTCGGGCCGGCCGATGCGGCGGAGCGGGTAGGCCTTGGCGATCCGGGCGCGCATCTCGGGGGTGCTGAAGGCGCGGTTGGTCTCGGAGGCCCACATGCTGAGCCCACCGATCTCCTCGTCGGAGTCCGGCATCGTCATGCCCGGACACACCACGTTGAGCCGAATATTGTGGCGCCCGACCTCGCGGGCGAGGCTCTTGGTGAGCGCGATGACCCCTGCCTTGCACGCCCCGTACACGGCTTCGCGGAACTCGCCCATGCGCCCCGCGTCCGAGCCCATGCTCACGACGACGCCCGACTTGCGGGCGATCATGCCGTCGAGCACGGCGCGCGTGCAGTTGATCATGCCCCAGAGGTTCAGCTGCACCTCCTTCTCCCACTCGGCCCGCTCCTTCTCGACGAAGAGGCGGTCCACCGTCCAGCCGACGTTGTTGACCAGCACGTCCACGCCGCCCACGCGCTGCTCCACCGCGCGCACCAGGGCCTGCACCTCCGCGGGCTTGGTGACGTCGGTGCGGATTACGGCCGCGGAGGCCGCGCCCAGCTTCTCCGCCTCGGTGGCCGTCTTCTTGCCCTGGCCCTCGTCGATCTCGGCGATGGTGAGGTGCACGCGCTCCCGGGCGAAGGCCAGGCTGATGGCGCGGCCGATGTTGGAGCCGCCGCCGGTGACGATGACGCTCTTGTCTGCAAGGTTCAGATTCATGATCTCACCTGAATGTGGATGACTTCGGGTTGCGGTTGGGCGTCTGACCATGTGGCTTGAACGTGGATGAGATCGCGTTGCGGTTGGGCCTCTTCGCCCTGACGGGCTCATCGGGGCGTCCACTCAGGCCGATGTCCCCGTCGTCCGCTCGGTCAGGGTTTGGCGGAGGCGGTACTTCTGGATCTTCCCGCTCGGCGTCATGGGGAACTCGGAGACGATCTCGAGGCGCTCCGGGTACTTCTGCCGCGCGAGCTGCTGGGTGTCGAGGTACGCGACGATCTCCTCCAGCGTGATGGACTGGCCCGGCTTGGGGATCACGAAGGCGCAGGCTCGCTCCTGCAGCCGCGGATCGGGCATCCCGACGATGGCGACGCCGGCGATCTTGGGATGGGCGAAGAGGAGATTCTCCACCTCGACGACGGGGATGTTCTCGCCCCCGCGGATGATCACGTCCTTCGACCGGCCGGTGATGGAGACGTAGCCGTCGCGGTCCAGCGCGGCCCGGTCGCCCGTCTTGAACCAGCCGTCCGGGGTGTGGCCCTCGGCCGTGAAGGCGGGACGCTTGAAGTAGCCCACGAACTGCGCCGACCCGCGGACGAGGAGATCGCCCTCCGTGGCCGACGGCACGTCGCGGCCGTCTTCGTCCACCACACGCAGCTCCATGCCCGGCAGCGGCCGGCCGTCCGTACCGAACACCTTCTCCTCCGGGTCGGCGAGGCCGTTACTCGTCACGAGCCCGTTCTCCGTCATGCCCCAGCCCGCGGAGATGGCGCAGCGGAGCCGCTCGCGGGCATCCTTGACGAGCTGGCGCGGGATGGACGCGCCGGCGCAGATGAAGACGCGCAGCGAGGAGAGGTCGCGGGTGGTGGGCGTGTAGGTCAGGTCCTGGAGGAACGGCGTGGCGCCCATGGTGAAGGTGACGCCCTCCGTCTCGATGAGCCGACCGGCCTCGGTCGGGTTCCAGACGTCGAGCCACACCGCCGTGGCCCCCAGGAGCATGTTGAGGCAGTAGCCGTAGAGGTAGCCCGTCTGGTGGCCGAGCGTGGAGGACATGAGGATCACGTCGCGATCGGTGAAGGCGAGCCGCTCGATGGCCGGGTAGATGGTGGAGAGCACGGTGTTCGGGGTGTGGAGCACCCCCTTCGGCTCGCCCGTGGTCCCAGACGTGAACACGACCTCGTGCACCGTGTTCGGGTCGCTGCCCGGCAGCGGGCTGCGGCCCTCGCGCGCCTCCCAGACCGTGTCGGTGAGCAGGGAAAACGGCTTCATCCCCGGTCCCGGCTCCCCGCGGGCCACGAACACGTGCTCGAGCCGCGGCGTCTCGGTGCGCAGCCCCGCCACCATCTCGGGGTAGTTGAAGCCGCGGAAGACCGCGGGGATCACCAGCACCTGGGATTCGAGCAGGTTCATCATGAAGCGCAGCTCGCTCGCCCGGTACGTCGGAGGGATCGGATTCACGACGGCGCCGAGGCGGCTCGCGGCCAGGAACAGCAGGACGAACTCGTTCCAGTTGGGGAGCTGGATGGAGATGGCGCTGCCGCGCTCGATCCCGTGGGCCCGGAGCCCGTAGGCGACCCGCTCGACGATCCGGGCCAGTCCGGCCCACGTGTAGCGGCCGACGAGGTCCACCACGGCGGCCTTGTCCGGGCGCGTGGTCGCCCAGCGGTCGAGATAGGCCTCGAGCGTCTCGTTGCGCCACAGCTTCGTCTTCAGCGAGTCCTGGATCCTGGCTTCGGTGAGCGTGGTCTCGATGGCGGTCGGGCTCATGTGTGGCTCCCGTCGGTTACGCGCGGAACTTCGCGAAGTTCACGGGGCGCTTCTCCACGAAGGCGTTGCGTCCCTCCAGGGCCTCGTCCGTCTGGTAGTACAGGGTGAGCGCCGTGTGGGCGAAGGGGGCGACGCCCGCCCGCTGCTCGGAGTCGATGTTGATCGTGATCCAGGCGATGCCGTCCTTCTTCTCGTACAGGATGTCCGTGTAGGTCATGACGCCTCCAGTGCAGGGGAATCGCCTCGGGGACCCGCGCCCGCGCCGCTGGCGCGGCGTTGGACCGCGCGCCGAGCGTAGACGAAGCGCGCCCCGCGCGTCAAGCAGGGCCCGTCGCAGCCGGAGGCGAGGCAGGCGAACATGGAGATCCCCCGAGCGGAGCGAGGCGGGCGCGTGGTCCAAACGGCTCAGGGCTGCATCAGATCGCGGACGGATTTCCGGGCGAAGCCGGCGGCGGGCTCCCACTCCGCCGCGCCGACGTTGCGGTTCTCTGCTTTCACGACCTCGATCACGCCGCCACCGGGGGCCCGGTCCACCGTCCTGACCGGGTCCCCCTCTGAAATTCCTCCTTTTCTTCGATCCCTGAAGCGTGGACTATGGAGCCGTGTTTGGTCCGCCCCTGAGGGCGCGGCCGCCGATTCCCCACCTGCAACGGAGGCCCGGCATGGAATTCGAGTACTCGAAGCGGAGCAAGGAGTACATGGAGCAGGTCAAGGACTTCATGGACAAGCACGTCTACCCCAACGAGAAGACCTTCTCGGAGCAGGTGCGCTCCGGTCCCACGCGCTGGCAGGTGCCGCCCATCATGGAGGAGCTGAAGGCCAAGGCCCGGGAGCGGGGGCTGTGGAACCTGTTCCTGCCGGAGAGCGAGCGCGGCGCGGGGCTCACCAACCTCGAGTACGCGCCGCTGTGCGAGATCATGGGCCGCTCCCCCATCGCGCCCGAGGTGTTCAACTGCTCCGCCCCCGACACCGGGAACATGGAAGTGCTGGAGCGCTACGGCACTGCCGAGCAGAAGAAGCAGTGGCTCGCGCCGCTCCTCGAGGGCAAGATCCGCTCTGCCTTCGCCATGACGGAGCCCAAGGTCGCCTCCTCGGACGCGACCAACATCGAGGCGAGCATCGTCCGGGACGGCGACCACTACGTGATCAACGGCCACAAGTGGTGGACCTCGGGCATCGGCGACCCGCGGTGCAAGGTCCTCATCTTCATGGGCAAGACGGACCCCAAGAACCCCGACAAGTACAAGCAGCAGTCCCAGATCCTCGTGCCGCGGGACGCACCCGGGGTCAAGATCGTCCGGATGCTCACCGTGTTCGGTTACGACGACGCCCCCCATGGCCACGGCGAGGTGCTCTTCGAGAACGTGCGGGTGCCGGTGACGAACATGCTGCTGGGCGAGGGACGCGGCTTCGAGATCGCCCAGGGGCGCCTGGGCCCGGGGCGCATCCACCACTGCATGCGCCAGATCGGCGTCGCCGAGCGCGCGCTGGAGCTCATGTGCAAGCGGTCCGTGTCGCGGGTGGCCTTCGGCAAGCGGCTGGCCGAGAGCGACATCACGCTGGAGCGCATCGCCCAGTCGCGGATCGAGATCGACCAGGCGCGGCTGCTGGTCCTCCACGCGGCCTACATGATGGACACGGTGGGCAACAAGGCGGCGAAGCAGGCGATCGCGGAGATCAAGGTCGCGGTGCCCAACATGACGCTGCAGGTGGTGGAGCGCGCCATGCAGCTCCACGGCGGCGGCGGCGTGAGCCAGGAGTTCCCGCTGGCCACCATGTGGGCCCACTCGCGCACGCTGCGCTTCGCGGACGGGCCGGACGAGGTGCACCGCCGGCAGATCGGCCGCCTCGAGCTCCGCAAGCACCTCTGAGCGAGAGGAGAAGGCAGGTCCGTCAAGGAACGCTCGATGGACCGCGCCGTCCGCGACGGGTTCCACGTCGCTCCTCTCGCGTAGACTCCGCGTCCCAGGCGCGGCCGGCCCGGCTGGGCCGTTCGGGGGATTGCCGCGCGCCGCTCGATGGCATAGAGTGGGCTCGTATGCGGATCTGTCGATGAGTCGCAAGGTCCTGATCGGTCTCGCCCTTCTCGTCCTGCTGGGCGCCCTCTCCTATGGGGGCCGTGCGTGGTATTACTCGCTGTCGCATGTCTCCACCGACGACGCCTATGTGGAGGGGACCGTCTCCCCCGTGAGCGCCAAGGTCACCGGCCACGCCCTGGAAGTACTCGTGGACGATAACCAGGCGGTGAAGACCGGCGATGTCCTGTTCCGCATCGACCCGCGCGACTACGAGGCCAAGCGCGACCAGGCGCGGGCCGCCGTGGCCGTGGCCGAGGCGGGCTACCGGGCGGGACGGGCCGAGGTGCCGCTGGCGCGCGAGGTCACGCGGGCGCAGGGTGAGGAGGCGCGCGCGGCAATGGAGGTGGCCCGCGCGGCCGAGCGCTCGAGCGAGTCGGTGGTGAACGAGGCGCAGGCGCGGCTCGAGTCCAAGCGCGCGGCGGTGGGGGCCATGCGGGCCGACGTGGTGGGCGCCGAGAGCGGCGCCAGGCAGGCCGCGCGCGAGATGGACAGGATGCGGCGCCTGGCGCGCGACGGCTACGTGGCCCAGCGCGACTTCGACCAGGCCGAGTCGGCCGCGCAGACGGCGGACGCGGTGCTCGAGGCGATGCGGCGCCGGCTGGGCCAGGCCGAGCAGGAGGCGCAGCAGGCCGAGGCGGAGCTGGCGTCGCGCCGGCTCGCCGTGGCGCAGGCGCGCGAGCGCGTGGCCGAGAGCCGCGCCGCCCTGGCGCGCGCCGAGGGGCAGCGCCACCAGGTGCCGGTGAAGGAGGCCGAGGCGGTGCGGGCGGAGGCGCGCCTGGCCGAGGCCCGGGCCGATCTGGCGCTGGCGGAGCTGCAGCGCGGCTACACCGAGGTGCGCGCGCCCGTGGACGGCGTCGTGTCGAAGAAGAGCCTGGAGGTCGGCCAGGTCGTGCAGGTGGGCCAGCCGCTCATGGCCATCGTGTCGCTCCACGCGGTGTGGGTGATCGCGAACTTCAAGGAGACCCAGCTCGCGCGCGTCAGGCCCGGCATGCCCGCCCAGGTCGAGATCGACGGCTATCCGGGCAAGGCGCTGCACGGCACCGTGGATTCCATCAGCGCCGGCACCGGCTCCCGCTTCTCGCTCCTGCCCCCCGAGAACGCCACGGGCAACTGGGTGAAGGTCGTCCAGCGCGTGCCCGTGAAGATCCGCCTCGAGGCGAAGGAGACGGGCAATCCCCAGCCGCTC
>Ga0154317_1222_pt1 | contig 17797 bp, 20 predicted proteins | sample RifGroA2_FD_105611 | JGI IMG/M metagenome (GOLD analysis project Ga0154317, IMG submission 105611) | Candidatus Rokubacteria bacterium GWA2_70_23 | reverse complement strand
CAGGAGCGGCGACTGGCTCTTCCGCGCGCTGCACGAGGCGGGCTTCGCGAGCCAGCCGACCTCGCGCGCCCGCGATGACGGACTGCGGCTGCGTGGCGCCTACATCACCGCCGCCCTTCGCTGCGCGCCGCCGGCCAACAAGCCGACGCCTGGCGAACTGGAGTGCTGCCAACCCTATCTCCTCGAGGAGCTGGCCCTGCTCCCGCGGGTGCGCGTGCTGGTCGCGCTGGGGAAGATCGCCTGGGACGCGTGCTTCCGCGCGCTCCGCGCCGCGGGGCGCCCCGTCCCGCGCCCGCTGCCCCGCTTCACCCATGGCGCGCGGGCCGCCATGCCCGACGGCCTGATCCTCCTTGGCTCCTTCCACCCGAGCCAGCAGAACACCTTCACCGGCCGGCTCACACGCCCGATGCTCCGCAAGGTGTTCGTGGCGGCCGGCCAGCTGGCGCGTCGGCGTCGGGCTCAGCCGCGGCCGAGCTGAATCACCAGCCCGCCGGCCACGATGAGGGCTCCGCCGACCAGAAGGGAGGGCGATGGCCGGTCTCCGAGCGCCACGAAGGCCACGGCCTGGCTCACCACGAAGAAGACGGCGATGTAGAGCCCGAGCGCCCGCCCGAAGCCGAACGCCGGCTGATTGACGAGCCACCCGTAGCCCGCGAGCAGGCACACCCCCGCGGCATAGCCCCACACCCTTCCGCCGATGCCGATCCGCATGCCCAGATCCCCGAGCACCTCGGCCGCGGCGGCGGCGATCAGCACGATCATGTTCACGCGTGGCTTCTCCTTTTCCGCTGTCGTGTCCCGCGCATGGCGCCTGCGGGCCGTATCAGCCGCATACAGCGGCGTCGGGCTTGCCCGCCTGGAGGGCGTCCGCTATAGTTGGGGCCGCTCGCGCGAGAGGGGGCGGTCGAGATGGTCCTCCTGCACTCAGGCGTCCCGGGGCAGTATACGGTCGGAGCGGGGTATCGGCTCGCCCTGGCCGTTCGCGAGGCCGGGCGCCCGGGCGCGCCCAGGCCCCGCCTCCGGCTCGTCCTCTTCCACGGCAAGCGCCATCCAGCCGGCGCGGTCGCCGCCGGGGTCACGCGGGGCTTGCCACGCCCCCCGGAACGGCGGACCGGTCGCCATGCGCCGCCCGACCGGCCGGATGCTCGCGTAGCGGCGCGCAGGGCGGCCTCCGCGGGCACATGCGCCAAGATACGCCGCACGATCTCGCAGCCTATCGAGGCGTGGCCGCGTCTGTCTGATCGATCGCAAGTCGTGGAATGCATGGAGCCGGATCGGTTGAAGACACCGCGCTGGGCCGTCGCAATAGGCCGACCGGCCTTGCAGGGTTTGCCGGAATGCGCAGACCGGCCTATCCCGAGCCCGAATTGTAGTTCGGCCAGAAGGAGAGAAGGAGACGCGATGGTTAGAGGAGTGCGGTTTCTTGTCGATGACACTGGCCGCAGGACGGCCGTTCAGATCGACTTGAAGAAACAGGCGAGGTTGTGGGAAGACTTCTACGATCGGGCCCTGGCCGAGCAGCGGGCCTCCGAGCCCCGCGAGCCGTTGAAGACGGTCAAGAATCGCATCCTGGGTCGCCGGCGGCGGCGTGGCTGAGTACGCGGTTGTCTTCGCGCGCTCGGCTCGGCGCGAACTCGAACGCCTGGACGTCGGCGTGGCGCGACGGATCATCTCGCGTGTCGAGGCCCTGGCTGGCGACCCGAGGCCGCGCGGATGCGTCAAGCTGCAAGGAGCCGCCGACCTGTGGCGAATTCGCGTCGGGGACTATCGAGTCATCTACTCGGTTGACGACGACGCGCGCCTCGTGGACATCCGTGTCGTACGGCACCGGAGCGATGCTTACAGGTAACGGCACCCACGCGCCGGACCACGGCATCCAGCCGACGACCTTCGGCCGCGGCTGATACCGGCCGTTCGGCCGCAACGATGCGGGTTGTCGGGACGGAAGGAGGGGAAGATGGACGTACGCCAAGAGCGTCTTCTCCGGGTCGCGTTTCTCGCGGGACCGGTCACGGATGCCGCCGCGCTCGTGCCGATGCTGTTTCCGTTCCTCGCGGGTCTTGTCTGGGGTTTCCACGACGTCTCGGGGAGCTACCGCTTCGCGATGGGGTATTGCGCAGCCCTGATGCTGGGTTGGACCGCGCTGCTGATCTGGGCCTACCGGCGCCCGATGAAGAGCCGCGCCGTCGCAGCTCTGACCGCCCTCGTTCTCTACGGCCTCGTCCTGACGGAGATCCTTGCGGTCCTGTCCGGCGCGCTGGAAGCCTCGCGCATGGTTCCAACGTGGTGTCTGCAGGCGGCGTTGCTCGCGTTGTTCGCAAGCGCCTACCATTATCCCTCTCTCCGGCGGTGGGTTGCGGCGTAGCAGGGTGCTCCAGTTGACGCCGCCCAGCGTCGCCGGGCCATGGCGAGGTGCCGTCCGGCGTCCGCCGCTTCCCTCGAGATGGAGTCGTGAACCCGAAACGCACGAAAGGCCGGGCCGCCGGCACGCAGGCCGGCCCGCCGGGAAGACGAGGGCATGCCATGCCGAAGATCCTGCTGATCCAGGGGCCCAACATGAGCTATCTCGGCCGGCGGCAGCCGGAGCTGTATGGCAAGACGTCGGCCGCGGAGCTGGACGCCATGCTGCGCGAGCACGCGCAGGTGAACGGGTACGAGCTCACGATCTTCTACACGCATAGCGAGAGCGCGGCGATCGAGCGGCTCTATCGCGCCGTGGAGGAGGGGTTCGACGGCCTCGTGATGAATCCCGCCGCGTTTCTGTTCGCGGGGCATGCGCTCCGCGACTGTCTCCGCGCGGTGCCGCTGCCCTATATCGAGGTCCACATGACGAACATCGAGAAGCGCGGTCTGCGCTCGATCCTGGCGGAGACCGGTGTGGGACTCATCGCCGGGTTCGGTGTCCAGTCCTACCTCCTGGGGCTCGAGGCGATGCTGGAACACCTGAAGCATCGCGGCAGGGTGCGTGCCACGTCCGATCGACCAGGGCATCCTGCGGATGCTGGCCGAGGTGACGGGCGGCAGGCGAGCGGCGCAGCCGCCGCCAAGCGGACCATGGCGTCGGGGGTTGCTCGTAAGTCCCGACGTCTCGGAAGCGAGGCTGCCCGCCGAGAGGCCCCACGAGCCGGATAGAAAGCGTGACAGTTGAAGCTAAGTGAGGAGCGGAAGTTCACGCCGGCCGAGGTCCTTCGCGCGGCCAGGACCTGCCGCGTGGATCGGATCGTGCGCCCCTACCTGGAGGCGCTGCAGTGACCCGACCTCGCGCGAGCGGACCCGTTCAGTCCATCAGCTGGCCCGGGCACTCGCCTTCGATGGACCGACGCTTGTCGAATCGATCCAGCGCACGTTCGCCCGCCGAGCGACGCGCATTCCCGCGGAGCCGCTGGAGGGGCTGCGTGACGCGTTCGCGAGCGATCCGCTCCACGCGACTCGCTGGCGGGCCTTCCTGGCGAAGGGGCGGCTCCACGTGACCGAGGCCGCCCTCTTCGAGGTGGTCGCGAGCATCCAGCGCTTCGCCCAGCCCGCCCTGGACGCGGCACGCGAGGACCGCCCGTTTGACCACCACTGGCCCCCGGATGGGCCGTGGCGATCGAAGGGGGACGCCGACCATGGCTGACGCGCCGGCGACATCCCACGCCAGGACTCGTCAGCCGGCCGCGCCGACCGATAGCCGGGAGGTCTATCCAGGGGCGCTGCGCGCCTGCTCGCGCAGGACGAACTTCTGGATCTTCCCCGTGGAGGTCTTGGGCAAGGCGCCGAACACCACATGTTTCGGCACCTTGTAGCGGGCCAGCTTGTCGCGGCTCCACTGGATGAGGTCCTCGGCGCCGACGGGCGGGGCCCCGGGCTTGAGGGTGACGAAGGCGCAGGGGACTTCGCCCCACTTCTCGTCGGGCTTGGCGACAACGGCGGCCTCCATGACGGCCGGGTGGCTGTAGAGGACCTCCTCCACCTCGAGGGAGGAGATGTTCTCGCCGCCCGAGATGATGATGTCCTTCGAACGGTCCTTGATCTCCATGTAGTTGTCGGGATGCCAGACGGCGAGATCGCCCGTGTGAAACCAGCCGCGGCGCAGGGCCGCGCGCGTGGCCCGCGGGTTCTTGAGATACCCCTTCATCACGGTGTTCCCGCGCAGCATCACCTCGCCCACGGTGCGGCCATCCCGGGGCACGGGCGCCATGCTCCTTGGATCGGCGATGATCAGGTCCTCGATCGTGGGGTAGCGGACGCCCTGGCGCGCCATCTTCTCGGCCCGCGCCTTGAGAGGGAGCCCCTCCCAGTCCGCCTGCCAGGCGCAGAGCGTCGAGGGGCCATAGGTTTCCGTGAGCCCGTAGAGATGGGTGACGCGGAAGCCCATGGCCTCCATGGCCGCGATCACGGTGGAGGGGGGCGCGGCCCCGCCCGTCGCCATCTCCACGACGTGGTCGAACGTGACCTTCACCGCCTCGGGGGCATGGATCAGCGTGGTCATGACGATGGGGGCGCCGCACATGTGGGTTACCCGGTGGCGCTTGATGGCGGGAAAGATGAGCGCCGGCTCCACGCGGCGCAGGCACACATGCGTGCCGCCCGCGGCCGTCACCGCCCACGCGTATGTCCAGCCGCTGCAGTGGAACATGGGCAAGGTCCAGAGGTAGACGGAGGCCGGGGTGAGGCCGAAGGCCAGCGCATTGCCGAGGGCATTGAGGTAGGCGCCGCGGTGATGGTAGACGACGCCCTTGGGGTTCCCGGTGGTGCCCGAGGTGTACAGGAGGCAGATGGCCTGCCACTCGTCGGCGGGGCCTCGCCAGGCCCAGTCGGGATCGCCCTCGGCGAGGAAGGCCTCGTAGTCCTTCTCGCCGAGGAGCTGCCCCCCCGCGTGGAGCGGGTCGTCAATGTCGATGACGGTGATCTTCCGCCTGAGCATTCCCAGGGCCTGGCCGACGGTGTCGGAGAACTCGCGGTCGGTGATGAGCACCTTGGCCTCGCCGTGCTCCAGGATGAAAGCGATGGTGCGGGCGTCGAGCCGGTAGTTGAGCGCATTGAGCACCGCGCCCGCCATGGGGACGCCGTAATGGGCCTCGAGGAGGGCCGGGACATTGGGCGCCATCACCGCCACGGTGTCGCCGCGACGGATCCCGCGCCGCCGCAGCGCCGAGGCCAGCCGCCGGCAGCGCGCGTAGAAGTCCGCGTAGCTCCAGGTCCGGTCCCCGTGGATGACGGCGGGCTTGTCGGGGTAGACGGTCGCCGCCCGGGCCAGGAACGAGAGCGGCGTGAGCGGCGCGTAATTCGCTGGCCCCCGGTCCAGCGCCTGCTCGAAGGGATTCGTCCTGCGTGCTTTGGTCCTCGGGGTCTTCGTCCTGGGGGCCTTCGTCCCGGCAATCTTGCGGCGCTGCGCCACGGTCGCCTCCTCGGGTCAAGGATCCGTCTGCCCCGATGATAGGGCGACTCCGGGGCCCGGTAAAGGCCGGAGGGCCCCGCCCGGGATGTCCGCACAGCGCGCGTGGCGACAGCGGCCCTGCTGCGACCGGGGACGCGGGCTCGGAGCCGACCAGGCGCCGTCGCCCTTGCCCGCCTGGGGAGTGGCCGCTATAGTTGGAGCACTCGCACGAGAGGGGGCGGTCGAGATGGTCCTCCTGCGATGAGGCAGCTCGTCCCGGCGCTGCCCGGCCGACCGGGTGCTCGCGTCGTGACCTGCCGGGCGGTGTCCGCCGGCACCTGCGCCAAGATACGCTGCGCGCTCTCGCAGCCTATCCAGCCGCGGCCACGCCTGGGTGATCGATCGCAAGACGTGGAAAGCATGGAGCCGGATCCGGTTAAGACACCACGCCGGGCCGCCGGAATAGGCCGACCGGCCTCGCGGCATCTGCCGGAATACGCAGACCGGCCTATCCCGAGCCCGAGTTGTAGATGGCGCGGACGCTTCGCGCCGCCCATCATGCGGCTGGAGCGGAAGGGCGGCCCCGCGAGCAAGCTCGGTTCCTTCCGCCGCTCATCCGCCGCCCCCGTTATGCCGAGTACGGAGCAACGGGAGGAGTTTGCTGAGTGGCGTTTGACCGGATGCTCAGGCGGATGCGAGATCTCGTCAGGGCGAGCGAGTACGTTCTGACCGTGCATGGCGCGGATGAGATCGAAGCAGACGGGCTGAGTGTCTTCGACGTGGAGCACTGCATTCTTACGGGTAGGATCGTGAAGCGCCAAAGGGACCGGGTGACGGGTGAGTGGAAGTACCTGGTTGAGGGGCGAACCTTGAGGGGGACACGGGCAACGGTCGTTGCGAAGATCGGGCCGACGGGGAAGCTGGTGCTCATCACGGTGTACGCTCTGTAGCTTGGGAGGGGAAAGATGATCTGCGACATCTGCGGCAAGAAGGGCGCCCGGATCCGAAGGGTGACGAGAACCTACGGCCGTGGTCGGTCAGCCTTCCTGATCGAGGGAGTGCCAGTGATTAGCTGCCCACACTGCGGCGAGAGCTACCTCGCGGCCGAGACGCTCAAGGAAATCGAGCGCATTCGGATGCATTGGCGCCAGCTCTCGACGGACAGGAAGGTGCCGGTAGCGAGATTTCGCGGGGCGGCATAACAGGCGGCTCCACCTGCCCGTCCGCTTTGCGGCCGGCAGGTGAGCCGCAGCGTTCGGCCGAGGAGCGCTGATGAGCATCTACGCCACGATGTGGCGGCTGAAGTTCCCGAGCCACGGAGACGACTATACGGGCTGCGGGTGGATCGAGGTCATCGCGCAGGGCGTTCCGGCACACATCGGCGCTCCGACTCCCGGCTTCGCCAACGGGGGAGAGGACCCGTTCGCGAGCTTCCTGCCACCTGCCATCTTCGTCCCTGCGAATGACGATGGCCAAACCATGCGTGCGGTCGTGTTCGTGACCCAAGCGACGCGCAAAGGAACGGATCGCTCAGCCCAAGAGTACGTCAGCCCGTTGCTCGTCCTCTCTGGGCTGGAGTATTCCACCATCACGTTCGGGGACTTGCACGAGAGGATCTGCGATGCCTTGCGTGGCGATCGGCCACGCCTCGTGGCGGAGTCATTGGGACCAGATGGCCGTCTTCGGCTACTGTTCGAGGACGGCAGTGTCCAGGATATCGAGTCGGGTCAACCGAGCGGCCGGGCGCCCTCATGAGGGCCGGCCGAACCTCACGCTGCAGCGGACCGGGGCTCGCGATGCTCGCCCCGCCCGCTGAGCGTGCGCGATGGCGCGGACGCTTCGCGCCGCGCCATCGGGGGCGGCGGATTGGCATCCGCATGACGGGCGTCGCTTCGCGCCGCCCATCGTGCGGCTGGAGCGGACGGGCGGCCCCGCGAGCACGCTCGCGGTTCGGCCCGCCGCTCATCCGCCGCCCCCGTTGGGCAGCCCCGGTGACACTGCAGCCGGAACCTATGTTCATGGAGACCGACGTCAGTGAACCATAGCGAAATCGTGAGCTTCCTGTGGGGGGTTGCGGACCTGATCCGCGACACGTTCAAGCGGGGCAAGTACCAGGACGTGATCCTTCCGCTCACGGTGCTGCGGCGGCTCGATTGCGTGCTGGGGCCGACCAAGGAGAAGGTCCTGAGCAAGCAGGCCGAGCTGCGCGGCAAGAAGCTCGAGAACCTCGACCCCCAGCTCCGCAGGGCGTCGGGCTTCGCGTTCTACAACACGTCCCGCTACGACTTCGAGAAGCTCCTCGCCGACGCCCCGCACCTGGCGGCGAATCTGCGGAACTACATCGCCGGCTTCAGCCCGAACATGGGCGAGGTGCTGGAGAAGTTCGACTTCGACAACACCATCAGCAAGCTCGACGAGGCGGGCCTCCTCTTCCAGGTGCTCGAGCGCTTCAAGAACGTGGACCTGCACCCGGAGCGGATCGACAACCCGACCATGGGCACGATCTTCGAGGAGCTGCTGCGCAAGTTCAACGAGGCGCTGAACGAGAACCCCGGCGAGCACTTCACGCCCCGGGACGTCGTGCACCTGATGGTGGATCTGATGCTGGCGGGGGACGAGGCCCGCACCCGCGCGAGGGGCGTGGTCCGGACCGTGTACGACCCGTGCTGCGGCTCCGGCGGGATGCTCATGATCACGAAGGAGCACATCACGGTCGGCCTCCGGAGGAACGGAGAGGTCATCCGTCCGCCGATGAACACCGGGGCGGAGATCCACCTCTTCGGCCAGGAGGTGAACCCCGAGACGTGGGCGGTCTCGAAGTCGGATCTCTTCATGAAGGACCCGACGGGGCGTGACGCGGACAATATCGCCTACGGAACCACGCTGTCGAACGACCGCCACGCAGGCACGAGCTTCGACTACCTGATCGCGAACCCGCCTTATGGCAAGGACTGGAAGCGCGATGAGGCCGCCGTCCGCGCCGAGCACGAGCGCGGCGGGGTCGGCCGCTTCGCCCCGGGCCTCCCGCGCATCAGCGACGGCCAGCTCCTCTTCCTCCTTCACATGCTCGCGCATGCGAAGGACCCGAAGGAGGGAGGCTCCCGCATCGCGATCATCATGAACGGTTCGCCGCTCTTCACGGGCGACGCCGGGAGCGGGGAGAGCGAGATCCGCCGCGTCATCCTGGAGGACGACCTCCTCGAGGCGCTGATCGCCCTGCCCGAGCAGCTCTTCTACAACACGGGCATCGCGACGTACGTGTGGGTGGTCACCAACCGCAAGGCCCGCGAGCGCCGCGGCCAGGTACAGCTCATCGACGCCACGTCGTTCTGGGTGCCGATGCGCAAGAGCCTCGGCGACAAGCGCCGAGAGATTCCGCTCGACCGCGCGCAGGACGTCCTGAAGATTCTCGCCGACTTCAAGGACGGCGACACGCGCACGGTGGCAAAGGACGGCAAGGAGGAGGAGATAGTCGTCAGCAGGATTTTCCCGACGACCCACTTCGGCTTCCGCAAGATCACCGTCGAGCGCCCGCTGCGGCTCAACTTCCAGGCCGGCCCTGAGCGCCTCGCGCGCCTCGAACAGGAGCGGGGCTTCCAGGCCCTGGCGCAGTCGAAGAAGAAGGGCGCCGCGGGCGCGAAGGAGCAGGCCGAGGGACGCGCCCACCAGGAGGCGATCCGCAAGCTCGTCTGCACGCTCCCAGACACGCTGTTCAAGGACAGGGAGGAATTCGAGCGGGTGATTGAGGCCGCCGCCAGGACGGCGGGCGTGAAGCTTTCCGCCCCCGTCAGCAAGGCGATCCTCTCCGCGCTTTCCGAGCGTGACGAGACGGCGGCGATCTGCCGCGACAAACAGGGCAACCCCGAGCCCGACCCGGAGCTGCGGGACACGGAGAGCGTGCCGCTGGCCGAGAGCGTCGAGGGCTTCTTCGCGCGCGAGGTGACGCCGCATGTCCCGGACGCCTGGATCGATACTGGCAAGCGCGACCCGAAAGACGGCGAGGTTGGCCTCGTCGGCTACGAGATCAACTTCAACCGCTACTTCTACCGCTACACCCCGCCGCGCCCCCTGGAGGAGATCGAGGCCGAGATCCGCGGCATCGAGGCGGACATCCTGCGGATGCTGGCCGAGGGGACGGGCGGCAGGTGAGACCTCCCCCTGTGGCGAACTGTTGACAGATATGAATAACTGCCTACACTTCGTCACATGCCTGATCCCAGCGATCGCGAACGGCTCCTCCGGCTCGCCCGCCGACGGGGCGGCCTGACCACACGCGACGTCGTCGGCGCCGGTATCCATCGCCAGGTCCTGAGCCGCCTGGTGCGCGAGGGTGCGCTGGAACGCGTCGCCCGTGGGCAGTATCGCCTTCCCGGCGCTCTGGTGACCGAGCACCACGGGCTGGCCGTTGCGGCGGCAGCCGCGCCGTCTGGGGTGGTCTGCCTGCTCTCGGCTCTCGGTTTCCACGGGATAGGCACCCAGCTTCCGGCCGAAGTCTGGATGGCGATCGATCGCCGCGCGCGCCGGCCCGCCCTCCCGCATCCTCCGCTGCGGGTTGTCCGCTTCAGCGGGCAGGCGCTGACGGAAGGGATCGAAACCCACCGCGTCGAGGGGCAGGCCGTGCGCATCTACGGCGTGGCCAAGACCGTTGTCGACTGCTTCAAGTACCGCAACAAGATCGGCCTCGACGTGGCGCTCGAGGCTCTGCGGGAGGCGTGGCACGCGCGCCGCTTCACGATGGACGAGCTGGACCGGTACGCCAGGACCTGCCGCGTGGAGCGTGTCATGCGACCGTACCTCGAGGCACTCGTGGCATGACCGACTCCTCGGTTGCTCTCGCGCAGTCGGTCCAGGCGCGTCTCGTGCGGCACGCCAAGACGCTCGGCGTGGACCCGAACCTCGTCCTCACCCGCTTCGCGATGGAGCGGTTCCTCTACCGCCTCTCGCGCTCGCCCTACGCCGAGCGGTTCGTGCTCAAGGGCGCGCTCCTGCTGCTGGTCTGGCTGGGCGAGATGATCCGGCCGACCCGCGATGCCGATCTGCTCGGCTTCGGCGACCTGTCGGACGAGGCGCTGGCGAGGATCTTCCGCGAGGTCTGCGCCGTCGAGGTCGAGCCCGATGCCATGACGTACCTCGGGGACTCCATTCGCATCGCGGCGATCCGTCAGGAGGATGCCCACGGCGGGAAGCGCGTCACCCTGCAATCGCGTCTCGGCCCGGCGCGCCTTCGCGTGCAGGTGGACGTGGGCATCGGCGATGCCGTGACCCCAAAGCCCGTGTGGTTCGACTACCCGAGCCTGCTCGAGCTTCCGCGCGCGCGTCTCCGCGCCTACCGGCCCGAGACGGCGATCGCCGAGAAGTTCCATGCCATGGTCACCCTTGGCTCGAAGAACAGCCGCATGCGGGATTTCTTCGACATCGATGCCCTCGCCGAGCGCACGTCGTTCGACGGACAGCGACTAGTCGAAGCGCTGCGCGCGACCTTCGAGCGCCGCGGCACGCCGACCCCGTCTGGCGTTCCGCTCGCGCTGACGCCTGCCTTCGCCGGATCGAGCGAGAAGCAGGCGCAATGGGCGGGATTCCTGAAGAAGAACCGTCCCTCCTCCGCGCCGCAGGTCCTGGGGCAGGTCGTCGAGCGGCTGGCGCGGTTCCTCGGACCGGTCATCGATGCCGCCCGTCGCGGATCCGACGTTGATCTCGTCTGGCGACCGGGTGGACCCTGGCAGCCGAGCGAGGAACCCCGCGCATGACGACCGCCCAACGCCCCTCCCGCGAGATCGACGGCAAGGGCCGCACCGTCCGCGAGTGCCTCGCCGGCCGCAGGTACTCGATCGACTCCTACCAGCGCCAGTCAATTCGGCAGGCGAAGCAGATGTGCGAATTCGGGGGAAACACTCCGGAGGAGGTGATGGAATGAACGAGTCCTTGACTCCCAACGCTTGGCTGACCCGCGCCGGCCGCCACGGGCACGCGGTCAGCCGCGTCATGTGCGCGCCGTGGAATGGGTGCGGACCGATGTCCCCCGCGCGGAGTTCCAGCAGGATCTTCTGTACTCGCTGGGCGCGTTCATGACCGTATGCCGGATCCAGCGCAACGGAGCGGCAGGGCGGCTGCTTCAGATTCTCGAGGGCAAGAAGGACCCCGGACCGCCGCCCGAATCAGGCGTGAAGGAGAAGGACCCGGCACCGGTCGCCCATACCGAGGAGGCGGCCGTGGACGTCGCGCAACTTGCCCATGACCAGATCGCCGCCAGGATCGAGGGGCGCTTCCGCGGGCACGACCTGGCACGTCTGGTCGATGCCATCCTCACGGCCGAGGGCTACTACACCCAGGCCTCGCCCCCGGGGCGCGACGGCGGAGTCGACATCCTCGCCGGACGCGGCACCTTGGGCCTGGACAGCCCCCGCCTCTGCGTCCAGGTGAAATCGTCGAGCAGCCCGGCGGACGTGACCGTCCTTCGTGCGCTCCAAGGGAGCATGCAGACCTTCCAGGCGGAGCAGGGACTGCTCGTGAGCTGGGGCGGAGTGACGAGCGCCGTCACGAGCGAGGCGCGGCAGAGCTTCTTCACGGTACGCATCTGGGATGCCCAGGCTCTCGTCGAGGCGCTCTACCGCGTCTACGAACGACTCCCCGAGGAGATCCAGGCCGAACTGCCGCTCAAGAGGGCCTGGACGCTGGTGCTCGAGGAGGATGAGGAGTGAAGACTGTCGGTGAGACCGGGCGCTGTGCGAGGCCGCGGCAGGAGATCTACCGCCGGCTGGCCGGGCGCATCTGGGCACCGGAGCGGCTGGAGCAGGAGACGGTGTCGTGAGCGGGGCGGCGGCGAACGGCGGCTCAACCCTTAGACGCTCGCGAGACACGCCAGGGGTGTGCTTGTCAGAAGTGACCCACCCGATCGGGGAGCTGGAGGGCAGGCTGCCAGACGACGGTTCGACTGCGGAGAGGAAGCCCGTGGAAAGTGTGGACATCATACAGCCGATGCCCACACTTCCCACAGGCCCTACGACGATTGCAAGAAAGTCGCCAGAAAAAAGGAGCGGGTCACTCTATGCGAGCACAAGTGGTCAACTTCTCGTTAGCGTCGAGGAGGAACTGGAGGTTGACCGCCAGCCGGGCACGAAGGTCGGCGACTACGTGCCGTTCTACTTCTGCCCACGGTCTGTCATGCTGTTCGTGATCCACCGCGCGAACCATCCTGAACTGACGTATCGAGACGGGCAGGGTCCCATCGTGCACCTGGAAGCGGATCTGCACGCAGTGGTCCAGTGGGCAAAAGAGTCCGGTAGGCGTTGGGCGTTCTCTCTTTCCAACGCGGGGGCCTACTACACGGAGTTCCGGTCGCGCCTGGACGAGTTGGATCAGCTCGACTGGCAGGTGATTGCGGCAACGGACTTTCGCCCGGCTGAGGTGAAGGAACGCAAGCAGGCCGAGTTCCTGCTTCACGGACGCTTCCCGTTCGAGCTGATCGAGCGCATCGGCGTTCGGTCCGCGGACATCCAGGAGCGCGCTGCGACAGCCCTCGCGGGCACACGCCATCGGCCGCCAATCGAGGTCCATCGGGAATGGTACTTCTGAGACAGGAGGCGCGACGATGATCGAGTTCAAGGCGGGCGACATCCTGTCGGAAGACGCCGAAGCCCTGGTCAACACGGTCAACTGCGTGGGCATCATGGGGCGCGGAGTCGCGCTCCAGTTCAAGCAGGCCTTCCCGGAGAACTTCAAAGCCTATGAGCGCGCCTGCAAGCTGGGACAGGTCGAGCCCGGGAGGATGTTCGTGTTCGGCACCGAACAGCTCACCCACCCGCGCTACATCGTCAACTTCCCTACCAAGCGGCACTGGCGCGGCAGGTCGCGCATCGAGGACATCGAGACGGGTCTCGAGGCGCTGGTCGCCGAGATCCGCCGCCGTGGGATCCGATCGATCGCTATCCCGCCGCTCGGGGCCGGCCTCGGCGGGCTCCCGTGGGCCGAGGTGCGGTCCCGCATCGAGCGGGCGGTCCTCGCGCTGCCCGACGTGCGGGTGGTGGTGTTCGAGCCGCAAGCGGCGTCTGAGCCGGATCGGGTCCCGAGGGCGCGAAAGATCCCGGCCATGACGCCGGGGCGAGCGGCGCTCGTCGGCCTGATGGACCGGTACCTTGCCGGTCTGCTCGATCCCTTCGTCACCCTGCTCGAAGTGCACAAGCTCATGTACTTCACGCAGGAGGCCGGCGAGCCACTCAGGCTACGCTACGTTGCGGGCCCCTACGGCCCCTATGCGGAGAATCTTCGGCACGTGCTGCACGCCATCGAGGGCTACTACGTGTCGGGCTACGGGGATGGCGGCGACGCACCCGAGCAGGTCTTGCAGCTCGTGCCGGGTGCGGTCGCCGACGCCAGGGCTTCACTCGAAGCGCACCCGGAGTCGCAGGCACGCTTCAAGAAGGTCGCCCATCTCGTCGCGGGCTTCGAGTCGCCGTTCGGTCTGGAACTGCTCGCGACCGTACACTGGATCGCCACGCGCGAACATCCCGCCTCGGATGAAGACCTCATCGCGCGCACCTACGCGTGGGCCGAACGCAAGCGGCAGTTCTCTGCGCAACAGATCCGCCTCGCGCGGCGCGTGCTGGCGGAGCGTGGCTGGATGGCCAGCGCGAGCGTTTGAGGCGACCCGTGCAGCGACTCGGAGAGGAGGCGGCGTCGTGAGCGAGGTAAGGCACGAGCTGGGCGGCACGAGCCTACGCCGATTCAAGCCGTATCCGGCATACAAGGGCTCCGGCGTCGACTGGCTGGGGGAGATCCCGGCCGGGTGGGGCATCAAGCGCCTGAAGCGCATCGTTCAGTTCCGTGGAGGGGGCACTCCGGCCAAGGACAACCTGGAGTACTGGGGCGGGGACATCCCTTGGGTATCTCCGAAAGACATGAAGGTATCCGTGGTGCTGGATACCGAGGACAAGATCACGGCCCAAGCCCTTCGCGAGAGCGCAACTAACCTGGTCCCGGCTGGGGCGGTTCTCGTGGTCGTTCGGTCTGGGATACTCGCCCACAGCGTCCCCGTGGCACTCAGCGGCTGCGAAGTGACCCTGAACCAAGACCTCAAGGCGCTGATCCCCCGCTCGGAGCTTCTTCCGAGATACCTCATGTATCTGATCTCAGGGATGCAGCGCGAGCTTCTGGTCGAATGGAAGAAGGAGGGGGCGACCGTTGAGAGCCTCGAACTTGAACTGGTTGCAAGCACGCCAACGCCCCTGCCTGCCATCGCAGAGCAACGCGCCATCACGACGTTTCTCGACCGGGAGACGGCGAGGATCGATGCGCTGGTGGCGAAGAAGGAGCGGCTGGTCGAGCTGCTCCAAGAGAAGCGCACCGCCCTCATCACCCGGGCCGTCACCAAGGGCCTCGACCCGAAGGTCCCCATGAAGGACTCCGGCGTCGAGTGGCTGGGGGAGATTCCGGCGCATTGGGAGCCGATGAAGATCAAGAGACTCTTTCGTCAGACAAAGCGCCAGGAGCACGCCGACCTGACCGTCCTATCCGTCTATCGCGACTACGGAGTGGTCGAGAAGTCATCGAGGGACGATAACTTCAACCGCACGCCTGAAGACCTGGATTCGTATCAGTTGGTGAACGTGGGCGACTTGGTCATCAACAAGATGAAGGCATGGCAGGGCTCCCTCGGAGTGTCCCAACTCTCAGGAATCACGAGCCCTGACTACGCCGTGTTCTCGCCTCATCATTCCGAAAGCGGACGATTTCTGCACCACTTCCTTCGCAACAAGCTATTGACAAACGTGTACCTGACCATGTCGAACGGGATCCGCCCTAGCCAGTGGCGTCTGGAGCCAGAGCGGTTTGAAGATCTCACCGTTTTTGTTCCGACCCGTACTGAGCAGACCAAGATCTGCGAGTACGTTGATCATGGGGTGCAGGGTGTAAGCCAGCTCATCGAGCGTGTGGAGACAGCCGTCAACTGCCTCGAGGAGCTGCGCACCGCCCTCATCTCCGCCGCGGTGACTGGCAAGATCGACGTGCGGGAGGAGGTGGCTGCGTGACCTTCGCGCCGCGGTTCAGCATCACGCACGCGATCACCGCGGCGCTGACGCGCATCGAGCGGGCGCGGGGCTTCCTCGAGGCGGCGAAGCTGTCGGAGGACTGGATCCGGCGGATGGGCGCGCGCGCGCTCGTCCTGGAAGCACACCATACGACACACATCGAGGGCACGCGGCTCACCCTCGATCAGTCCGAGCGGCTCTGGGCGGGGGAGCATGTCCCGGAGGCCGACCCGGACGACACGCGGGAGCTGCTGAACTACCGCTCCGCGTTCGCCTTCGTGTCCGGCTACCTCGGTGACGGCGGCCCGATCACCGAGGGGCTGATCCGCGAGATCCACAAGCGGTTGGTGGAGGGCGTGCGGGGCGGGGCCGCCGAACCGGGGCAATACCGCCGGGTGCAGAACTACGTTGTGAACTCGGCCACCCGGGAGGTTGTCTACACCCCGCCTCCGGCCTACGACGTGGTGGTCCTCATGGGAGAATTGGTCGCGTGGCTGAACCAGGAACACGGCGTCCACCCGGTGCTCGCGAGCGGACTCGCCCAGTTCCAGCTCGTCCACATCCACCCGTTCCTGGACGGCAACGGCCGCGCCTCGCGCCTGCTCTCGACGCTCTGCCTCTACCGCGCGGGCTACGACTTCAAGCGGCTCTTCACGATCAGCGAGTACTACGACCGCGACCGGCCGGCCTTCTACCGGGCCATCCAGAGCGTACGCGAGCGGGACATGGACCTGACCGGGTGGCTCGAGTTCTTCACCGAGGGTCTCGCGACCCAGCTCGACGAGGTGAAGGCGCGCGGCGAGCGGGCGATCCGGCGGGACGTGCTCGCGCGGGTGCACGGCCTCTCGGATCGCCAGGTGCTCGCCATCGGCCATGTGCTCGAGCACGGCCGGCTCACGATCCAGGAGTACGAGGCGCTTTGTCCCGGAGCCAACCGGCGGACGCTGCAGCGGGACCTTCGGGACTTGGTGGGGAAGGGCCTCCTGGCGACGGAGGGGCAAACCAACCGCCTCCAATACCGTGCGGGAAAGGGACTTGGATGAACTTGCGACAGACTCGCGACACGGCTTGCGACAGGACTCGCGCCAAGATCGGCGAGGTCGCGGAACACAGGCCGAAGAGGCGTACCAGGGGCCCGGGAAAGGAGATGTGACAAGCTGCGACAGCGGACTGTGACGCCGGCTCGCGATGATGTGGCCGGATGGTCAGGCTCCTGCGCACCATGCGCTCTACCGCTCGTCCTCGATGCGCCGGCGGCCTTCGACCCGTCGCGCGACACACCATGAAAATCGAACTCTCTATTTTCGATTATCATGGTACCGTGGCGGCATGATCGAACGGTCGCGACGGCTCGCCGAGCTCCGCGCCGCCCTGAAACGGAGCCGGGTCACCGCTCTCGTGGGCCCCCGCCAGGCCGGCAAGACCACCCTCGCCCGTCAGATCGTGCCCCCGGACTCGCCCGCCTACTTCGACCTCGAAGACCCCACGAGTCTCGCGCGGCTTACCGAGCCGATGACGGCCCTGGCGCCCCTCCGGGGGCTCGTGGTCATCGACGAGATCCAGCGCCGGCCCGACGTCTTCCCGATCCTCCGGGTCCTGGCCGACCGGCGCCCCCTGCGGGCCCGATTCCTCATTCTCGGGAGCGCCGGCTCCGACCTCCTGCGGCAGTCGTCGGAAACCCTGGCGGGGCGGATCGAGACCGTCACCCTGAGCGGGTTCGGCACGGACGAGCTGGGGGCGGATCCCGCGACGCTCCGCCGGCTCTGGCGGCGCGGGGGTTTCCCGCCCGCCTACCTGGCCCGCTCCGAGCGGGAGAGCTACGTCTGGCGCCAGCAGCTCATCCAGACCTACCTCGAGCGCGATCTGCCGCAGCTCGGCATCACGATCCCGGCCCCCACGCTGCTCCGGTTCTGGACCATGCTGGCGCACTACCACGGCGGCATCTGGAACGCGGCCGAGGCGGCCCGCTCCCTCGGCGTCACCGAGCCCACGGCGCGCCGATACCTGGATATCCTCACCGGGCTCTTCATGGTTCGACAGCTCAGGCCGTGGCACCAGAACCTCAAGAAGCGCCAGGTCAAGTCGCCGAAGGTCTACCTGCGCGACAGCGGCCTGCTGCACACGCTCCTGGGCCTTGCCACAGAGCGGGACGTGCTGTCTCATCCCAAGGCAGGGGCTTCGTGGGAGGGCTTCGCCATCGAGGAGGCCTTGAGAACGATCCGGCCCGAGGCGGCGTACTTCTGGGCCACGCACACCGGCGCGGAACTGGACCTGCTCCTCTTCGTGGGTGGTCGCCGGTACGGTGTGGAGGTCAAGTTCCAGGACGCGCCGCGGCTCACGCCCTCGATGCGCATCGCGCTCGAGGATCTTGGCCTCAGGCGCCTCAGCGTGCTCTACCCCGGCGATCGGCGCT
>Ga0154317_1199_pt1 | contig 17864 bp, 18 predicted proteins | sample RifGroA2_FD_105611 | JGI IMG/M metagenome (GOLD analysis project Ga0154317, IMG submission 105611) | Candidatus Rokubacteria bacterium GWA2_70_23 | reverse complement strand
CTCCGTAGATGCCGCGGAGCATGGCTGGCCAGGGCTTTTTCAGGACCAGGTAGCCCGCCTTGGCGGGCTCGCCCTTGTCGTTGACCACGTTGGCGTCGATGCCGGGGAAGGGCCGGGTGGCCGAGCCCGGCTTGAGCGTGGTGAGGCCGGGCAAGGGGGTGATCAGGATCATGCCGGTCTCGGTCTGCCACCAGGTGTCCACCACGGGGCAGCGGCCCTGGCCGATGACCTTCCAGTACCAGACCCACGCCTCCGGGTTGATGGGCTCTCCCACCGTCCCCAGGAGCCTCAGGCTCGAGAGGTTGCAGCGGTTCGGGTACTCCTCGCCCCAGCGCATGAAGGTCCGGATGGCGGTGGGCGCCGTGTAGCAGATGGTGATGCCGTGCTTCTCGATGATGCGCCAGAAGCGGTCCTTGTCCGGGTAGTCCGGCGTCCCCTCGTACATCACGCTCGTGGCGCCATTGGCGAGCGGCCCGTAGACCACGTAGGAGTGGCCGGTGACCCAGCCCACGTCGGCGGTGCACCAGTAGACATCGGTATCCTTGAGGTCGAACACCCACTTGGTCGTGGCATAGATCCCCGTGAGGTAGCCGCCCGTCGTGTGGACGATGCCCTTGGGCTTGCCCGTCGAGCCCGAGGTGTAGAGGAGGTAGAGCATGTCCTCCGAGTCCATCTTCTCGGCCGGACAGAGGGCCGGCGCGTCCTTGATGAAGTCGTCCCACCAGATGTCGCGGCCCGGCTGCATGGGGACATCCTGGCGCGTGCGCTTGAGCACGACGACGGTTGTGACGTCGGGGCACTCCTTGAGCGCCTCGTCCACGTTCTTCTTGAGCGGCACGACGCCCCCGCGCCGGTAGCCGCCATCCGCGGTGATGAGGATCCGCGAGTCGGCATCGTGGATCCGGTCGCGGATGGCATCGGGAGCGAACCCGCCGAAGATGACGCTGTGGGGCGCGCCGATCCGGGAGCAGGCCAGCATCGCCACCGCCAGCTCGGGCACCATGGGCATGTAGAGGGTGACCCGGTCCCCCTTCTTCACGCCGTGCTTCCTGAGCGCGGCGGCGAAGCGGTTCACGTCCCTGTAGAGGTCCCAGTAGGTGAGGGTCCGGGTGTCCCCCGGCTCCCCTTCCCAGATGAGCGCCGCCTTGGTCCGACGCGCCGTATCGATGTGGCGGTCCAGACAGTTGTCGGAGACGTTGAGCTTGCCGCCGACGAACCACTTGGCGTCCGGCAGCTTCCACTCGAGCCCCTTCCTCCACGGCTTGAACCAGTGGAGCTCCTTCGCCCAGCGCTCCCAGAACTTCACCGGGTCCTTGGCGGCCTCCGCATAGACGGACGCCCGGTTGGCGTTGGCCCGCGTGGCGAACTCCTTGGGCGGAACGAACTTCCGCCGCTCCTTGAGAAGGGCCTCGATCGGGGCCGTCCCGCCTGCCGTCTTGGTCGTCATGAGTCACCCTCGCTCTGGTGTGCGATACGAATCGGCGCGCTCAGCGCACCGGCTCCCTGTGTCTAAACCATCTTCGGGCGGACTTCAAGGGGCCCCTGGCCCGCGTCGATCCTGAGCCTTCTATGACGGGTGGGCGTCCTCACCCCGGGGGCGGGGAGAGGTGGCGGGCCACCATCCCCGCGAAGGACGCCTCGAGCTCGCCCGCGATCTCGGCGGCGACGGCATCGGGGCTGCCGGCTCGCTCGGCCTCCTCCCCTCGACTCCACCCCTCCAGGTAGGCGTCTGACGCCGAGGCTCCCGTGCGCATGGCCACGGCGTCGATGAGATCCTGGAAGCGCGGCGACAGCGGCCGACGCACCGTCCGGTCCCCGTCGGAGGCCTCGACGACCGACGGAATGCCCTGCCAGCGAACGATGCGGTAGCGCGCCATGGTCCGTATCCCGGCGCCCATTCTACCCACACGCGCCTCCTTCGCTTGACAAAGGTTCACCCCCCGCTTAGCCTCCACCCATGATCGATACCAAGACGGCGGAGCGGGAGCTCACGACCTATCTCCGGCCGCAGACCTTCCCCGTGGCCATCCGCATGCTCAAGCCCGGCGAGCCCATCCCCGAGCGGGCCAAGCGGCCCGCGCGCGACTTCAAGAAGCTCAGCATGGCGTGCCAGGTGATCGACATGGCGCGCCGCTACGGCTGGATGATCGCGCTCACCCGCGAGGACCATATCTGCTCCCTCGGCATCACCGCCATCGGTTTCGACAGGCCGCTGCCGATCTACAACGTGGGCACGCTCTGTGAGGGCATGTACACGGAGACGAAGGAGGCGGGACAGCGCTCGGAGGCAGCCATCGACAAGTTCGCCCCCGGCGAGTACGAGACCCTCCTCGTGGCGCCGCTCGACCGCGCGGCATTCGAGCCCCACCTCGTGTGCGTCTATGGCAACCCCGCGCAGGTGATGCGGCTCACCCAGGCGGCGCTCTGGAAGCGGGGCGGGCGCCTGGCGTCGTCCTTCGAGGGGCGCGCCGTGTGCGCCGACATCATCGTCACCACCATGCAAACCGGCGAGCCGCAGGTCATCCTCCCCTGCTCCGGCGACCGCATCTTCGGCCAGACCCAGGACCACGAGATGGCGTTCACCATCCCGTGGCCGCGCATGGAGGAGATCATCGAGGGGCTCCGCGGGACCCACGCCGGTGGCATCCGCTACCCCATCACCCAGTTCATGGAGTACGAGGCGAAGATGCCGCCGCGCTACATGGAGGTGAACCGCCTCTGGGATGCGGAGAAGGGCAAGGCCCCGCTCACCAACCGCGACCGCGTGGTGGCGGCCTACAAGCGCTCCTTCGCCGACCGGGTGCCGGTGTACCCCATCGTCGCCTCCTTCGCTGGCACGCTGGACGGGCTCTCCATCGAGGAGTACTGCACGAACCCCGCCCGGGCCATCAAGGCGATGATGAACTACTACGAGCGCTACCAGCCGGACGTGGTGCTCGCCTACAACGACCTGGCGAAGGAGGCCGAGGCCTTCGGCTGCACGGTCAAGTACTCCGATTACGTGGTGCCCTCCATCGAGACGCACATCCTCGAGGACAAGGCCGATCTGGCCCGGCTCACGATGCCGGACCCGTACCGGACGGCCAGGCTGCCCGGCTTCCTCGATCAGTGCGAGGCGCTCGTCAAGGCCGCCCCGCCGGCGGCCATGGGCGCGGTGGCGGTGGGCCCATGGACGATCGCCATGCTGCTCCGCAATCCCGAGACGATGCTGCTCGACACCTTCGAGGATCCCGCATTCATCCACGCGCTCATGCGGATCACCACGGACTTCTGCAAGGCCTGGGGCGAGGCCATCGTCACGACGAAGATCGGCCTGTCCTTCTCGGAGCCGACCGCGTCCAACAGCCTCATCTCGCCGGACAACTACCGCGAGTTCATCGCGCCCTATCACAAGGAGCTGGTGGACCACTTCAAGGCGAGGAAGGTGGGTCTCACGACCCACATCTGCGGGACCACCTACCCCATCTTCGAGGACCTGATCGCCTGCGGCTTCACCACGGTCTCCTTCGATCTGGACCAGCAGTCCGATCCGGCGCTCCACGTGGACCAGCTGAGCCGGTTCATGGAGGTCGCGCACGGGCGCGCCGTGGCCATCGGCAACGTGGACGCCACCAGGTTCGAGAAGGCCACCCGGGAGGAGATGGAGGCCGAGGTGCGGCGCTGCATCGACGCCGCGGCCAGGCAGTCCGGGTTCATCCTCTCCACGTCGTGCGAGATCCCGCCCCGCTCCGACCCGGACATCGTGCGCTGGTTCATGGACACGGCCCACGACTACGGCCGCTACGACCGCGTGCTGGGCTGAGCCAACTCCCTGAGGAGATCCTCGGCCCAGCGGAGCCCGTCGGCGACGGCCGCCTCCTCGCCGGGCTCCCAGGTGAACTCGAAGATGGCCGCGCAGTCGGGTCGCGCGGCCAGCACCGGGGTGACCGCCCGGGCCAGGTCCAGCCAGCCGTCGGTCCCCGACAGCGCGGGGCTGAGCGGCACGTGGCCCCGCCGCCGGTACGTCGCCATGTCGCGCGCCGCCCAGAGATGCATGGAGCGCGCGTGCGGGGCGAGGATCTCGATCTCCCGGTAGGCGGAGCGGCCGCGCGCCTGGGCGATGAGCCACACGTGCCCCACGTCGAGACAGAGCCCCAGCTCCGGGAACGCCCGCGCGAGCCCGGCGAACTGCTCGGCCCGATGGAAGCCGCCCGAGTAACCTCCACACTCGACGTGGACGGCGATGCCATGGGCTCGCGACAGCGCCGCAAGCCTTGCGCCCGTGTCGTGGGCAAGGGCCTCGGCCCGGGCTTCCGAGAGCACGTCGTCGGTCCAGTTCAGGTGCGTGACGACATACTCCGCGTGGAGCGCCGCGGCCTGCCGCAGCGTCTGATCAAGCTCGGTGAAGGACTGCTCGCGCCCGGGCGAGTCCGAGAGAAAGAAGACGGCTGACGGATTGCGCGCGAGCTCCGGGCGGGACAGCGGCGCGTGGATGCTGTAGGGCAGCGGCGAGCACAGGAGGTGCACGCCGAGCGACGGCAGCCGCTCCGCCGCCACGTCGAACACCTCGAACCGGCCGAGTCCCCGGTGGATGGCGCTGGCCGACGGGAAGGTCACGCCGGCCCGGCTCTCACGGTGACGCCGGCGATGCGCTCGGCCGGGATCACCACGGCCGCCTGGTCGAGGTGGCCGAGCCCGAGGGCCCGCATCTCCACGTAGCACTGGTGCGCCGTGCTGGCGAGCAGCAGGCGCGCCGTGAGGGCGCCGGCCGCGGCCAGCGCGCACTCGAGATCCTTGGCGGCGAGATCGGCCGTGAACGCGGCGTCGAAGGCCCGGGCCAGGATCGCCGGGCCCGCCTGCTCGAGGGTCCGCGAGCGGCCCGAGGAGGTGGAGAGCACCTCCAGCAGCCGGGCGGGGTCGAGGCCGCCCTTCGCGCCGAGGACCAGCGCCTCGGCCACCGCCGCGTAGGCCACGCCCGTCAGCACCTGGTTGCAGAGCTTGGCGAGATGGCCGCTGCCGGTGGACCCCATGTGGTGAATGCGCGTGCCGAGCGCCAGGAGCACGGGACGGCAGCGCTCGAGCACGGCGGCCTCGCCTCCCACCATGATGGTGAGCGTGCCGGTCGCGGCGCCTCCGGGCCCGCCGCTCACGGGCGCGTCGAGGTAGTCCACCCCGCGGGCCCGGGCGGCTCTACCCACGCGCCGGCTCGTGTCCGGGTCGATGGTGCTCATGTCCAGGAGCACGCTGCCCGGGCGGGCGCCCTCGAGCACCTGGGCGGCCACCGCCTCGACGTCCGCGGGACGCGGCAGGCACGTCAGCACGCAGTCGGAGCCGGCACCGAGGGCGGCGGGGGAGTCGGCGACGACGGCCCCGCGCGCGGCGAGGGCGGCGAGGCTCGGGGGGCGTCGGGCCCAGACGGTCAGGGGAAAACCGGCGTCGAGGATGCGCCCGGCCATGGGTGCGCCCATGCGCCCGAGCCCGATCATCCCCACGCGGGTCATCCGTGGCGCTCCGTGTATTCCTGGGCCAGCGCCGCGTAGATCCGGTCCCCCTCGGGGCTGGGCGCCTCGGCCCGAACGATCTCGGGCCAGCGGGCCTTCGGCATCTTCACGTAGAGCGGGAAGGTGCGCTGCAGCCCCTTGATTTCCTCCGGTGACAGGTGCGGCATCCGCATGATGGTGTCCTTGCGGTAGTCGCCGGCCACCGCATCGCGCGCGATGTACCCCTCCGCCTCGGCGATCTCCCGGAGCCGCGTGCCGTGGTAGGGGTTGTAGATCGCGCACATCACGCCGTCGACCCGCGGGAAGCGCCGGTTGAGCTCGATGGTCTCGAAGATCAGCGCGCGCGTCTCGGTGGGGAAGCCGATCACGTTGTTGGCGCTCACCCGCAGCCGCGACTCGGCCAGGATCTCCATGGCCCGGACCATCCTGTCGTTGGGGATGTTCCGGTTCATGAACGCCTGCCGGAACTCGTGGCTGCCGCTCTCGACGCCGATGGAGATGCCCTCGCAGCCGCAGCGCTCGAGGAGGGCGACCTTCTCCCGCGTGACGGACTCCGGACGCGCCTCGACCCAGAAGGGCAGGCCCACCTCGGGGTAGAGGTCGGCGAACTGCTCCAGGCGCTGGCGCGTCGTCGTGAGGAAGCTCTCGGCCACGAGGTAGGCGAACTCGAGCCCGTAGCGCTGCTTCTTGTCGAGCATCTCGCGGACCAGCACCGGGATGGACTTCTCGCGGAAGTAGCCGCCCTGGGCCTCGTAGAGGCGGTTGAGCCCGTAGTTGACGCAGTACATGCAGGAGTACGGGCAGCCCCGGTTCATCTCGAAGGTGCCGGTCACCCAGATCCGTCCGCCCATGGGCTTGAAGAAGCGCTCGCGCTCCCAGATCTCCCAGTCCTGCTCGGGGAGGTCGTCGAGCTTCACCAGAGGGGCGAGCGCGTTGCGCTCCACGCCGCCGTTCTTGATCCACAGGTTCGGGATCCCGGACGGCCGGCGGCCGGCGGCCAGCGCGTGGGCCAGCGCGCGGATCGCCACCTCGCCCTCCCCCACGCAGAGCATGTCGATCTCGGGCGCGCCGATGATCCGGGCTGCGGCGAAGGTGGCATGGACGTTGCCCCAGATGCGCGGCACCTCGGGGCGGTAGTCGGCGATGGCCCGGGCGAGCGTGAGCGCCAGGTGGTGGGTGCACTCGATCACCGAGAACCCGATCAGGTCAGGCTGGAACTGGGCCACCAGCGCCCGGAAGTCGGCCTCGGCGGCATTCGGCTTCGGGTGGATGCCCAGCTCGCTGAAGTTGGTCCGCTTGACCTGGAGCGTCATGGCCCGGGCTTCGTCACCCGTCACGAAGTCCGCGGGGCGGTAGAAGGTGGTGTCGAAACAGCGAACCTCGCACCCCTCGGCCTTGAGGACGGCAGAGAGAAGAGACACGCCCGCCGGGATGAGGTTGTCCATGGGCGTGTTGCAGTTGACCAGCAGGACGCGAAGGCCTGTAGCGCTCATTCGTTTTCAGTCAACGAGCGCTCACGGTAACAGCCGGATGCCGGCCCCGACATGAGCCGGCCGGATTATTTGCCTGGTGCAGACGACGGGCTTGCGGGAGGAGAGGTCGGAGGCTTATGATCGCGTCCATGTGGCGGGGCCACGTCGTCTCGATCCACGTCGCTCGCGAAGCCTCGGCGCCCATGGACACTCTCGCCGAGGCGCGCGCGGTGCCCGGCCGCGGGCTGGAGGGCGACCGGTACTTCCTGGGCACGGGCTTCTACTCCAACCGTCCGGGCGTCGGGGGGCGGGAGATCACCCTGATCGAGACCGAGACGCTGGACGCCCTCGCCACGACGCTCAACATCAAGCTCCCGGCCGTCGAGTCCCGCCGCAACATTGCCACGTCCGGGGCACCGCTCAACCACCTGGTGGACCGCGAGTTCTGGGTGGGCGAGGTGCGGCTCCTCGGCACGCGGCTCTGCGAGCCGTGCATGCACCTGGAGCAGCTGACGCGGCTTCAGGGCGTGTTGAGCGGCCTCGTCCACCGCGGGGGCTTGCGCGCGCGGATCCTCAACGAAGGCGTGATCCGCGCCGGCGACGCGATCCGGCCCGCGTGAAACAGCAAGGGCGCGGTGGGTCCCCACCGCGCCCTTGCCCTGCTCGGTTCGACTCGGCTGCTACCAGCGGAACGGCTTCTTGGAGGGCGGCACGCCGTAGGCGCCCCGATCCCCACCACCACCGCCGCGGCCGCCGCCGCCCGGACGTCCGGGGCCGCGACCGCCCCCACGAGGCCCGCCGCCCCCCCCGCCCGGCGCGCGCGGGTTCGACACGTTGACCGTGAGCTTGCGCCCGTCCAGGTCCTTGCCGTTCAGCTCGGCGATGGCCCGCTGGGCCTCCTCCGCCGTGGACAGCTCGACGAAGCCGAAGCCGCGCGACTGCCCGGAGAACTTGTCGGTGACCACCGACGCCGACTCCACCGTCCCGCACTGCGCGAAGTACTCCCGCAGGGTCTCGCTGGTCGTGGAGTATGAGAGCCCGCCGACGTACAGTTTCGCTGCCATGTGAATCTCCTTCGGTTGTTCCTCGGCCCTGACGCACGCCCCGCAAGGCCGAGGAGCCCATCGGAGGCACTGGTGGACCACACACACCAATGTGATCTTACACCACGATCGCCCGACCGCAAGGCGCGTGACGGGAACCCGGAAGCCCGGGCTGCGGCGCCACCAGATCGGGTGTCAGCGGCAGAGCGCCCCGATCTCGGCGTGAGCGCCGGGGCGTGCCGGCACCTGCTTGGAGGCCCGCTCGACCTTGGCGAGGAGGTCGCGCGGATCGAAGGGCTTGGAGACGACGGAGAGTCAGCTTTTTCTGAGCACCTGGCCGGGAAGGGCGCCGGTGTGCTCGCCCCCGTCGACGACCACGCGGCCGTTGACGAGCACGCCCTCGATCCCGCGGGCGTACTGGTGCGGATCCTCGTAGGTGGCGAGGTCGGCGACACGCTCCGGGTCGAGCAGCACGACGTCCGCCTTCGCCCCCACCCGGAGCACGCCTCGATCGGCGAGGCCCAGCCGCGCGGCGGGCAAGGCCGTCATCTTCCTCACGGCGGTTTCCAGCGTCAGCACCTGCTGCTCGCGGACGTAGCGGGCGAGGACGCGCGGGAAGGTCCCGTAGCTGCGCGGGTGGGGCTTGCCGGCGGCCAGCTCCCCGTGGGCCGCCAGCGACGAGCCGTCCGAGCCGATCATCACGCAGGGGTGGGCGAGCGCGCGGCGGAGGTCGGCCTCATCGAGCTGGAAGAGGATCATGTAGCCTTTCCCCTTCTCGGCGAGGATCAGGTCGATGCATGCATCGAGAGGGTCGAGCTGCCAGCCCGCGGCGATGTCGGACAGGCGCCGTCCCTGGGCCTCCGGCCGCGACGGGGCGTAGGCGACCATGATGTCCTCCCAGCCGAGCCCCCGCATGAGCGTCTCGCCGCCGCCGGTGATCTCCGCACGGACGCGGGCGCACACGGCGGGGTCGCGGAGACGCTCGAGCATGGCGTCGATGCCGCCTTCCAGCACCCAGTCGGGCAGGAGCGTGCGCAGCGTGGTGCTGGAGGCGGTGTACGGGTAGACGTCGGCCATCACATCGAGGCCCTCGGCGCGGGCGGCGTCGATGAGCGCGAGGGCGTCCTTGACCTTGCCCCAGTTGGGGCGTCCGGCCGCCTTGATATGGCTCACCTGGACCGGCAGCCCTCCCTCGCGCCCCACGCGGATGGCCTCGCTCACCGCGTCGAGGAGCGTGGCCCCTTCACCGCGGATGTGGCTGGCGTAAAAGCCGCCGCAGGCGGCGACCCGCCGCGCCACGGCTACGATCTCCTCCGTGGTCGCATAGGAGCCCGGCGCGTAGATGAGCCCCGTGGCGAGCCCCGCGGCGCCCTGGGCCATCGCCTCGTCGGCGAGGCGCTCCATCGTCGCGAGCTCTCGGGCGCTCGGCGCCCGCCGCGCGAAGCCCATGGCCGCCAGCCTGAGCGTGCCGTGGCCCATGAGCTGGACGACATTCAGCGCCACGCCCCCCTCCTCGTAGCGGCGGAGGTACTCGCCCATCGAGCGCCACGAGAAGTCCATGCCCGGCGGCAGGTAGAGGGCGAAGCCCTTCATCTCCTCCCGGAACTCGTCCGAGACGGGCGCGGGCGAGAAGCCGCAGTTGCCCACGACCTCGGTGGTGACGCCCTGGCGGATCTTGGACTCGGCGCGGCGGTTGGCCCAGAGCCGCCAATCCGAATGCGAGTGGATGTCGATGAAGCCCGGCGTGACGGTGAGCCCCGCGGCGCCGATGGTCCGCCCCGCGCGCTCCCGGGCGAGATCCCCGATGGCGGTGATGGTGTCTCCCACGAGCCCCACGTCGGCGCGCGCGCCGGGGGCGCCGGTGCCGTCGATGACGGTGCCGCCCTCGATCTTGATGTCAAGCACGGGAAACCGAGGCCTCGGTGCGCTCGATCTGCGCGAGGCACGCGGTGACAAGGTCCACCGGCGAGAGCGATCCGGCGCGGATCCGCCGGGCGGCCTCGGCTGCGGAGAGATCGTGAAGGTCGGTCATCGGGCTAGCGGAGGGCCTCGAGGACTTCCGCGACGACCTCGAACCGCCCGAAGGAGGGCATGAGATACGCGCCGGCATAGCGGCGGCGGACCTCCGCAACCAGCTCCTGGGCCATCTCGATGCCGATCCGGAGCGCCCGGTCCCCCGCAGAGCGCATCCGGGCCCGCGCGGCGTCCGTGATGGTGATGCCCGGCACCTCGTTGTGGAGGAACTCCGCGTGCCGCCAGGAGTGCAGCGGCAGGACCCCCACGACCACCGGCACCGGCGGGCGCGTCCCGGCGAAGAAGCGATCCAGGACCTCGAGGTCGTAGACGGGCTGAGTCTGCACCCAGCGCGCGCCGGCCTCCACCTTGCGCAGGAAGCGCTCCATCTCGCGCGCGGGCTCCTCGGCAGCGGGATTCAGCGCCGCGCCCACGCAGAAGGCGGTGGGTTCGCCGACCGAGTTCCCGGTGGCATCGAGTCCCTGGTTCATGGCGGCGAGGACGCGGATCAGGCCGATGGCGTCCACGTCGAACACGGCGGTGGCGTTCACGTAGTCGCCCGTGCGCGGCGGGTCGCCCGTCATGGCCAGGATGTTGCGGATGTCCATGGCGTGCGCGCCAAGCAGGTCGGCCTGGATGCCCATGAGGTTCCGGTCCCGGCAGGTGAAGTGCATGTTGATGTCGAGCCCCGTGGCCTCGCGCACCAGGATCGCCGTCGGCAGCACCGACATGCGGACGCGCCCGAGGGAGCCGTCGTTGATGTCGAGGATCTCGACGCCGCGCTCCTTCAGGAGCTTGGCCCCCTGCACGAGCTTCTCGATGTTGTGGCCGCGCGGCGGGTCCAGCTCGACGGTGACGACGAACTCGGCCGCGTCGAGCTTGCGCGCAAGCCGCGTGGGCGCGGCCTGCGGCCCCAGGGCGGCGGCCTCGCCCACCTCGAGGCGCGCCGCGGGCTGCGTCACCTGGACGGCCGCGCGCCCCGGCACGTGGCGGTCCACCACCTCGCGCATGGCGCGGATGTGCTGGGGCGTGGTGCCGCAGCAGCCACCGACCATGCGGGCCCCGGCGGCGATCATGCGCGCCGCGTAGTCGGCCATATAGGCGGGCGAGGAGAGGTACATGAGGCGCTCGCCGACGCGGCTCGGCAGTCCCGCGTTGGGCTGGATCACCACGGGCAGCCCGCCCGCCTCCGGCAGCATCTGCTCGAGCACGTCGTAGAGGACGCTCGAGCCCACGGAGCAGTTGGCGCCCACGGCCTGCACGGGCAGCGCGCGGAGCGCCCGGACCACCTCCAGCGGGCTCCGGCCGAGGAAGGTCACGCTCTCGTCGGTGAAGGCGGCAGTGGCGACGATGGGGAGATCGCAGAGGGAGCGGATGGCCTCCACGGCCAGACGCTGCTCCGTGAGATCGGAGAAGGTCTCGACGACGAAGCCGTCCACCCCGCCCGCGAGGAGCCCTTCGGCCTGCTCGCGGAAGGCGGCGCGCGCCTCGTCGGGCTCCACGGCCCCGAGGGGGGCCAGGTACTTGCCGAGCGGCCCCACCGAGCCCAGCACGAAGACGTCGCGCCCCATGCTCTCGCGCACGTCGCGCGCCAGCTTCACCCCGCGGAGATTGATCTCCTGCACGCTGCCCGCGAGACCATGGACGCCGAGCTTGAAGCGGTTGGCGCCGAAGGTGTTGGTCTGGATCCAGTCGGCGCCGGCCGCGATGTACTCGGCGTGGATGGCCTGGACGAGCTTCGGCTCGTTGACGTCGAGCACGTCGAAGCAGGCGTCCAGCGGCACCCCGCGCGAGTAGAGCATGGTGCCCATGGCGCCGTCGCCCAGGAGGGGGCGCTCGGCCAGACGCGCGACGAAGGGGGCGGCCATGCTAGCGCGCCGCCTGCTCGCGGGCGGCGAGCGCGCCGAGGATCCGTGACACGACCTGATCGGGGCTGAGGCCCGTGGTGTCCACGCTGAGGTCGGCCTGCCGGTAGAAGGGCTCGCGCGACCGGCAGAGCGCCTCCACCTCGTCGCGGGTCCGGCCCGCCAGCATGGGCCGCGCGCCCGCGCGCAGGGCCCGCTCGTAGAGCGCGCCGAAGTCACCCGCGAGCCAGATCACGGTGCCGAGCGCGCGAAGATCCTCCATCCGGCCCTCGCGGCCCGGCAGGCCGCCCCCCGTGGCGATGACGTCGCCGGTCTTGAGGCGGAGGACGCGCAGCGTCTCCTCCTCGGCAGCGCGGAAGTGGGCCTCGCCGTGCCGGGCGAAGATCTCGGGGATGGAGCAGCCCTCCCGGGCGGTGATCATGTCGTCGGTCTCGACGAAGCAGCGGCCGAGGCGCCTGGCCAGGAGGCGCCCGACCGAGGACTTGCCCGCGCCCATGAAGCCCACGAGGATCAGGTTCTCGGGCATGACAGGCGCCATCGTATCACTTCCGCTCCGAGGCCGCCCCCTCGCCCCCCCGCATGGGCTCCACCCACAGCTGCCGCACCACCTCCCACACGCCCGCCAGGAGCGGAACGGCGACGAGGGCGCCCACGAGGCCCGCGAGCTGGACGCCCGCCAGGATCCCGAGCAGCACGGCCACCGGATGAAGCCCGGTGGCGCGGCCGATGAACTGCGGAATGAGGAGCTTGCCCTCGAGGAGATTCGCCCCCCAGAACAGGAGGGCCGTCCAGAGCGCCAGCGTGGGCGAGATGTTGACGGCGGAGAGCAGGCCGAGCACCGCCGCCGCCGGCGAGCCGAGGAACGGGACGATGTTCAGCGCCGCGGCGACGCCGCCGATCAGCAGCCAGTACGGCACGCCGAGGAGCCCGAGCCCCGCGGCGATCACCGCCCCGACGCACAGGCTCACGACGAGCTGGCCGCGGACGTACCCGCCCATGACGGCCAGCACCGGCCCGGCCAGGGCCGCCGCGCGCTCCCGGTGCGCGGGGGGCAACAACGCTGCCAGCGCGCGACCGATGTGCTCGGCGTCGATCACGAGGTAGGCCGCCAACACGATGACGAGGAAGAAGCCCACGACGGCGCCGATGACCCCGGCCGTCGCGCGCAGTGTGTTTTCGATCAGGATCTTGCCGATGCCCGCCAGCCCGTCACCGCCCGCCGGAACTGCCGGCAGCGGGATCTCCCAGCGCGCCCCCCAGGCGATCACCTGCGCGGCCCAGCCCTTCGCGTTCTCGACGAGCGCCGGGAGCTGGCCGGCAAACTGCGTCCCCTGCTCGACGAACGCGGGGATGAGGAAGCGCCCGAGCACGGCGACCACGAGCGCGGCGCCCAGGTAGACGCCGGCCACGGTGACGATGCGGGGGACGCGGCGGCGGTCCCCCCAGCGCGCCGCCGGCAGGATGGCCGCGGCCAGGATCAGCGCGGTGAGCAGCAGCATCCAGAGCTGCCACGTCTGCGCGAACACCCACACCGCCGCGGCAGCGACAAGCAGCCGCCCGATGGTCGCCCAGGGCAGGACGCTCACCGATGCCCGGTCCGGTCGGCGGGCACGCGGCGGGCCCGGCTCACTCCCCCCCGGTGCGCACCACCGTCTCCACGGCCAGCCCCTCGACCGCGTCGGCGGGGCGATAATGAAGCACCTCGAACCCGATGATCCTGCCGTGCGCGTCCTTCATCAGGACAACTTCGTCGGCCGTTTCCTCACAGACGTGTTCCATCCCGGGATCGTCGAGCCAGACGGTCAGGGTATGCGCGACTGCGTCGTGGATCACCTTGATCTTGTCCATATCGCCTCCCCGGCTTTGATGGCGTCGGTGGGGTATGCGGTGATCAGCATACCCGAACCATCCGCCCGACGCACGACGGCACAGAACCAGCGCGGCCATTGCCCCCGGTAGAACAGCAGGACATCCGAGTCCTTGCGGCTCCGCCGGACCTCGTCGGGGTCGGCAAGCGTGCTCCTGATATCGTCCTCGCGCCCCGCCAAGATCGGATGCTTGTGGACGACAATGAACTCCCAGCGGCTCCGGGTGCAGCGCACCTGAAAGCCGAGCGGCGTTGTGACCGCGAACACAACGCCAGGGCCCGGGGCCTCGCTCACCGATGCACGGTCCGCTCGGCGGGCGCGCGACGGAAGGCGCAGTCGGCCATCCAGCAGCGGCGGCACTGGGTGAAGTAGTGGTCCACGCGGGCCTCCGGCCCGATGCCGACGAGGAAGGAGATGGTCTTGACCGGCGTCATGAAGCACGCCTCGTTGAGCGCGACCCCGATGGACGTTCCCGGGCAGAGGCGGAACAGCTCGCGCTGCTGGGCCGTGTCCCAGCCCGCGTAGCCCGGGCTGATGCGGTTGGTCACCCGGATCCCCTCGGCGATGGCCGCCTGGCACAGGAGGTCGTTGACGTGCTCGGCCAGGCTCTCGACGGCGGCCGAGCCCACGCTGTCGAGCATCACCGCCAGCGGGAGCTCGTGGACGTCGAAGAGCGCTCGCACCCGGTCCTCGAGGGGCTGGCCCACGGTGCAGACGCCGGCGCCGACACTCGTGAGCGCACCCCAGAGCCGGCCGATATGCGGGATGCGCAGCTGCTCGCCGGCGGCCTCGATGTGGCCGGCCTCCTGGCCCGAGACCGGGACGGCGCGGTACACGCAGCGCGGCTCCATGAGCCGCTCGCCGAGGGCGAGAGCCTCGTCGAAGAGGGCCATGACATCATCCGTGGGGACATCGATCCCCTTCTTGTAGCCCTGGAAGCGCAGGACCTCGTCGGGATCGATGCGAACGGGCAGCCCCTCGAGGACGAGGGGCTCGGGGGACCGGACGGGCAGGACCTCGCTCACCGCTGACGGCGGGAGCGGACGACCTCGGCGATGAGGCGGACGTGCTCGGGGCCGGAGCCGCAGCAGCCGCCGACGATGCTGCAGCCGGCGTCGAGCAGCGCGGGGTACTCCTTCGCCATGGCCTCGGGCCCGAGCTCGTAGGTGGTCCGATCCCCGGAGGTGATGGGCAGGCCCGCGTTGGGGTACGCGACGAGCGGCACGGAGGTGGCGGCGCGCATCTCGCGGATGATGGAGATGGCGCGGTCGGGACCGCGCCCGCAGTTCATCCCCACGATGTCGGCCCCCGCGGCCACGAGGTTGCGCGCGACGTCCGCCGGGCTCTCGCCCCACATGGTCCGGTCGCGGTCGTGCAGCTCCTCGTACTGGAAGAACATGGTGGCCATGACCGGCCGGTCGGTGGCCGCCTTGCAGGCCCGGATCGCCGCCACGGCCTCCTGGGGGAACATCATGGTCTCGACGGCGAAGATGTCCACGCCGCCCTCGGCCAGCGCCTCGGCCTGCTCCCTGAACGTCGCGACGTACTCCTCGTCGGTGGTGTCGCCCAGGGGCTCGTACTCGGCGGGCAGGCGGCTCGTGGGCCCGATGGAACCCGCCACGTACCTGCCGGGCGGGCACACGGAGCGGGCCAGCCAGGCCCCCTTCTCGTTGAGCTCGCGGTTGCGGTCGCCGATCCCGTACTCGTTGAGCTTGAGCCGGGTGGCGCCGAAGGTGTTCGTCTCGACGAGGTCGGAGCCGGCCGCGAAGTACCCCGCGTGGATGCCGCGCACCACGTCACCGTGGGTGTCGTTCCACAGCTCGGGGCAGGCGCCGTTGACGAGCCCGGCCTCGAAGAGCGCCGTGCCGTAGCCGCCGTCGAAGACGAGGAGCTCGCCAGCCTGCACCCGCTCGACGATCTCCCAGCCGCGGGCTCGGCCGGCCATCACGCCGCGGCCACCGGGACGCCCATCAGCGCCTTCGCCCGCACGACCGCCAGCGTGGAGTCCTTGGCGTAGCCGTCGGCGCCGATCTCATCGCAGTACGCCTGCGTGACGGGCGCGCCGCCGATCATGACCTTGACGCGCTCGCGCAGCCCCGCTTTCTGGAGCGCGTCGATGGTGCGCTTCATGCCCGGCATGGTCGTGGTCATCAGGGCCGAGATGCCGACGATCTGCGCGCCGTGCTCCTCCACCGCCGCGACGAACTTCTCTGGCGCCACGTCACGCCCGAGATTGTGCACCTTGAAGCCGGCGCCCTCGAGCATCATCCCGACCAGGTTCTTGCCGATGTCGTGGAGGTCGCCCTGGGCGGTGCCGATGACGACCACACCGAGCGACTGGCCGGCCGCCCCGGCGGCGGTGAGGAGCGGCTTGAGCAGGTCGAGCCCGGCGTACATGGCCCGAGCCGACAGGAGCACCTGCGGCACGTAGTACTCGTTCCGCCTGAACTTCTCGCCCACGACATCCATGCCGGGGATGAGCCCCCGGAAGATCAGGTCGATGGGGCGGAGCGAGAGCGCCAGCCCCTCTGTGGTCATCCTGAACACCGCGTCCTTGTCGCCCAGGATGAGGGCCCTCGACATGGCGGGGAAATCGAAGCCGTCGAAGCTCGGCGATGTGCTCATGCCCGGATTCTCCCACAGGCCCGAAGAGCTCCGCAAGGCGAAGGGGCGTCCGACCGGCACGCTCGATGCCATTCGGCTTGACCCGCCTGCATCCGGTGCACTAGAATTCGCAAAATCGCAGCCTCGGGGCTCACCCGAGGGAACGGGGGGCTGGTGAGGCTCAAGGTCCTTGGGGCCTACGGCAGCGAGGGTCAGGGGCAGCGGCCCTCGGCCTTTCTGGTGGATGACCGGGTGCTGGTGGACGCCGGCACCGTGGGCGGCGCGCTCTCGGTGCCCGCGCAGATCGCGGTCGAGCATGCGATCCTCAGCCACGCGCACCTGGATCACACGGTCGGCCTCGCCTTCCTCGCGGATACCCTGGCGATGATCGCGCCCGAGCGGTGCATCACCGCGTGCAGCATTGCCCCGGTCATCGACACGCTGCGCGCCCACGTCTTCAACGACACCCTCTGGCCGAACTTCACGGTGATCCCCTCGCGGGCAGAGCCGGTGCTCAGGCTCCGCGAGCTCCCCGAGGAGACCGAGTCGCGCGTGGGGGAGCTGTGGGTGACACCGGTGCCGGTGGATCACGCGGTGGCGACGGCGGGCTTCATCGTGCACGACGGGGAGACGGGGTTCGTCTACTCGGGCGACACGGGCCCGACGTTGCGCCTGTGGCAGACGGCCCGGGAGATGCGCGGACTCAAGGCCCTGATCGTGGAGACCGCCTTCCCGAACCGGATGGACGGGCTGGCCCGGGCATCGGGCCATCTGACCCCGGCCATGCTCGGCCGCGAGATGGACAAGATGCCCCCGGACCTGCCGATCTGGGTGTTCCACGTCAAGCCGCAGATCTACCAGGAGACGGCCGAGGAGCTCGCCCAGATCGACCCCGCCCGCATTCACATCCTCGAGCAAGGCAAGACGTATAATTTTTGACCCGGCACGGGCGCCCGGGCTGTTGCCCGCCCGTGCCCGCCGGATCCTCACGCTGCCCGACTTTCCTCACGCGATCTGAGCCGCTGTCATCCCGGCCGGCGGGGCCGGCGCGCCGCGTCACCGGGGACGGGTGGGGGCGTAAAGAAAGTCGGCCAGCCAGCCATTCACCGTCGCCGCGTGCTCGATCTGCGGGAAGTGGCCGCAGCGCTCGAGCCAGCCGCCCTGGGCCGAGGGCAGCCCGTCAGCCACCGCCTTGGCGTGGGAGATCGGGACCACCGGATCCTGCCTGCCGTGGATCACCAGGGACGGCTGCTCGAGCCGGGCCAGCGCCGTCCGGTACGCGGCAGCCTCAGCGGTGAAGGCGGCCCTGACGGAGCGCAAGGTGGAGAGATAGGCGGCACGACCCGCTGCGCTCGAGCGCGCGGCGTACTCGTGGGCGACGAGGAACGCGATCTCGTCGGAGTCGGGCGCGGCGAAGCAACGGGCCAGCGCGGCGGCGCAGAGGCCGGGGGTGAGAAGGGCCGAGGCGATCTCTCCGACCCCGGGCAGCGCCATGAGCCGGTAGACGAGGGACGGGCGC
>Ga0154317_1158_pt2 | contig 18055 bp, 11 predicted proteins | sample RifGroA2_FD_105611 | JGI IMG/M metagenome (GOLD analysis project Ga0154317, IMG submission 105611) | Candidatus Rokubacteria bacterium GWA2_70_23 | reverse complement strand
GCCCGTTGCCGCCGTGGCCGTTCATGCGGGCGGCGGCCAAGGCGGCCTGAGCGAGCGTCTCGGCGGGGAACTCGAGCGCGCGCCCCGCCTCGAACGCCTTCTCGTTGGCGGCAACCGTTGGGCGCGGCACGTGATCGTCCAGCGAGCCGAGCCAGGCCGCGTTCGGAAACGGCAGGAGCGGCGCCAGCACGCCAAGCAGCACGCTGTTCTGGGCCTTGGGGCTCCCGAGCCGGGCGGCGATCTCCATGGCGTCGCAGGCCCGCACATCGCCCACCTCGGTGATCAGGGCGTCGAGGGCCAGCGCGGGGTAACCCGAGGCACCGCCGATCCGATCGCGGCAGGCGCCCGGCGGCACCGTGCGCTGCAGGTTGATGACGAGCGGACCGCCCCGGCGGAGATACGGCAGGGCGCGGAGGCCCTCGTTCCACTCCATCGCCACCACCGCGTCGGCCTGTCCCGCCTCGATGAGCGGCGAGTGCACGCGGCGGCCGAAGCGCAGGTGCGAGGAGACGACGCCACCCCGCTGCGACATGCCGTGCACCTCGCTCTGCTTCACGTCCCACCCGGCCCGGAGGGCGGTATCCGCCACGATGGCACTGGCCAGCACGACCCCCTGCCCGCCCACGCCGATGAGCAGGAGGCTGCCGCCGTCCTGCATCATCGCTTCGGGCTCCATCCGGGCACCGGGACCATCGCCTCCATGGGGCAGACCTGCGCGCAGACGGTGCACCCCGTGCACGTGCCGACGTCGATCAGGACCTTCCGCCGCTCCTCGTGCCACCCCTCGCTCCAGGTGATGGACGGGCAGCCGAGGTTCATGCAGGCCTGGCAGGCGGTGCAGCGCTCGGCGATGACGTGGAACGGATGGTCCCGCACCTTGGCGGGCGCCTCGACGCAGGGGCGGTTCGTGATGACCACGGACACGCCGGGCGAGGCGACGGCCTGCTCGAGCGCCAGATGCGTCGCCGCGAGGTCGTAGGGATCGACCACGCGCACGGACGTGACGCCGAGCGCCCGGCAGACGGCCGGCAGGTCCACCACGGAGGCCGCGTCGCCGCGGATCGTCGTCCCGGTGGCGGGGTGGGCCTGGCCGCCGGTCATGGCGGTCGTCGCGTTGTCGAGGATGAGGACGGTCACCCGCGTCCCGTTGTAGGCGGCGTCGGCGAGCGCGGGGAGTCCCGCGTGGAGGAACGTGGAGTCGCCGATGGCGGCGACGACAGGCCCGGTGGCGCCGCCCGAGCGCGCCAGGCCGATGGCCATCCCGATGCTCGAGCCCATGGCCACCGTGGAGTCCATGGCCAGCAGCGGCTCGGTGGCGGCGAGCGTGTAGCAGCCGATGTCGCCGGCCACCACCGCGCCCAGCTGGCGGAGCGCCACGAACGGCGCGACGTGGGGGCAGCCCGGACACAGGACAGGCGGCCGCGTGGCCGTCTGACCGGAGGAGAGCGGCCTGCTCTCGCTCGCCGGAAGGCACCCCGCGCGCTCGAAGCCGTGCCGCACCGTCTCCGGGGTGAGCTCGCCGTCCCGCGGGAACCAGGCCTTGCCCTCGACGGCGAGGCCGAGCGCGCGGAGCTGCTCCTCGAGGAAGGGCTCCAGCTCCTCGACCACGACGAGGCGGCCGACACCCGCCGCGAACTCGCGCGAGAGGCCCTGCGGCAGCGGGTGGGTCCACCCGAGCTTGAGGACGCTCGCCTCCGGGTAGACCTCGCGCACGTAGTGATACGTGATCCCGCTCGTCACCACGCCCAGCGCCCGGTCGCGCCACTCGATGCGATTGAGCGGACTTGCCTCCACCTCCCGCGTCATGGCCTCGAGCCGCTCCAGGAGCGCCCGGTGACGCGGGCGCGCGTTGGACGGCAGCATGACGAACTTCCCGGGGGCGCGCTCGAAGCCGAGCACGGGGGCGACCTGGAGGTGGCCCGGCGTGACGACGCCGCGCGCGTGCGACACCCGCGTGGTGGTGCGGATGAGCACGGGCACGTCGAAGCGCTCGGCCAGATCGAAGGCCTCGACGGTGAAGTCGCGCGCCTCCTGGCTGTCGGCGGGCTCCAGCAGCGGGACGCCGGCGAAGCGGGCGAACAGGCGGTTGTCCTGCTCGTTCTGAGAGGAGTGGATGCCGGGGTCGTCCGCGGTGACGATGACAAGCCCGGCGCGGGCGCCCGTGTAGGCCGCTGTCATGAAGGTGTCGGCGGCGACGTTGAGCCCCACGTGCTTCATCGCGCACAGCGCCCGCGCCCCGCCCATGGCCGCGCCCAGCGCCACATCCAGGGCGACCTTCTCGTTGGTCGCCCACTCGACGTAGACCTGCCGTCCCGGGTCCAGCCGCACGAGCGTCTCGAGGATCTCGGTGCTGGGCGTCCCCGGATAGCCTGTCGCCACGCGCACGCCCGCCTCCCGTGCGCCCCGGGCGATGGCCTCGTTGCCCGAGAGCAGGAGGGGCCGGCTCGTCGCCGGCGACGTGGCCGTCGCGGGTTCAGGTGATGCCGATGCCTTGGATGCGGCCATGCGCTCCCCTCGTCCTGACTGCCTGGCCTGACGGCGAGCAGGCTTACAAGACAACTAGCTTTCGACGATAGAGGACCGAGGGGAGGGCTCACAATGAGGCAAACGCACTAGTACGTCACAGGATCTCCTCCCCCGCGAGAAGGATGGCCCGCGGCTGGGCGAGCAGGTTGCCCTCGTCCACCCGGAGCTCCTGGCCCACTGGCGACCCGTAGGCCGCGCGGAGGGCCTCCAGGCTGTCGAAGCCGAGGATGGCGGCGCGATGGCGCTCGGCGGGGACGGTCCGCGTCGCGACGAGGGGGCCGATCACGTAGCGGCGGAGACCGGGCAGGCGCCGGGCCAGCGGCACGTGGTACTCGCGGTAGTGTCGCTCCGCCTGGTCCAGCGTGAAGCGCTCACGGTTGAAGTCGAAACTGCCGACCATGTAGAGCATTGGCGCCTCCTTGTCCGGCGTGGGTGCCGAGCCGGCAAGGCGCTACTGCCAGCGGATGAACACCTTCACCTTCGGGTACTCGGGGGCCTTCCCCTCGACGTCGACGATGCGCATCCCGTCCGGCGCCTCCAGCAGGAGATTGTTGTTGCTGTAGGACACGTACTCCGGGGTAGGCGTGAGTGAGTGACATGACGGAGGGGCGGGTCCTGTATACTGAAAGCCTCTTCGTGGAAGAGACTGGCGGGCCGTGGCGGTCCCGTTACCCTCTCTCGTCTCCGCTTGCAGCCCCTCGATCCGGGAGGGAGATCGGTGAGCCGTACACCTTCCAAGTCATTCCGCTGCACCGTCATCTCCGAGACGGTATCCATTGCCCTGCGGCGGCGGAGGTCGCTGGGCGCCAGTGGCAAGCTCTTCGTCCAGTGCAGCGAATCGGATTGCCAGTACATCGACGCGAACGAGCCTCCCTGTCCCCTCACGCTCGATCTCTTCGCCGCCGAGATTCAAGAGCGGATGGCGCCCCGCTCGGAGTGACCCGGCAGGCCGAGTCCTTGCATCCCCACGCTGCCGGCCAAGCTGATCCCTGCCCGCCCGACGCGTCCCATGGCCTGCTCCTGTCCCGACCGGGATCAGGCCGGATCGACGCCGTTGATCGCGAAGTCGAAGATCTGATAGCTCCTCAAGGGGCCCGCCGCGGCGGTTGCGGCGTACTCCGGACGGAGCGGGCGGTTGATGATGAACGGGACCTTGCGCTCGGAGATGCCGCCGTGGGTGCGCAGACGATGGCCCTTCAAGCCGGACAGGTCGTGGTCGGCCTCGGCCGCGCCGATGCACGTGTCGGTCCGGCCCACGACCACCACGTCGCCCTCTCGGTCCAGCGGAAGCTCGAAGACCCGGGCGGCGGTCGGCTTGTCGTATACGGCCTCCACTCCGGGCAGGGGCCGCACGACGCGCATCACGTCCTCCGGCGCCAGGCTGCCGTGGCAGTAGACGCGCACGAACCCACCGAGCGCGCCGTGGTGGGCGACGAAGCGGTCGGTGATGGGGCAGATCACCGTGCTCGAGCCCTTGCCGAACCGCGCGTCGAGGAGGTCCTGGAGCCAGATGACGTTCGGCGAGCCGTCCGGGTGGGACTTGTCGTTCATCCCGTGGTCGGCCGTCAGCGCCACCACGGCCCCGACCGCGTCGAGCCGTCCGAACGCGGCATCGAGGTTCCGGTAGTAGCGATCGGCCTCGCTCTCGCCCGGCGCGTACTTGTGCTGGATGTAGTCCGTGAGCGACAGGTATAGGATGTCGGGCCGCCGCTGCTCCAGGAGCGTGATCCCCGCCTCGAGCACGAACAGGGACAGCTCGGGCGAGTACATGTGGGGCTGGGGCAGGCCGACCAGCTCGAGCGCGTTCTCGATGCCCGTGTCCTCCAGCGTGCACCGCCCCGCGAATTCCGCCGAGAAATTGACGCTTCCCCCGGCGAGATCCATGTCCTTGCCGAGCTGCTCGCGCAGCTTGTCCTTGGCCGTGATGGACACGACCGTGGCGCCGTGGCGCGAGAACTCGGCCATGACGGTCCGCGACCGGATCAGCTCCGGGCCGGTCATGACAACCGCCTCGCCGGTGTCCCGGTCCAGGTAGAAATTGCCGGAGATGCCGTGGACCGCCGGAGGGCTGCCGGTGGCGATCGACATGTTGTTCGGGCAGGTGAAGCTCGGGACATCGCCATCGGCGACGGCGCCGAATCCGGTCGTCATGAACCGTTCCACGTTGGGGACGATGCCGTCCGCCACGCCCCGCGCGAAGTAGGCCGGGTCGCCCCCGTCGATACACACCACGACGACCGGGCGCGACGGCCAGCGGTACCGAGTGCCATTCAGCTCGATGCCGGCCCGATCCATCTGTGCCCCCCCCTCTCTCGCGCGCTGATCCTGCGCCGCGCGTCCCAACCTCCAGCCACGGGTCCACCGCCAGCCCAGGCTCACGCGCCCCCACATCGACGCCTGACGCGGAGCAGGATAGAATGCCGGGTGCGCCCAGTCCACTGCATTCGGCGCATGGCGCCCATGATCCTCCGCTATAATCCCGGGTCATGAACCTCGGAACTCTGCTCCCGAAGCACGCCCGCTGCCGCCCCGACCACCTCGCCCTGGTGTGCGGCGACGACCGCCTGACCTTCCGCCAGCTCGACGCGCGCGTGAACCGCCTGGCCAACGCGCTCCTCGCGGCGGGGCTGCGCAAGGGCGACACGCTCGCCACGGTGCTGCCCAACCGCCTCGAGCAGCTCGAGATCTACCTGGCAGCGACCAAGACCGGCGTCGTCGCCGTGCCGCTGAGCCCGCTGCTCCAGGAGCGCGGGCTCGTGTCGCTGCTCCAGAACTCCGACGCGGTCATGGTCGTGACCACCCGCGCGTTCGCCGGCACGCTCGACGGCCTGCGCGGCGAGCTTCCGGCGATCCGCGACGAGCGGTACGTCCTGGTGGACGGCGAGCAGCCGGGCTTCCGCTCGTACGCGAGGCTGGTGGCGGGGGCCCCGGAGAGTGAGCCGCCCGACGCGGGCATCATCGGCAGCGACCCGTACAACATCATCTACTCGAGCGGCACCACCGGCGAGCCCAAGGGCATCGTGCACACGCACGACGTACGCGCGGGGTACTGCACGCTCCTCGCCTCCACGTGCCGCATGACGCCGGAGAGCGTGGTGCTGCACGCGGGCTCGCTCGTCTTCAACGGCGCCTTCATCGACCTGATGCCGTGGCTCATGCTGGGCGCCACCTACATCCTGCACAAAGCCTTCGACGCCGATGCGGTCATCGCCGAGATCGAGCGGAGCCGCGTCACGCACATTGTCATGGTGCCCTCGCAGATCGTCGCGGTGCTCAACAACCCCGGCTTCGCGCCACAGCGCCTCGAGTCGCTCGAGATGCTGCTGACCGTCGGCGCGCCCCTGCACGTCGAGCACAAGCAGCGCTTGAACGACGCGCTGCCCGACCGCTTTTACGAGCTCTACGGCCTCACCGAGGGCTTCGTGACCGTGCTCGACAAGACCGACGCCGTGCGCAAGATGGGCTCCGTGGGCGTCCCGCTGGCATTCTACGAGATGCGCATTCTCGACGACAGCGGGCGTGACGTGCCACCCGGCCAGGTCGGCGAGATCTGCGGCCGCGGGCCGATGATGATGGCCGGCTACTACAAGCGCCCCGACCTGACCGCCAAAGCCGTCGTCGGTGGCTGGCTCCACTCCGGCGATCTCGGTTACGTGGACGAGGACGGCTACCTCTATCTCGTCGACCGCAAGAAGGACATGATCATCTCGGGCGGCGTGAACGTCTACCCGCGCGACATCGAGGAGGTCGTCGTCCAGCACCCGGCGGTGCGGGAGACCGCGGTGTTCGGCGTGCAGGACCCGAGGTGGGGGGAGACCCCGGTGGCCGCGGTCGTGCTCCGCTCACCGGCTGCGGTGTCGGCCAGCGAGCTGGTGGAATGGATCAACGCGCGGGTGGGGGCGAAGTTCCAGCGCGTGAGCGACGTGATGATCGTCGACGATTTCCCGCGGAACGTGGCGGGGAAGACCCTCAAGCGGGTGCTGCAGGAACAATACCGGAAGGCCGACTGACCGAGCCGGATCCCGGCGCCGATCAGCCGCCACGTCCCTGCAGCTCCCGGATCACCCCACGAAGGCGCTCCGCATCGCCGGGCCTGCGGACCGGCAGGCTGAACTCGATGCGCGTCGCAAAGTCCCCGTATCGCTCGAGGATCTTCCGGGCGACGTCCCGATAGGTGCCCACGACGGCGATCGTCTCGAGCACCTCGTCGGGGATGTGCCCGGGCATCTCCTCCCATCGCTGCTGCGTCGAGAGACCGTGAAGGCGATCGACCAGGCCACCCCACCCGTGGGCGTCGAACACCGGCCGGTACGTCCGCGTCGAGGCATAGAAGGCGATGCGCGCGCGGACGTCCCGCACCCGCTCGCCCAGCTCGGCGTCGTCCTCCCCGACGGCGACGAGAGGGCTGATGGCGACCTCGAGCTGCTCGAGCCGACGGCCTGCCCGCTTCGCCCCCAGTGCCGCCTTCGGCAGCATGACCTCCGTGATGAACTTGCGCGTCGTGATCGGGTGCGGCCGGATCCCGTCGCACGCTTCCCCGGCCAGCTGACACATGTGCGTGTCGATCGCGGCGATTAGGCTGGGCCTCCTGAGCGCGCGCTCAGCCGAGGATGATTCGCACCCGGTGGGTCTTGCGGTCATCAGCGAGCGGGATGCCCCCGAGGCCGTCGAGGCGCACCCCATCGACCTCCACGGACGACACTCCCCGGGTCACGCCCCGAGGGTTCTCGACGACGATCTCGTACCGCGCGGAGTGATAGCGGAACGCCAGCGTGAAGCCTTCCCACGTGCGCGGGATACAGGGGTCGACGACGAGGCGCGTGCCTCGCAGCCGGAACCCGAGTATCCATTCGAGCCCGGTCCGATACATCCACCCCGCTGCCCCCGTGTACCATGTCCAGCCCCCGCGGCCGACGTGCGGGGGCGCGCCGTACACGTCGGCCGCGACGACGTAGGGCTCGACCTTGTAGCGGTCGACGCCGTCCCGCGTGCGGGTGTGATTGATGGGGTTCACGAGCGCGAACAGCTCGCCGGCCGTGTCGCCATCACCGAGCGCCGCGAAGGCCATGACCGACCAGATCGCCGCATGCGTGTACTGCCCGCCATTCTCGCGGACGCCTGGCAGATAGCCCTTGATGTAGCCGGGCTCCAGCAGCGTCGCATCGAACGGCGGCGCGAGCAGCAACACGAGGCCATCCTCTCGACGCACGAGGTGCGCCTCGACCGCCGCCATGGCGCGCCGTCCCCGGGCCGCATCGGCGGCTCCCGAGATCACGCTCCACGACTGCGCGATCGAATCGATGCGGCATGCGTCGTTGCCCGCGGAGCCCAGCGGCGTCCCGTCATCGAAGTAGGCACGCCGATACCAGTCGCCGTCCCAGGCCTCGCGTTCGAGCGATTCTTTCAGCGCGTCAACGTGGCGTCGCCATGTCTCGGCGCGCCGGCCCTCCCCGCGGACGTCGGCCAGCCTCGCCCATTCGGAGAGCACCGCGTGGAGGAGCCAGCCGAGCCAGACGCTCTCGCCCTTCCCGCCGGAACCCACCTGGTTCATCCCGTCGTTCCAGTCCCCCGTGCCCATCAGCGGGAGGCCATGGCTCCCGACCGGCAGGCTGTGGTCGAGCGCGCGGGCGCAGTGCTCGAACAGCGTGCCGCGCGGTCCGGACACGCGTGGCTCGAAGTACGACTCGGGCTGCCCCGCTACGAGGAGCGGCCCCTCGAGAAAGGGAACGATCTCGTCGAGGAGGTCTCCGTCGCCGCTGACTTCGAGATACCGGCTCACCACGTACGGCAGCCAGAGCAGATCGTCGGAGATGCGCGTCCGAACGCCCCGGCCGGCCGGCGGGTGCCACCAGTGCTGGACGTCGCCCTCGACGAACTGACGCGCGGCGGCCCGGAGCACATGCGCCCGCGCCAGCGCTGGCTCGGATACCGCGAGCGCCATCACGTCCTGGAGCTGATCGCGAAAGCCGTATGCCCCGCCCGCCTGGTAGAACGCCGACCGCGCCCACACACGACAGGCCAGCGTCTGGTAGAGCAGCCAGCGGTTGAGCAGCAGGTCCATGGACCGGTCCGGCGTCGTCACCTGGACGGTGCCCAGCACGTCGTCCCAGCGCTCCGCGACGGCCCGGAGGACCGCCGCAAGGTCGGCCGTTCGGTAGCGCCCGATCAATTCCCCGGCTTCCTCCCGGGTCGCCGCCTCGCCCAGGAAGAACACGACCTCGGCCCGTCCTCCGGCCGGCAACTCGATCGTCGCCTGGAGGGCGCCGCATGGATCGAGGCCGGCGCCGACCCGTCCCGACAGGCGACCTCCTCGCTCGAGCGCCGCCGGATGCTCGGGCGTGCCGTTACGTCCGAAAAACTCGGCCCGGTCTCCCGTCCATGCCGTCTGAGCCCCGCCGAGGTCGGCAAACGCCACGCGAGCCCCGAAGTCACGGTTCCAGGCGTTGCGCGCGAGCATCGCCCCCGTCTGCGAATCCATCTCGGTCACGACGAACGGCGCGGCGGCGCTCCGTGACACGCCGAGGACCCACTCCACGTATGCGGTCACCGACAGCTTCCGCGCCCGACCCGACTGGTTCGTCAGCGTGAGCCGGGACACCTTGATCGGGTCGTCGAGCGGCACGAACTGGAGGAGCTCGATCGAGAGACCGTGCGAGACACGCTCGAACCGGCTGTAGCCCTGCCCGTGCCGGATGATGTATGCGCCCGTCGCAGAGCGAATCGGGAGGGCCGTCGGCCCCCACACCTCGCCGCTCTCTTCGTCCCGGACGTAGATCGCCTCGCCCGAGGGATCGCTCACCGGATCGTTGGACCACGGGGTGAGCTGGTTTTCGCGGCTGTTGATCGACCACGTATAGCCCGACCCCGACTCGGAGACCTGGAAGCCAAAGGCCGGATTCGCGACCACATTGATCCAGGGCGCCGGCGTCCACTGCCCTTCGCCGAGGATCGTCACGTATTCCCGTCCATCCGCCGCAAACCCGCCGACGCCGTTGGAGAACTCCAGATCCGGCCTCGGAAGCGGCACGTCCGCCAGCGGCTTCGCGCCGGCCCGCCGGCGTTGCGGAGAGACCGGCGCGTTGTCGGGTCGCTGCGCGTGGATGATCTGTTCGGCCAACGTCCCGCGCCGGCTCAAGAGCACCACGCGCGCCGCCGCCAGCAGCACGTCCCGTTCCGGCGCCGCCATGCGGTCCGCACGCAGGATGAACACGCTGCCGTGCGGGCCATGCCCCTCGTGAGCCGCCGCCGACTGGCTCGTTCGGACCAGCGTCTCCAGCAATGCCTGCAGATCCTGAATATAGGACGGCGCTCGCTCGTTCACGATCACCAGATCGACTGGGAGCTGCTTCATGCGCCAGTACTCGTGCGCGCGGAGCAGCTGCCGCACGATCCCCACATCCTCGGGCTCGTCGATCCGAACCAGCACGATCGGGATGTCCCCCGAGATCCCGTGGGCCCACAGGGCCGCGGGGCTGCCGGTGTGCCGTGTGAGCACGCCCGCCGAGGGCCGCAGCGCCCGGTCCGAGAAGAGCACGTGGTTGGCGAGGCTCTGGAAGAGGTGGGCCTCGTCCCGCTCCACGCCGAGATGGTGCAGCTGCACCTGGGCCTGGGTCCACGCCAGCGTGGCGGCCCGGTCGAACGTCGCTGGATCGCGATACTTGTCGGCGAGGTCGACGGCCTCTTCGCGCGATGGCGCCACCAGCGTCGAGAAGGTGACGCGGACGGTGGTGCCCGGCGGGAGCCGCACCCGGCGGCGGAGACTGACGATCGGATCGAGCACCGCGCCGACGGTGTTGGAGAGGGGCTGGCCGCCGATCACCGCACGCGGTGTCCGGATCCCCTGGCCGCGGCCGAGGAAGCGGGCGCGGTCCGTCTCCCATTCCACACCGCCCACCGTCTCGCCCTCGACCACCACCACGTGGGCCAGCCAGATGTGCCGCTCATCGCGTGACCGCGGCCGACGTGTCGCCAGCAGCGTGTCCAGCTCGGGCGCGAACGACGTGTGAACGAAGAGGTTGGAAAACGCCGGGTGCGCCGCATCGGCCGCCGGCGGGGCCAGCACCACTTCGGCGTAGGACGTCAGCTCGATCTCCCGCGTCCGCGTCCCGAGGTTCGTGAGCGATACCCGACGCACCTCGGCATCGTCCTCCGGGGACACGATGACCTCCAGCGTGGTCGCGATCGCACCGTCTCGGCGGGCGATCGTCGCCCGGTCCTCCGAAAACACCACTTCGTAGCTGTCCGGCTCACCTCCGCGTGGCTGGTAGCCGGCCGACCAGCTCTCGCCACTGTCGGCGTCGCGAAGGAACACGTAGCTTCCCTCTGCGTCGCGCGTGACGTCCTCCCGCCAGCGGGTGATCGCCAGGTCACGCCAGCGACTGTATCCGGAGCCCGCGGCCGTGATCATCACCGCGTATCGCCCGTTGGAGAGGAGATGGCTGCGCGGCATGGAACCGTGTGGCGAGGTGAAGCGCCGGACGACCGGCGGGATGAACTCCCGGACGTCAGCGGCGGCCTGCACTTCCTCGGCGTGAGGCCTGGCGACTGCAACGTCCCGGGGTGTCCGTTCCTGCAGCAGCAGCTCGGTCGCCTGGACGATCGGCTCGGTGTGAAAACGGGCGCGCATCGACCCTCCGTGGAGCGCATTCGCGATCGCGACGAGCAGCATTCCCTGGTGGTGCGCCATGTAGGTTCGGACCACCGCAACCCGTGCCCCCTCCGGAAGCCTGGGGGCCGTGTAGTCGAGGGCCTCGTAGAAGCCGTAGGTCCCGCTCGCGCCCGCCTCCGCAAGACGCCGGAAGTTTCGAACGGCGGCCGCCGGATCGATCGTCGCCGCCAATGCCGTGGCATACGGCGCGATGACGACGTCCTCGCTGAGCCCCCGTCGGAGCCCGAGTCCCGGCACGCCGAAGTTCGAATACTGGTAGGTCATCTCGAGGTCGCGCACGTTGTAGCCTGACTCCGACACGCCCCACGGAACGCCCCGCTCGGCGCCGTACGTGATCTGACGGCGGACCACGAGCCGGCATGTCTGGTCCAGCAGGCTCCCCGCCGGCGCGCGCATCACGAGCCCGGGCATCAGATACTCGAACATCGATCCCGACCAGGACACCAGCACCGAGTCCTGCTCCACCGGTGTCAGGGCGCGGCCCAGCCGGAACCAGTGCGAGACCGGGACATCGCCCTTCGCGATCGCGACGAAGCTCGTGAGACGCGCCTCCGAAGCGAGGAGGTCGTAGCACCCGGGATCGAGACGGCCGTCCGTGACGCGGTACCCGAGCGAGAACAGCTTCCGCATCGGGTCGAAGAGGAAGCCGAAGTCCATGGCGGCGACCAATGTCTGCGCGCCCCGGGCGAGGGCCGTGAGGCGACGAATCAGCGCCCCGGACGCGGCAGCGGAACGCTCCAAGGCCCCGATGAGCGTCTCGATTCGCTGGAGGGCATCGCGTCCGGCGTCATTCTTGGTCGCCACGTGCTCGCGCAGGGACGTCAGCTCGCGCATCGCGGCTTCACAACGGTCCGGCATCTCGGCCAGGGTCGGCAAGGTCGCCGCGAGGGACTCCACGGATACGGGGTTCCCGACGAGCAGCCAGGACCAGGGCATGATCAGGTCGAGATCACGCGCGTGACTCTCGACCCCGGCGCGCAGCGCCTCTACCCAGACGAGGACCGCCTGCCCGCTCTCACGATCTTCCTCGAACAGGGCTTCCGCGATGGCCATCACCGTGTGGGCGCCGGCTTCGAGCTCGGCGAGCCGCCCGGCCCACTCGGCCGGCGTGTGGGGAGTCGCCGTGACGGCCGCCGTGACGGCATCGAGGGCCTTGTCCAGGCGTTGTCGGGTGAGGGTGTGCGTGCCTCGATCGCCGGCCCGCGCGCGCAGCGATTCGCGGGCGAGGAGCGCCACGTCCTCGATCCCGGCGAGCGCCGCCGGGACGAGCAACGGGCGGCCGATCATCTCTCGACAGGCGTGCACGAAGGCGATGAGATGGCCGGCGAGATTCCCGCTGTCCACCGACGATACGTACCTGGGGTCGAGCGGACGGCAGTCTCTCGTGTCGTACCAGTTGTAGAAGTGGCCGCGGAAGCGCTCGAGGCCGGTCATCGTCTCGAGCGTGCCCTCGAGCCGCTCGACGGTGTCGACGGTCCCGAGCCAGCCAAAATCGTGGGCGGCCACGGTGGACAGCAGATAGAGCCCGAGGTTCGTCGGCGACGTGCGGTGCGCCACCACCGGGTTCGGCTCTTCCTGGAAGTTGTCGGGAGGCAGGGCGTGGTCTTCGGGGCTGACGAACGTCGTGAAGAACCGCCAGGTCCGGCGGGCGATCAACCGGAGGGCTCGCGCATCCCCGGGCGAGAGCGGCGTCGTCCTCGCCGCCGGCGCCGGCATGCTGATCCATCGAGCCACCGCGGGCGACCCCGCCCAGAGCACGAGCACGGGCAACGCGGCCGGCCAGGCCTCGGGTCGCCCCCACGCGACAGCGGTTGTCGCGGCGGCGGCGAGCGCGACCCCACCGCCCATTCGCCGGTAGAAACCGAGGAGGTCAAGGCGGAGGCCGGCCTTCGCCTGCGCCGCCGTCACCCACTCCAGCAGCCTGCGATGCGTCACGTACACACGGACGAGCGTCCGCACGATCGCATCGCTCATCAGCCACGCCTGGTGCGCCAGCATCGTGATCGTGAGCGCCGTCTGCGACGCAGCCAACCCGAGGTCTCGGCCCACCGCGCGGGCGTGGCTGCGCTTCGAAATGCCGTGCCTCCGTGGGATCAACCCGGCGAGCACCGGCACGAGCGCGGGGAGCGCGATCGTCGTGAGAATGAACCCGGTCCACACCAGGGGCGCGGGGGCCGGCAGCGCCCACCCGACGACCAGTGTCAGAAAGGCGGCGGGCGCCGACACCGTGCGGCGCAGGTTGTCCACCATCTTCCAGCGCCCGATCGCCGGGAGCGGGTGCGCCACGATCCACGGAAGCAGTTGCCAGTCACCGCGCGCCCATCGGTGCTGGCGGGCCGCGGCGACCCCATAATGCGACGGCGCGTTCTCGAACAGCTCGACATCGGTGACCACTCCGGCACGCGCGAAGAGGCCCTCGAAGAGATCGTGACTCAACAACGCGTTCTCCGGGACCCGCCCCGCCAGGGCCGCCTCGAACGCATCCACGTCGTAGATCCCCTTGCCCGTGTATGACCCCTCTCCGAAGAGGTCCTGATAGACATCGGACACGGCCGCGGCGTAGGGGTCGATGCCGGACGGACCCGACGACAGGCGCTGGAAGAACGAGCCCGCGCGGCCGGGCAAGGGCGGCGTGACCCGGGGTTGAAGCACGCCATACCCCTCGACGACGCGACGCGTCTTGGGATCGAACCTCGGCCGATTGAGGGGATGCGCCATCGTGCCGACCAGCCGATTGACGGCTCCTCTCGGCAGCCGTGTGTCGGAGTCGAGCGTGATGACGTAGCGGACGTCGGGCGGCGCCACGGGTGCCGCGCCACCGGCCGGCAGAAAGGTGGTGTCCGTCGCCCCTCGAAGCCGGCGATTCAGTTCGTGGAGCTTTCCGCGCTTGCGTTCCCACCCCATCCACGTCTGGTCGCTCTCATTCCAGAGGCGGCGGCGGTGGAAGAGGAAGAATCGCGCATCGCCACCCGGAGCGGGCCCGTGCCGCGAGTTCAGCCGTCCGATCCCCTCGCGCGCCCTTGCGAGAGTCTCCTCATCACCCGGCACGCTCTCCGCAGGCGCATCGGTCCAGTCGGAGAGGATCGCGAAGCGAAGATCGCCGTCCGGATTCGCCAGATAATGCACTTCCAGCCGCTCGATCAGCTCGTCGACCTCGACGCGGTCGGTCAAGAGAGCCGGCACGACGACCATCGTTCGAAGATGGGACGGCACGCCGTCGCGCAGCCCGAGCCGAGGCAACACCCGCGGCGGGAGCAGCGCCGTGACGGAACGATTCAGGAGGGCGATCGCCAGGTCCGAGGCGGGGACGAGGACCAGCAGGCCGAGCAGGAGCAGGCCCGCCGATCCGATCCCCGACACGGCGGCAGCGAGAAGGGGCAGCGCGAGGATGAACCCACTGAGGAGGGCGATGGTTCCCAGGTACCCCGGCGTCGCCGCCGCGACGTAGGCGCGAAGCAGCCGGCGCATTGCGGGAGCTCGGAAGCCGAGCGCCACCTCGAGGGACCTGCGCCCGTTCCCGATGAGATAGTAGCCGGAGTCATCGCGCCGGGCGTCGTGCGGGTCGTCGGTCCCCCCCGCCCCGACCCCGGCGCGCTTCGCCTGGAGCACGGCCTCCCGGGCGACGTCGAGCTCCGACCGCGCCGAGCCCCGCGCGAGCTCTTCGATCGCGTGCCGGTAGCGGTCGCGGGTCACGAAGTCCATCGCGACATAGGTGGTGTCCGCTCGAAGCACCTCGTCGATCAGGCTGACACTCTCGAAGAATTCGGCCCAGTCGAGCGTGGACGCCAGCCCCATGCTGATGATCACGTTCCGCACGGTCACGTTCATCGCGGACTGCCGCTGATGCTCGACCCGGACGATCCCATCGGAGGTCGTCCCCTGGGCCGCGAGGCGTTGGTCGAGCCAGAGAAGCGCCGGGGTGACAGCCGGGTCCTGGTCGCGCAGCCGCTGGACGAGCTGCACCGCGAAGGCGGTCACGAGCGGGGCACCCTCAAACCGCCGGAGGGCCGTCGCCGCCGGCGTCACCGGTCGGCCGCCGAGTCCGAGCAGGTCGTCGGCCAGCGCGTCGGCCTCCTGGCGCGCCGCCCGCCCGCGGACGATCGCCTCGGCCTGGCGTCGAAGATTCTCGACCAGCACGACCCGCAAGGTCACCGCCACCGCCCAGAGCTCGCCGATGGTGAGGGGCTGTACGCGCTGGTAGGCCTGCACGAAGCGACGGAGCGTTTCCGGATCGAAGCGGCTATCCGTGTGTGCGACGAACGCCCAGGCGATTCCGTAGACGCGCGGATAGCCGGCCAGGGGTCCCTCGGCCAGCTTGGGCAACTCGCGATAAAAGCCGGGCGGCAGGTCATCGCGGATCTCGCGCAGCTGTTCGTCCACCACGTGGAAGTTATCGACCAGCCATTCCGCCGCCGGCGTGATCGCGCGTTCCTCCCGGATGGCCTTGGCGGTCAGGCGATACGCCTCGCGCAGCACGCGTCCGTTGTCCTGGACGCGCGGCAACAACGGACGGCCCCGCCCCGACCCGCTCATGACGCGCTGAGCGGCCGCGAGGCTCTCGGCGTGCTGTTCGAGGCGCTCGATGCCAAAGAGCTCCGCCCGGATCGGCTCCTCGGGGGGCTCGAGTGCGAACTCCAAGGGCGGGTGGACGCTGAGCATTGTGCGGATGTCGCGTGACCGAATGGCTATGCGGCGAGGAGCGCTTTTCGCTACTTTATCATACGGCTGCAGCGAAACGCCTTCAGGAATGACTGGCTCAAAAGACGTCAGCTCGTGACGAAGACGTGGCCGGCTCGCCTCCTGGGAGGTCTGGAGCCGGCCGATAGTTCGACGGGCACCTCTGGGTACGCCTCGCCGCCGTCCTCCCTACTGATGCTCGCGTAATACGGTGACGAATTCTCCCTCGTGCACACTTGTCACCCTATTACGCGAGGCTCAGTAGTAGGGATCAGCCCCCACGCTCAGGGCGCCGGGGCCATTGAGCGCCTCGCCATCGATCGTGATGATTTCCTCCGGCGCACCGACCCATCCGGAGGCCCCGGCGATCCATGTCATGCCTCCATGCGAACCAACCTGCCAGCGCTCACTTGCCCTCGCCGATCGACACGGTGAAGTTGACCGTCTCTTCCCGGTACGGTGACGGGATATACGCGAGCTCCAGGCGGATCTCCTTCAGCTTCTTCGCCTTCAAGGCTTCCGCGGGGAACTCCACGTCCAGGGACTGGGTCGCATCCTGCCCGGGGTCGAGCCGCTCGCTGCCGTACGTGGCGAACTTCAGCGTCGGTTCGGTCCGCGTCCCCTCGATCTTGATTGGCTGTCCCTGAGCATCGATGTACTGGATCTTCCCTGCGATGAGGCGGACGGTCTGATTGGCCGAGGTGTTCTTCAGCTTGAGCGTCCCGGTGAGCTTCGCCGGGGAGACGACGCGGCCGGAGCCCTTCTCGACGCGCTCCGTGACCTTCATCTCCGTGACCTCGCCCGTCACGATCCCGGCCTTCACGTTCACCGAGGCCGGCGTCACCGTGTAGATCTTGTCCTCGATCACCGCGGCTGTTCCTGACGGCCCCTGCGAGCAGCCGGCGGTGATCACGGCCATCGCCCCGCCCACGATCGTCAACCCGATCCATCTCGACATCGTCGTCTCCCTGTACAGACGCGAGAACTCCGCGCGCGCCGTCGTTGTGGGTGTCCGGCACGGAGCCCATGGGCTCCGACTCATCTCGACACTGGATCGCTCCCGCCTGCTCCTCACGTCCCGCGCCTCGGCCGTTCGGGACCGCGCGACCGTCGCCGGACTGCGGACTGCCGATTCACGGGCTCTGCCTCAGCTCTCCTCCCACGACGCCCCAGGCTGCGGATCTGGCGAACCGCATTGGCCTGCCCCTCGATGTTGTCGAGGAGCGCCGGGTCGTCACGGCGCTTCAGCCCCTCCTCGATGAGGGCCCGGAGAACGATCTGAAGGCTCACCGGGAGCTTGAGCGCGGTCGTCGCCTTCCCCGCGACGACTCGGGCCCGATCCAGGTCGGCCTGGGAGAGAATGAGGAGGACCTTGGTCCTCTCCGCGACCATCACGCCTCCGTAGCTTGCCGCAGAGCCCGCGTTCCGTTCGATGCCGCCGCTCGCCTTGGCATGGGATTTATACATTTTATATAGTTTATATTGAACCGATGTCGTGTCAAGCGGGATTCCGGGGGGGCCGGGGATGGCCAGGGCGCCAAGAAGGGAGGGGAGGCATCCGTTGCGAACAAGTCCGGTGGCCCGCGGCACCCCGCTTCTCTCTGTGCCCGGCGGGCGGCGCGCCGAGGTTGGCGGGCGCGTAAATCCAAACGGCCTCCTGGTTGCCCAGGAGGCCGTTTACCTACACGTGGTTGCGGGGGCTGGATTTGAACCAGCGACCTTTGGGTTATGAGCCCAACGAGCTACCGGGCTGCTCCACCCCGCGGTGACAGGCTCTACTCTACCCCCGCGCCCGGCGGGGAGTCAATCCCCGATGCCTCGTCAAGAACGCTCCCGAGCGCAGGGGCGGGGAGGGCATCGTGACTGGAGGCCGCCGAGTGGAGCCCGCCACCGCGGTCCTTTCCCCCCCCGAGCGGCTCCGGGAGCTGGGCGATCGGCCCTGCGCCAATCTCCCGGCCCCCGGGGGCCCTCCAGTCCGTTATGCGGCTGCGGGGGAGCGGGAATGCTATAGTGCTCTGCGGGATGCGCGAAACGTCTCGGAACCACCCCTCAAGCCCCATCGAGGACGGGACAGTGGAATCCAGCCAGATGCCGCGCTGGTACGCGGTCCGGACTCGCTCGCGCCACGAAAGGAAGGTCCGGGACCAGCTCATCGAGCGGCAGATCGAGACGTTCCTCCCGCTA
>Ga0154317_1213_pt2 | contig 18130 bp, 20 predicted proteins | sample RifGroA2_FD_105611 | JGI IMG/M metagenome (GOLD analysis project Ga0154317, IMG submission 105611) | Candidatus Rokubacteria bacterium GWA2_70_23 | reverse complement strand
GGGGGATCTGCTCCGGCTGGGGGGTCGGCGGCTCGGACGTGCCCATCACCGTTGGGATGCGCCGCTGGGCCTCAGAGGAGCAGCATGGCTGTCGCGAGGGCCTTCGCGACGGCCCGTCAATAGGCGTACAGGCGCAGGATACCGTACAGCACGGTCCCGAGCAGCAGGGCCGCCGCGATGACGGTGAGCACGGCATCGGCGGCGCGGCTCACGAGGCCGTACCCGCGGCCACCGCCACCGCGCTCGGCGGCCGGAGCCGCTGCAGACCGAGCGCCAGGACCAGGAGCCCGAGCCCCATCAGGTCCGTGTACAGGCCGGGCTTGATCAGCATGAACGCAGCGCCCATGAAGAGGACGCGCTCCCACCAGCGGGCGGTGCGGATGAAGTACCCCTCGAGGCCAGCGGCCAGCGCCACGACCCCGACGCTTCCGGTCGCCACCGCCAGCAGGATCTCGCCCCAGCTGCCCGAGAACAGGAGGGCGGGCGAGTACACGAAGAAGAAGGGCACGATGAAGCCCGCCGAGGCGAACTTCACGGCCTGCCAGCCGGAGCCCCAGAGCCCCGACTTGCTGATGGACGCGGCGGCGTACACGGCCAGCGCAACGGGCGGCGTCACGGCCGACAGGCAGGAGAAGTAGAACGCGAACATGTGGGCCGCCATGGGGGCGACGCCGAGCTTGATCAGCGCCGGGATCAGGAGGGCCGCCTGCATGATGTAGGCCGGGGTGGTCGGCATGCCCATGCCCAGGATCACGCCGGCGATCATCGTGATCACCAGCGCCAGCAGCAGGCTGCCGCCGGCAACGCTCACGAGGAAGCTGGTGAACCGGATCGCGAGCCCGGTTTGCAGGACCACCCCGATCACGATCCCCGCGGCAGCCGTGGCCATCGCCACGGGCACGGTCTGGAAGGCCCCGTCCCGGAGCGCCTCGATGGCCTTGCGCAGTGTGACCCGGGATTCCGGCCGCACCCACGACAGGACCAGCACGGATGCCGTGGAGATGATCGCGGCATACGTCGCCGTGTATCCCTGCACCAGCAGCACGAAGATGATCACGAGCGGGATGAACAGGTGCCCCTGCCGCCGCATGACGTGGCCCAGGATCGGGAGCTCGTCGCGCGGGATCCCCCGCAGCCCGCTCCGGATCGCGTTGAAGTGAATCGCGGCGAAGAGCGCGCCGTAGTAGAAGAGGGCCGGGATCGCCGCGGCGATCATCACCTGCGCGTAGGAGGCCCCCAGGAACTCCGCCATCACGAACGCGGCGGCTCCCATGATAGGCGGCATGATCTGGCCGCCGGTGGACGCCACCGCCTCGATGGCCGCGGCCGCCTCCGGCTTGAACCCGGTCCGCTTCATCATGGGAATGGTGAGCCAGCCGTCCACCATGACATTGGCGACGGCCGACCCCGAGATGGTGCCGAACAGGCTCGACGACACCACCGCCACCTTGCCGGGCCCGCCCCGGGAGCCGCCGGCGATGGCGTTGGCGAAGTGCATGAAGAACTGGCCCGCGCCGGACTTCTCCAGGAAGGCGCCGAAGATGATGAACAGGATGACGTAGGTGCCCGCCACCCCGATGGGGATCCCGAAGATGCCCTCGGTGGTGAAGTATGTCTGGTCGAGGAGGATCTCGAGCGACAGCCCCCGGTGAGCGAGGCCGCCGGGGAGCCATGGGCCGAGGAGCCCGTAGGCGATGAAGCTGAGGGCCACCACGGGGAGGGCGAGGCCGATGCTCCGGCGCGTCGCCTCGAGCACCAGGAGCGTGCCGACCCCCGCGACGAGCATGTCGGCGGCGCTCAGCGGCTCCGCCGTGGGCATCCGCAACGTCACGTACTCGTAGTTCACGAACAGATAGCCCAGGCAGCCCAGCGAGAGCGCCGCCAGGGCGAGATCGCTCCAGGGGATCCGCTGGGGGCTGGCCCCGGCCTTCCGTGGGAAGAGCAGGAAGGCGAGGGTGAGGCTGAAGGCGAGGGTGATGACGCGCAACGCGAGGCTGTCCGGCGCCGCAGGCGTGAGCCGGGCGAAGACGTGGTAGAGGGACATGACGACCCCCACCACGCCCACGACCAGCCCGGCGTAGCCCGCGAGCTGACGCACCTACCGCGGCTACTTCAGCAGCCCTGCTTCCCGATAGTACTTCTCGGCGCCCGGATGGCGGGGGAGGCCGAAGCCCTGCGCCATCTGCTCGGCCGTGACGCCCTTCATCGCCGCCGTCACGTTGCCGAACGCCTCGCGGCCCTCGACGATGGCCTTCGTGACCTTGTAGATCACGTCTGCGGGGGTCTTCGAGGACGCGATCAGGATGGTGGGGGCCTGGATGGTCACCACCTCCGCGTCCACCCCCTGGGCCGCGTACGCGCCCTTCGGGATCACGTGACGCACGAAGCCGGCGTTGATCTTCTTCATCTCGTTGATCTTGTCCTCTGGGACCGGCAGCAGGCGGACCTGGCGCGCGGAGCCGAGATCCAGGATGAAGGACGCGGGCACCGTCGTGAACCAGCCCATGGCCATGGCCTGCCGGTTCTTGATCAGCTCCACGTTTTCAGTCAGGGAGCCGTAGCTCTTGGTGCCGAGGTCGTCGAGCTTCATCCCGTGGACGCGCAGCAGCAGCTCCCAGCCCTCGGCGAGGCTGGTGTTGCCGCGCGGCGGCAGCGCCACCGGCTTTCCCTTGAGGTCCGCGATGCTCTTGACGCCGGAATCGGCGGGGACCGCCAGCTGCCAGACGTTCGGGTAGTAGTTGGCCACCAGCAGGGGCTTGTCCGTCTGCTTGCCCTTCCAGGAGCCGGCCCCCGCGCGGGCATCCGCCACCACCGTCGTCATGGACCAGCCGATGTCCGCCTTGTCGTTGCGGATCTTCTCCATGTTGACGAGGGCCGCCCCAGGCTCTACCTGGACATCCACCTCGGGGAACTTCTTCCTCACGACGTCCGCGGTGGCCGCGGCCATGGGCGTCCACGAGCCTCCGGTGGGCCCGGCCGAGAACACCACGCTCGCCTTCTGCTGGGCCTGGGCGGGCGCGACGAGCGCCGTGCCGCAGAGCCCCAGCGCCAGCAGGACCGACAGGATACGCGTCCCGAGAGTAGGCATGGCGGTATCTCCTTGGTTCGTTAGTGAGCCAGCGGGACGATTTGCCCGCCCGCGTCGAAGCCGAGCGGGCGCGGGACGCCGATAACCTCCAGGTCGGAGCGCTGGGCGATCTCCGGCAGGAAGGCCTCGGAGCACTCGATCTCGCCGAGGACGAGGGTGTTCTTGACGCGGATGACGCGCGCCTGCTCGGGCGGGGTGAGGCCGATGCAGCTGAGCGCGCTCTCGACGGCCTCGCGGTCGGAGTCGAAGGCGAGCGGCAGCCTGGCGCCGTTGGGCGCGCAGGCCGTGAGGCAGTTGATGGCCGTCTTCTTCCAGTCGATCTTGTCGCGGAGCCGCCGCGTGGTGAACTCGGCGTTGCCGATGCCCGTGGCGTTGCCGCCGCTCTCCTCCGTGAGGTCCAGGGCCACGATCCAGAGGATCTTGGGATCCGCCGGGAACGGCTCATGCGGGTTGGAGGGCCGGCCGATGACGTTGGTGTCCATGCCGGCGCCGGAGATGTTCTTGCCGATCTCCTCGACCACCAGCACGTCGATGGGCGAGAAGGGCAGCCGCGCCATCCACTCGCGGGCGTCCTTCAGCAGCCGCCGCTCCCCCGCCTCGAGGTCGGCGGCGCTGAAGGCCTCCACGCGGGCCGTCTCGTCGTAGCCGTTCTCGACGATGCCGAGACCGAATCCGATGCGGGCCTTCGCGAGCATCTCCCGCCCCACGGCCGTGATCACGGTCTCGTAGCCGTGGTTGACGTTGGCCCGGTGGTACTGCGTGGCCCCGTGCCACTTGCCCAGCCCGATGGTCAGCATCTTGAACAGGCCGGACTCGATGGTGCCCTTGAAGTCGGTGTGGGGCTTGACGCGGTTGACGAGCCCGATCCAGTCGGCCTCGGAGGCGATCCGGTCGAGCCAGACGGGCATCCCGAGGGCCTCGCCCACCTGGACGACGTCCATGGTCGCGCGGATCTCGCACCCCATGGTGGCCTCGGTGATGCCGTAGTGGGCGAGCACCTCACGCTGCCCCTCGGGGGTGGCGCCGCCGTGGCTCCCCATGGCCGGGAAGATGAACGGGCGCGCGCCGAGGTCTTGCAGGGAGCCGATCGCCGCCTTGACGATGGCGTCAATGTTGGCGATGCCGCGGCTGCCCGCCCCGACGGCGACCGTGTCCCCCCGCTTGATGGGCAGGCGCGCCGCGCCAAGGGTCGCCCGAACACCGCCGGGGATATCGGCCAGTCGTGGGCGCGGGAAGATCTGCCGAACCCGGAGCATCCTGGGAAGAGGCATCGGCGGGATCATACGGAAGGGATTTCAGCCTGTCAATGTCCTTGACTTTGAAGGGGTCTGACCGTACCTTCCTGACGAATGCGCCCCAGGTCGCTGACCCTGCTGCTCCCCGCGGTGCTCGCGACAGCGCTCCTCGTCGGAGGGTGTTCGTCCGTCGGCTCGTACGTCGCCGATCTGTTCAAGCCACGGCCGCAACCCCTGCTCCCGGCCGCCGACCTGTACCAGGTGGGCGAGACCGAGATGAACAAGAAGCGGTACGAGGACGCGCGCACCCACTTCCGCAAGATCGTGGAGCGCCACCCGCAGTCGAGCTACGCGGCCCGGGCCCGCTTCCTCATGGGCGAGACCTACTACCGTGAAGCGGAGTGGGACAAGGCGGTCAAGGAGTTCGAGGGCTTCCTGGCCTTCTTCCCCCGTCACGAGATCGCCGACCTCGCGCAGTTCCGGCTCGCCATGAGCTACTACGACCAGCTCAAGCCCGTGGAGCAGGACCAGGGCATCACCGTCAAGGCCATGGAGGCGTTCAAGAAGCTGGTCCGCGACTACCCCGACAGCCGCTACGCCTCCGATGCGCTGGCCAAGATCGACATCTCCCGTGGGCGGCTCGCCCAGAAGGATCTGTGGGTCGCGAGCTACTACATGGACCAGGGGAACCCGGCGGCTGCGCGCCAGCGGCTCGAATCCCTGCTGAAGGAGTACCCGCGCACCCTGGTGGTGCCCGAGGCGCTGTTCCGGCTGGCCGACGTGTATGCCCAGGAAGGTCGGGTGCCGGAGTCCCAGGACAAGCTCCGACGGCTGGCCACAGAGTTCGCCTACACCGACTGGGGCCGGCGCGCGGCGCAGCGACTCAGGGCGGCCGCGAGGTAACACCGTGCATGACATCGTGGATCTGCGCTCGGACACGCTGACCCTCCCCACCCCGGCGATGCGGGAAGCCATGGCGCGTGCCGAGGTGGGCGACGACGTGTGGGAGGAAGACCCCACCGTCAAGCGGCTGGAAGAGGAAGCCGCGCGGCGAGCGGGCAAGGAGGGGGCGCTCTTCGTCAGCTCCGGCACCCAGGGCAACTTGGTCTCGGTGCTGGCCCAGACCCGGCCGGGGCAGGAGGTTATCCTCGACCGCGACTGCCACATCTTCAACTACGAGGTGGCAGGTACGGCGCTCATCGGCGGGGTGCAGACCCTGGCGATCCCGACCGAGCGGGGCTTCCTCACGCCCGCGCAGGTCCGGGACAGCATCCGGCCGAGCAATGTCCACATCCCGCAGACAGGGCTCGTGTGCCTCGAGAATACCCACAACCGCCACGGCGGCACCTGCTGCACCCCGGAGGAGATCGAGGCCGTGGCGGCCGTGGCTCACGCCGCCGGCGTTCCCGTGCACCTCGACGGGGCCCGCCTCTTCAACGCGGCCGTGGCGCAGGAGCGCCCGCTCGCGGACTTCGCTCGCCACGTGGACTCGCTCACCTTCTGCCTGTCGAAGGGGCTCGCAGCCCCCGTGGGCTCGCTGGTGTGCGGGACACGGGACTTCGTGGCGCGGGGCCGCCGCCTCCGGAAGATGGTGGGCGGCGGCATGCGGCAGGTGGGCGTGCTGGCCGCAGCGGGGCTGGTGGCGCTCGAGACGATGGTGGAGCGCCTCGCCGAGGACCATGCGCATGCACGGCGGCTGGCTGAGGGTGTGGCCCGGCTGCCCGGTTGCCGCGTGGACCTCGCCAAGGTGCAGACCAACATCGTCATCTTCCGGGTGGAGCGGGAGGGCGGTGTCGCGGAGCTCGTCACGGGCTGCCTCGCCCGCAAGGTGAAGATCCACCAGATCGGGCCCGCCGCCATCCGGTGCGTCACCCACAAGGACGTGGACCGAGCAGACATCGACCGGGCGCTCAACGCCTTCCGGGAGATCACCAGCGGCTGGTAGCGAACGCAGACAACGACACGCGGGCCGATGCGACCATCTGGCCCACGGTCAGCATGCCTCAGGCGCGTTGCTGACAAAAGGACAGGCCATGGCCGAGCGCCTCCTGGACGTCAAGAACCTGAAGACGTACTTCTTCACCGACGAGGGCACAGTCCGCGCGGTGGACGGGGTGGACCTCTACATCGAGAAGGGCGAAACCCTGGGCATCGTGGGCGAGTCCGGCTGCGGCAAGTCGGTGACGGCGCTGTCCATCATGAAGCTGATCCCGCAGCCGCCGGGCAAGATCGTCGAGGGCGAGATCCGCTACGACGGCCAGAACCTGGTGGACCTGCCGGCCGGCAAGATGCGCAAGATCCGCGGCAAAGAGATCTCCATGATCTTCCAGGAGCCCATGACCTCCCTCAACCCCGTGTTCACCTGCGGGGAGCAGATCGCCGAGGCGCTCAGGCTGCACGAGGGGCTGGGGCGGCGGGACGCCATGGCCAAGACCGTGGACATGCTCAAGCTCGTGCACATGGCCAACGCCGAGCGGCGGGTCAAGGAGTACCCGCACCAGCTCTCGGGGGGCATGCGCCAGCGCATCATGATCGCCATGGCGCTCTCGTGCAACCCGAAGTTGCTCATCGCCGACGAGCCGACGACAGCGCTCGACGTGACCATCCAGGCGCAGATCCTGGAGCTGCTCAACGAGCTCAAGTCCAAGCTCGGGATGGCCGTCATGCTGATCACCCACGACATGGGGGTCATCGCCGAGACCGCCCAGCGGGTGATCGTCATGTACGCCGCGAAGGTCGCCGAGGAGGCGCCGGTGGGCGACCTCTTCAAGGAGCCGCTCCACCCCTACACCCAGGGGCTCCTCCGGTCCATCCCGCGCATCGACCTGGCCGCCACCAAGCGCCAGCGCCTCGAGGCCATCGGCGGCACCGTCCCCACCCTCATGGGCGACATTCCGCCTGGGTGCCGGTTCGCGCCGCGCTGTCCCTTCGTGAAGGCCGTGTGCACCGAGCGGGACCCGGCGCTCAAGGAACTCAAGCCCGGCCACAAGGTGGCCTGCTGGCTCTACTGAGAGGATCGAGACCATGGCGGAACAGTCGCTCCTCAGAATCAACAACCTCAAGAAGTACTTCCCGATTCGCGGGGGCCTCTTCTCCCGCGAGGTGGCCCGCGTGCACGCCGTGGACGACGTCACCTTCGACATCAAGAAGGGCGAGACGCTCGGGCTGGTGGGCGAGTCGGGCTGCGGGAAGTCCACGACCGGCCGCTGCATCCTGCGGCTCATCGAGCCCACCGCGGGCGAGGTGTGGTTCGGCGATCGGAACGTCACGACGCTCGACAAGCGCGCCCTCCGCCACCTGCGCCGCGACATGCAGATCATCTTCCAGGATCCGTACGCGTCACTGAACCCGCGGATGACGGTGGGCTCGATCATCGGCGAGGCGCTGGTGATCCACAAGCTCGCCAAGACGAAGCGCGAGCGCGAGGACCGCGTGGTGCATCTCCTCGAGACGGTGGGGCTCAGCGCCGAGCATCTGCGGCGCTACCCGCACGAGTTCTCGGGCGGCCAGCGCCAGCGCATCGGCATCGCCCGGGCCCTGGCCGTGAGCCCCAAGCTGATCGTCTGCGACGAGCCGGTGTCGGCGCTGGACGTCTCCATCCAGGCCCAGGTGATCAACCTGCTGGAGGATCTCCAGAAGCAGTTCGACCTGACCTACCTGTTCATCGCCCACGACCTCTCCGTGGTGGAGCACATCTCCACGCGCGTCGCGGTCATGTACCTCGGCAAGATCGTGGAGATCGCTCCCGCCAAGGAGCTGTACACGAACCCGAAGCACCCCTACACCGAGGCGCTGCTGTCCGCGGTGCCGATCCCCGACCCGGCGGTGAAGCGCAAGCGGATCCTTCTCGAGGGCGACGTGCCGAGCCCCATCAAGCCGCCCTCCGGCTGCCGCTTCCACACGCGCTGCTCCGTCCGCATCCCGTCCTGCTCCGAGAACGAGCAGGTGCTCAAGGAGATCTCGCCGGGACACTGGGTGGCCTGCCAGGTCCGCGCCTAGCCGGGCGCCGAGAAGGGCCCATCTGCTTCGTTGGCGCCCTCGGCCGCACGCTCGACGTGGCTCGCTCACGCTCGCCCGGATCTCCGGATCCGCTCACCTCGCCTCCGGCTCGGCTCGCCAAGCGGAGGACGCCTCGCGTGCGGCCTTCGGGCACCGCCTTGCATCCGGGCCTTCCCCGGCGGCCTGCAAGCCCTTTCAGCATCCTGACAGGGCCGGCGAGGGGATGGCCGCCCTCCACTGTGGGAGACTGACCGTCATGCCCAAGGTGCGCGTCAACGGCATCGAGATCTTCCACCAGGAGATCGGCGCATCGGACGCCGAGCCCCTGGTCCTCATCATGGGCTGGGGCGGCGATCACACGGCCTGGGCCTTCCAGGCGCCGGCCTTCTCGGCGCGGTACCGCGTGATCCTCTTCGACAATCGCGGCGCAGGGCAGTCCGATCAGCCCGACGTCCCCTACACCATTGCCGGCATGGCCGCTGACACGGTGGGGCTCCTCGACGCGCTCGGGATCGGCACGGCGCATGTGGCAGGCATGTCCATGGGCGGGATGATCGCCCAGGAGATCGCCCTGAGCCACCCCGACCGGGTGCTCACGCTCGGGCTGCATTGCACGCTGCCGCAGACGGATGCCTTCCTCTCGTTCCGCGGCGATGGGATGGTGCGCATCCGCGCCCACGAGAACCGCGAGGACTTCGCGCGGATGCTGCTGGCGTGGGTGCTCAGCCCGAAGACCGTGGCGGACAAGCCCGGCCTCGTCGAGATGCTGCTCCAGCGGGCCGTGGACAACCCCTACCCGACGGGCCTCGTGGGGCTCAAGCGCCAGGCCGAGGCCATCGGCCAGTGGTCGAGCCTGGAGCGCCTCTCACAGATCCGCGTGCCGACGCTGATCACGACGGGCGCCGACGACATCATGGTCCCCCCTGAGCATTCCCGCGCTCTTCACGCGCGCATCCCGCACGCCGACTCCGTGGTGATCCCGGACGCGGGCCATCTGCACCCGATCGAACAGCCCGAGGCCTTCAACCGGGCGGTGCTCGCCTTCCTCGCCAGGCACCCCTCCCGCTGACCGCGAACGTCGCGTGGCGACGGACTTGGACCCGCGCTCCGCCGGCCGCCGAGAAAGGTCCAGATGCGAGGCGGCGCCCGATGGCCGCACGCGAGGCGTACTCCGCTTGGCGAGCCGAGCCGGAGGCGAGGTGAGCGGATCCGGAGATCCGGGCGAGCGTGAGCGAGCCACGTTGAGCGTGTGGCCGAGGGCGCCAACGAAGCAGATGGGCCTTTATCGGCGCTCCGCCGGCCGCCGAGAAAGGTCCAGATGCGAGGCGGCGCCCGATGGCCGCACGCGAGGCGTACTTCCTGTACGTTGAGCGTGCGGCCGAGGGCGCCAACGAAGCAGATGGGCCTTTATCGGCGGCCGGCTAGTCCCAGAGGTAGCTGCGGGGGTTGACCGGCTGGCCCTTGACCTGGATCTCGTAGTGGAGGTGGGCACCTGAGGAGCGGCCGGTGTTGCCGGTGAGGCCGATCTGCTGGCCGCGCTGCACCTGCTGACCCTGGGCGACGGTGGCCTTGGTGAGATGCCCGTAGAGCGTCTTGATGTCGTTGCCGTGGTCGATCACGAGCGTGACGCCGTATTCGGGGTGGCTTCCCGCGAGGACGACGGTGCCGGGAGCTGGGGCCATGACGGCAGTCCCGCGCGGCGCCCCGATGTCGAGCCCCCCGTGGAACTCCGTGGAGCCGGTTGACCACGGCGAGGCCCGTCCGCCGAAGCCCGAGTTAACGGGGCCGCGCACCGGCCAGCGCGAGGGCAGCGAGGCCAGCGCCTTCCCTGCCTTGCCGATGAAGCGCTCGAGGGCGCGCAGGTTCTCGCCCTCGTCCGTCACGACGGCCGTGAGCTCATCCAGCTCGTCGAGGATGGAGAGCCGCGGGCCCGAGGTGGTCTCCAGGTGTCGCTGGGCGGTGCCGCCACCGATGCCGCTGCCGCGCGCGGGAGTGTCTCCCTCGGGGCCGAAGGGCTGCCAGATCTTCTCCCGCAGGTCGCGCCAGCTGTCCACCTCGCTGCGCACACGGCTTACCCGCTGCTGGAACCCGTCGATCACCTGCTGCTGCTCGGTGAGCCGGGTCTGGAGGGCGGCGAACTGCTCGCGCTGCGTCTTGAGGGCCACGTAGTCGGTGTAGAAAGCACCCGCAGCGACCAGGGCAAGCCCCCCGATCCCCACCGCGACGGACACGAGCCAGCGTGGTGCCGGCAGGCGGACGATGCGCGAGCCGTCCGTCCGCTCGATGACCACGTGGACCCGCTCCGGGCTCCGGCTGCTCATGGCCCTCCGCCTCCTCGTTCGCCTGGACTCGCTCATCCCGGGTCGCCGTCGTCCGGCGCCGGGAGCGCTCGTGAAACCGCGCTGACCGCCTGAATTCCGGAAGGTGCCGCGGGGACTTCCCACCCGCCAGCTAGCGAGGCTTTTAGCATCCCCGCCGGGGGGTGTCAACCCTGAACTGCCCGTCTTCCCGGGTGCGCGCTATCTCCGCGCCATTGGGTCGTTTTGTTGACACCTGGAGCGGCCGCAGAGTATGATTTTTCGAAGCGGAACCCACACCATGGACGAGTTCTACCGGATCAAGCGGCTCCCCCCGTACGTCTTCGCCATTGTCAACGACCTCAAGGCCAAAGCCAGGGCTCGTGGCGAGGACATCATCGACCTGGGGATGGGCAACCCCGACCAGGCCACGCCCCCGCATATCGTCGACAAGCTGGTGGAGGCGGCGCGCAACCCGCGCAACCACCGATACTCGGCCTCCAAGGGGATCACGCGGCTCCGGAAGGCGATCACGACCTGGTACCACGACCACTACGGAGTCGAGCTGGACCCGGAGACCGAGGCGATCGCCACCATCGGCGCCAAGGAGGGGCTGGCGCACCTGGCCCTGGCGGTGCTCCAGCCGGGCGACGGAGCGCTCGTGCCGAACCCCACCTACCCGATCCACTCCTACTCGGTTGTCATCGCCGACGGGGATCTGCGCTCGGTGCCGCTCGTCCCGGGAGAGGACTTCTTCGCGCGGCTCCAGGAGACGGCGCGGCTGTCGTGGCCGAAGGCGAAGCTCCTGATCCTCTCCTTCCCCCACAACCCCACGACGCTCTGCGTGGACCGGGACTTCTTCGTCAAGGTGGTGGACTTCGCGAAGGAGCACCGCCTGATGGTCGTCCACGACTTCGCGTACGCCGACATCCACTTCGACGGCTACACGCCTCCCTCCTTCCTCGAGGTCCCGGGGGCCAAGGAGGTGGGGGTCGAGCTCTTCTCGCTCACCAAGTCCTACAACATGGCCGGCTGGCGGCTGGCCTTCTGCTGCGGCAACCGGGAGATGGTCAACGCGCTGGCGCGCATCAAGTCCTACCTGGACTACGGCGTCTTCCAGCCGATACAGATCGCGGGCATCATCGCCCTCGAGGACGATCAATCCTGCGTGGAGGGAATCCGGGAAGTCTACCGGCGCCGGCGCGACGTGCTGGTAGACGGACTCAACAAGGCAGGCTGGAAGGTCGAGAAGCCCAGGGGCACCATGTTCGTCTGGGCGCCCGTGCCGGAGGCGTTCCGGGCCATGGGCTCCCTCGAGTTCGCCAAGATGCTCATCCAGGAGGCCAGGGTCGCTGTCTCCCCCGGCATCGGCTTCGGCGAGTACGGCGAGGGATTCGTCCGCTTTGCGCTGGTGGAGAACGAGCAGCGCATCAGACAGGCGCTCCGGGGCCTCCGGAGCCTCACCAGGCGGTAAAGCTCAGGGCCGGGCGCGGGGCACCGCCGCCGCGCTCACCCGCGGATCACCGCACACCACACTCACGATGAACGAGATCAGGATCGGCCTTCTCGGACTCGGTACGGTCGGCGCGGGCGTCGTCAAGATCCTCGACACGCACGGCGCCGAGATGCAGGAGCGGACCGACTGCCGGCTCACCCTGGCAGCGATCGCCGACGCCGACCTCGTCCGCGAGCGCGAGGGGATCGACCTCGCGCGCCTGCACCTCGTCCCCGACGCCCGGCAGGTCCTCGACGACCCGTCCATCCAGATCGTCATCGAGCTCATCGGCGGGCTCGAGCCGGCGCGGACCTTCATCCTGCGCGCCCTCGCCGCGGGCAAGCACGTGGTCACGGCCAACAAGGCCCTGCTCGCCCACCACGGGGCCGAGCTGTTCGAGCAAGCGCGGCGTCACCGGGTCATGCTGGGGTTCGAGGCGGCGGTGGCCGGCGGCATCCCGCTGCTCCGCGCCGTCCGGGAGGGCCTGCCGGCCAACCGGATCGCCTCCGTCTTCGGCATCGTCAACGGCACGTGCAACTACATCCTCTCGAAGATGACGGACGAGAGGCTCGACTTCTCCGTGGTGCTCAAGGAGGCCCAGGCGCGCGGGTACGCCGAGGCGGACCCCGCGCTCGACATCGAGGGCATGGACTCGGCCCACAAGCTGCAGATCCTCGCCATGGTCGCGTTCCGGACCTCCCTGGACCTCAAGGACATCTACACCGAGGGCATCACGGGCGTCGCCCACGAGGACGTGGTCAACGCGGCCGAGCTGGGCTACCGCATCAAGCTCCTCGCCATCGCCAAGGCCTCCGATGGCGGGCTGGAGGCGCGGGTGCACCCGACCATGATCCCGGCCCAGTCGCCGCTGGCGGCCGTCTCGGGCGTCTACAATGCGGTGTTCATCAGCGGAGACAACGTGGGCAACCTGATGTTCTACGGCCGGGGCGCCGGACAGCTCCCCACGGCCTCGGCCGTGTGGTCGGACGCGCTCGAGATCGCCCGGCGCGTGGCCCACGGGATCCCGGCGCTCCCGGTGGAGCTGCCGTCGGTGGCCAAGGCCCCGCTGCCGCTCCGCCCCATGGACGAGATCCGCTCCGCCTACTACCTGCGCGTGATGGCTCTCGATCGCCCCGGCGTGCTGGCGCAGGTGGCCGGCATCCTCGGCCGCCACGACATCTCCCTCGTCTCGGTGCTCCAGAAGGCGCGCGCCGAGGGCGAGGCCGTGCCCGTGGTGATGCTGACCCACGACGCGCGCGAGCGGGACATGCGGGCCGCGCTCGCGGCCATCGACCGCCTCCCCGTCGTCGCGTCACGAACCACGATGATCAGGGTCGAACCGGCATGACATCCGCCGCGTGGCCGGGAGTGATCGAGCGCTACCGGGCCTTCCTGCCCGTCACGCCGAAGACCCCGGTGGTGACGCTTCACGAGGGCAATACGCCGCTCGTGCCGGCCCCGCGGCTGGCCGAGGCGACGGACCCGACGCTCCGCATTTACCTGAAGTGCGAGGGCTTCAACCCGACCGGCTCCTTCAAGGACCGCGGCATGACCATGGCCATCTCCAAGGCCGCGGAGGCCGGCGCCCGCGCGGTCATCTGCGCGTCCACGGGGAACACCTCGGCGTCGGCAGCCGCCTACGCGGCCCGCGCCGGCATGCGCGCCTTCGTGATGGTGCCCAAGGGGGCTGTCGCCATCGGCAAGCTCTCCCAGGCGGCCATCCACGGCGCCACCGTGCTGGTGGTGGACGGCAACTTCGACCAGGCCCTCGACATCGTCCGGCAAATCGCCGAGCGCCACCCGGTCACGCTGGTCAATAGCCTGAACCCCTTCCGTCTCGAGGGACAGAAGACCGGCGCCTTCGAGGTGGTGGACCAGCTCGGGCGCGCTCCCGATTACCACCTCATTCCCGTGGGCAACGCGGGCAACATCACGGCCTACTGGCGCGGGTACCGCGAGTACCACCGCGCCGGGCTCGCCAAGGAGCTGCCGAAGATGGTGGGCTTCCAGGCCGCCGGCGCCGCGCCGATCGTCGAGGATCGCATCATCGCCGAGCCGAAGACCGTGGCCACCGCCATCAAGATCGGCAACCCGGCCTCGTGGGGGCTCGCCAAGGAAGCGCTGCACGACTCCCGCGGCTGGATCGAGGCGGTGACCGACGAGGAGATCATCCGCGCCTACCGCATGCTCGCCCGCGAGGAGGGCATCTTCATGGAGCCGGCCTCCTGCGCCACGGTGGCCGGGCTCATGAAGATGGTCAAGGCGGGCCGCTTCGAGCCGGGATCGACGCTCGTGCTGACCCTCACCGGGCATGGACTCAAGGACCCCGACACCGCGCTGGAGTCCGCCTCCCGCCCCATCAGCGTGCCGCCGCGGCTCGACGCCGTGCTCGCCCAGCTCGGGCTCTGATCCCGCCCGTGCCGTCGCGCGGACGGCTCCTCAAGATCCTGCTGGGCATGGCGGTGAGCGCCGCCCTGCTGGTCTCCCTCTTCTGGAATGCCGATCTCGGCGCCATCGCCACGAATCTGGTCCGAACGCACTGGGGTTTTCTCGGGGCGAGCACCGGGCTCAACCTGCTGTCGCTCTGGGTGCGGGCGCGCCGCTGGCATTTCCTCTTCCCGCCGGACGCCCACCCCACGCACCTCTTCAACGCGGTGATGATCGGCTACATGGGCAATAACCTCCTGCCGCTCCGGGCGGGCGAGGTCGTCCGCGCCTACGTGGTGACCCGCCGCGGCCAGCGCTTCTGGACCGTCGTGGGGACCATGGTCGTGGAGCGAGTGCTGGACGCCCTCGCGGTTGGGATCATGCTGGTGGGCCTCTTTCTCCTCATGCCGGTGCCGCGAGAGCTCGAGTGGGCCGCGCTCGTCTTCCTGAGCGTGGACCTGGCGCTGATCGGGCTCCTGGCCGCGATCGCCGCCGCTCCGGAACGCTGCCGCCGCCTGTTGACCACGTTCTTTGGGCGCTGGCCCCGATTGGCGGCCTCCGCTGTCCGCGTCCTCGAGACCATCAACGAGGGGCTCCGCGGGATCCGGGCGCGCCGCCACCTGCTGCCCATCGTGGGCTGGTCGGCGGGCATCTGGCTCGCCCTGGCCGCCTCCGTGTGGACGGCCTTCCGCGCCGCCCACCTGGAGCTGCCCTTCGGTGCGGCCTGGGCCGTGCTCGCCTTCGTCGGTCTCGGAGTGAGCCTGCCCTCGAGCCCCGGCTTCGCGGGGATCGTCCAGGCGGCCGTGGTCCTTGCGCTCGCGCTCTTCGCGGTGCCGCAGGACGATGCCTTGAGCTTCTCCATCCTGCTGCACGTCTCCCAGTTCCTCCCCGTGACCCTCTGGGGACTCGCCCTCCTGGTGGTCGAGCAGGTGAGCCTCACCGATGCCGCCCGGAGCACAGGCGTCCACCCGGCCTCGTCGACGGGTTAGCCCGCGTCCGCTCGAGGCCCGCGCCCCGAAGGGGCGTGTAAACATCCCGCTGTCGGCCGCCGTCATACCAACCAGAGGAACCCAATCCGGGGCGTGACCCCGACACGGGAGGGACGCGATGAAGGACATTTCAGGCTGGACGGCGGGGGCCATGGCGGTGGCCGCGACGGGCGCGGTGGTGGGACTCCTCACCTATGCGGCAGGGGCTCAGGAGATCAAGAAGGATCTGCAGGACATCCGCCAGGACCGCCAGGAGATCCGGCAGGACACCCGCGAGATCCGGCAGGACCGGCGCGAGCTGCGGGGCGACCGGCAGGATCTGCGCGAGGCCGTGAAGTCGGGCGATCAGGAGCGGATCAGCGAGGCGCGCCAGGAGCTGCGGCGCGACCGGCGCGAGCTGCGGGAGGACCTCCGGGACCGGCGCGACGATGGGCGCGACCTGCGCCAGGATCGGCGCGAGCTGCACCGAGACCTCAGGCAGCGGCGCGGGCGGTGAGCCATGCCGCCTGAGGGAGCGCGGCCGCGCTCCCTCAGGCTTGGTGCATGAGATGGGCGTGTGGGAAGATCGGGTCGAGTGGACTCCCTGGATCTCTCCGATGAAGCGCTCTGCCGTCGCGTCGCCGGCCAGGGGGCGCGGGCGTTCGACCTCCTGGTGGAGCGGTACCAGGAGCGCGCCTACCGGATCGCGTGGTCCATCCTGCGGAATCAGGAGGACGCCAAGGATTGCTCGCAGGAGGCCTTCATCCGGCTACACGAGTCGGCCCGCACCTTCGCCGGCCAGGCCAAGTTCTCGACGTGGTTCTACCGCATCCTGGTCAATTGCTGTCTGGACCACCGGCGGCGCGGCCGCGGCTGGCGCCGCCTTCTCGCGTGGCGCGATCGGGATGGCGGCGAGACGGCGGACAGCGATCCGGTGGAGCGCGAGCCGGCGCCGTTCGTCGACCCCGGGGACACGCTGGACGAGGACCGGCGCATGAGCCGCCTGTGGAAGGCCGTGGAGGAGCTGTCGCCGCAGCAGCGCGCGGCGGTGCTGCTCTCGTGTCGGGAGGGACTGCCCACGAAGGAGATCGCCGAGGTGCTGAGCCTGTCGGAGGCCACCGTGCGCGTGCACCTGCACCGCGCGCTCATCAGGCTCAGGCGGCGGATCGGGAGCCAGCCATGACCCGCCACGTCGACGAGCGCCTGATCCCCTACCTGGGCGGCGAGCTCGCGCCCGACGAGGCGCGCGAGGTGCAGGGGCACGCGGCCGAGTGCCCAGCCTGCCGGAAGACGCTCGCGGAGCTCGAGCGGCTGGCGGCGGATCTGGCTCGGACGGTGCCACCTCCCATCCACTGGGGCGCCTACCGAGCCGAGCTCAGGGACAAGCTCGAGCGCCGCGGACAGGCGCGGCCGGGTCTCCTCCACCGGTGGATCTGGCCGCCTGTGTCGGTCGCGCTGGCCGCCGGTCTCGTGGCAGTGCTGCTCTACGCCAGCCTGCCCGGAGGCAACGGACGCGGGCCGATCCCGGGCGATCAGGCGGCCATCGAGAACTCGATCCTCGCCAGCCGGCTGGATCTCATCTCGCGGCTGGAGCTGGTCCAGCGGCTGGATCTGCTCGAAGACCTCGACGTGATCGGCGGGCTGGATCGCCTGCCGCTCCGCGGTGAGGGCTGAGTGGGCGCCGCCGGCGCGGAAGCGGCGGATCTGCGCGGCCGGGGTTCCCGGCGGGTCGCGTCGCTCCTGCTCACGCTGCTGTGCGTGATCTCGGCGGCGCGAGGCGCCGAGGCGCAGCCAGCGGCCGGGCAGGCCGAGGGGCTCGATGCCGAGATGCTGCGCGACCTCGACGTGCTGAACAGCGGGGAGTATGCGCGCGACCGCGAGCTCGGCAAGCGACTGCGGCTGCTGGAGCGGCTCCGCATCCTCGAGGCGCTCCGTTTCCTCGAGAGCCCCCTCCCCCCGGCCACGCCGGCAGGGTCGTCCCAGAAGGAGGTGAAGTGAGATGGTGAGGCTGCTGTGGATGGCGGCGCTCGCGACCGCGATGCTGCTGGCCGATGCCGGCCCGACACCGGCGCAGGCGCCCCCACCGGCTGGGCGGCTCTCGGAGCCCGCGATCCAGGGGCTGGAGCGTCTCTCCCCGGAGGAACAGGAGATCGCCCGGCGGAACCTGGAGCGCTGGCGGGCCCTGCCCCCGGCCGAGCGCCAGCGGGTGCTCGAGAACTACCGGCACTGGAAGGCGCTCTCCCCGGAGGAGCGCAAGGCGACGCGGCAGAACCAGGAGCGGCTCGGGAAGATGCCGCCGGCCGAGCGCGCCCGGGTCCTCCAGGACTTCCAGCGCTGGAACCAGCTGCCGGAGGAGCGCAGGCGCGAGATCGAGGGAGCCCACGAGCGCTTCCAGCGGCTCCCGCCCGAGCGCCAGGACCAGCTCATGCAGCGCTTCCGGCAGTACCAGGCGATGACGCCCGCAGAGCGCCAGCGCGTGGAGCGCAACTGGGAGGGCTGGCGCCGCATGACGCCCGGCGAGCGCCAGCGGGCGCGCGAGGTGTGGCGCGAGCGGCTGGAGCAGCGGGAGGGGCCCGGTGGCGAGGGCGGGCGCCGGGAGGAGCGCCCGCGCGGGGGCGCGG
>Ga0154317_1153_pt1 | contig 18134 bp, 18 predicted proteins | sample RifGroA2_FD_105611 | JGI IMG/M metagenome (GOLD analysis project Ga0154317, IMG submission 105611) | Candidatus Rokubacteria bacterium GWA2_70_23 | reverse complement strand
CCTCGGGTTCATCCGGGTCATGCCGTCGCTCTCCATCGTGGAGGTGAAGGAGGTGCTCCCGCATCCCCTGAAGCACGGCACCCACGGGGGAGGACACTAGCATGGCGACCGCGACCGCCAGCGCGAACGTGCTGGGCGTCTTCGCCCACGTGGACACCACGCTGCACGCCATCCGCGCGCTGCGGCAGCAGGGCTTCTCGGAGCTGACGGTGTACACGCCGGTGCCGGTGGAGGAGATCGAGGAGGAGGTGGACAAGGGCCGGCCCTTGAGCCGGGTGCGCCTGTTCACCCTGATCGGCGGGCTCACGGGCACCGTCACGGGCTTCTTCCTCACCATCTGGTCGTCGCTCAAGTGGGAGCTCGTGACCGGCGGCAAGCACCCGGTCTCGATCCCGCCCTTCGTCATCATCGGTTTCGAGCTGACGATCCTGTTCGGGGGGCTCTCGACCCTGCTGGCCCTGCTGATCCTGGGCCGCCTGCCGAGGCTCCGACCGTCGCCGACCTACGACCCGCGCTTCACGCTGGACCGCTTCGGTGTCGCGGTGGCGTGCCCGCCCGACAGGGCCGAGGCGGTCACGGCGCTCCTGACGGCATCCGGGGCGGAGGAGGTCCGGCGATGATGAAGTACGTGTTCGGGCTGGTGTTGCTGGTGGTGGGCGGCGTCGTGGCCGTGCAGGGCGGGGTCCTCGTGATGCGCTGGAACGACAACATGACGCAGACGGCGCGGGTCATGCCGGGCGAGCGGGCTTTCGCGATGCCGGCGGGCAGCGTGCCGCGCTCGGGCGGCGAGCTGTACTACCCCAAGGAAGAGCGGGAGGCGGCCGCTGCGCGGAAGAACCCGGTCCCGGCCACCCTCGAGTCGGTGACGAAGGGGGGCGCGCTCTACGTCGTTTACTGCACCCCGTGCCACGGCGCCGCCGGCAAGGGCGACGGGCTGGTGACGCCCAAGTTCGTGCCGCCGCCAGATCTCACCAACGCGGACCTCCAGAAGGGCCGCACCGACGGCTACTGGCAGAGCTATCTCGGCGTGGGCGGCGCGATCATGCCCTCCTACGGCGAGGCGCTCTCGCCCGAGGAGCGCTGGCACGTGGTGAACTACGTGAGGAGCCTGGCGCAGAAATGACCCCGACAGCCTCGACCGCACAACCTCCGCAGGGGTCGCAGGCGGTCCTCGTCGCGCTCGCCGTGGCGGGCGCCGCCGCCTTCGTCTACGGCATCATGCAGCCCCAGCCGACCCGCGCCTGGGGGATGTACCTGGTCAACCTCCTCTTCTGGTCGAGCCTGGCCATCACGGGGCCGGCGCTGGCCGGGATGATGCAGCTCACCGAGGCGCGCTGGTCCCCGAGCGTGAAGCGGATCGCGCTGACCACGGCCGGCTTCCTGCCGATCTCGTTCGTCCTCTTCCTGATCCTCTTCGCCGGTCGGTCGGTGCTCTACCCGTGGGTGACGACGCCTGTGCCGGTGAAGGCGGCCTGGCTCAACGTGCCCTTCATGTCGCTCCGCATCGGTCTCGGCGTGGCGCTGCTCTACTGGGTGGCGCTTCGCTTCTCCCGGGCGGTGTTCGACGAGCAGCCGGGCGCCGCCGACAGCGCCGAGGCCCGCAACCGCCGCAACCGGCTGGCCACCGCGCTCCTGGTCCTCTTCGTGGTGGTGCTCTCGCTCTGGGGCTTCGACCTGGTGATGTCCCTCGATCCCAAGTGGTACAGCGGGCTCCTGGGCGGCTACTACGTGGTCAGCACGCTCTACACGGGCTTCGGCCTCGTGGCGTTCCTCACCATCCGCGCCAACGCCCGCGGGCTCACCAGCGTCTCGCCGTCCGCCATCCAGGATGTGACGAAGCTCACCTTCGCCATGTGCGTCATGTGGATGTACTTCTTCTTCTCGCAGTACCTCGTGATCTGGTACGGCAACGTGCCCGTGGAGACCAAGTTCTTCCTGCGGCGCTTCTTCAATGACCCGTGGCGGACCATCGCCTTCGTCATCTTCATCGTGGGCTGGCTCGTCCCCTTCGGCTACCTGCTCAAGCGGCTCACGGGACGCCCGCCCACGGCCCACAAGCCGCTGGTCGTGATCCTCTTCATGGGATGGGCGGCCATCTTCCTCGAGCGGATCCTGCTGGTCTTCCCGGCGCTCTCGCCGGACGACGTCTTCCCGTTCGGCCTGATGGAGATCCTCATCACGGCGGGGTTCTTCGCGCTCTTCGCGCTCGGCCGCAACCGCTTCCTGTCCCGCTACGGGGCGCTCCTCAGCCAAGCCAAGTAGTCGCCCGGGCGCGGACGGCCTGATCCGCAGGGTGCCGCGCCCGGTGCTACACTGGCCGTGTGATCTCCGTCGAAGAAGCCCTCGACCGCATCCTCTCGCGCGTCTCCGTCCTCGGAGACGAGCGCGTGCCGCTGCTCGCAGCGTTGCACAGGGTCCTCGGCGAGACGGTGACGGCGGGCCTCGACATCCCGCCCTGGCCCAACTCGTCCATGGACGGCTACGCCGTGCGCAGCGCCGACACGGTGGGGGCGACCTTCGAGCGTCCCGCGCGGCTCACGCTCGGCGGGCGCGTGCCGGCCGGAGGCGTGGCCGAGCGGGCGCTCCGGGCCGGCGAGGCCTTCCGCATCTTCACCGGCGCGCCGCTCCCCGAGGGCGCCGACAGCATCATCCCGCAGGAGGACGTGACGGCGGATGGCGGCACGGTCGTGATCGGCCGTCTCGTGCCGCCCGGGGAGTGCGTGAGGCCCCGGGGCGAGGACATGCGGGCCGGGGACAGCGTGCTCGAGCGCGGGCGCGTGCTGGGGCCGGCCGAGATCGGCCTGCTCGCCACGCTCGGGCATCAGCCGGTGCGGGTGGTGCGGCGGCCGGTCGTGGGCATCCTCTCCACGGGCGACGAGCTCGTGGATCTGCCGGGCGCGCTCGGCCCGGGCCAGATTCCGAACTCGAACACCTACGCGCTGATGGCGCAGGTGCTCGAGGCCGGCGGCGAGCCCGTGAGCCTGGGCATTGCGCGCGATCGGCTGGACGACATCGCCGAGCGGCTCTCCTGGGGGCTCGGCTGCGATCTCCTCGTCTCGTCCGCAGGCGTGTCCGTGGGCGACCACGATCTCGTCAAGGCGGCGCTCGGGCGGCTCGGGGCCGAGCAGCACCTGTGGCTGGTCGACATGAGGCCGGGGAAGCCCGTGACGTTCGCGACCATCCCCGCGGGAGCCAAGGGCGCCTTGCCGGTGTTCGGCCTGCCGGGCAACCCGGTGTCCGCCATGGTCACCTTCGAGCTCTTCGTCCGTCCGGCCATCCTGCGGGTGGGTGGCCACGCGCGGCTGTCGCGTCCCGTGATCTCTGCGCGCGCGCTCCTGCCGATCCCCAATCCGGGGCGCCGCCGCGGCTATCTGCGGGTGACGGTGACGCGAGGGGACGGCGGATTCGGCGCGCGGCTCACGGGCGAGCAGGGCTCGGGGATCCTGCGCTCCATGGTCGCCGCCGACGGTCTGGCCATCGTCCCCGGAGCTACGACGGTGGGGCGGGGCGAGGACGTCCGGGTGATGCTGCTCAGGGAGCTCTGAGGTAGAGCGCCCAGACGGCCAGCCAGGCGCCGAGCGCCATCGAGGCGAAGGTGACCAGGCTGCCGACGCTGAGCGTGGCGGAGTTGGTCAGTCCCTGATTGATGTTGCACCCCTCGGCGAGAAGGGCCGCGCCGCCCATCAAGAGCCCTCCCCCGAAGAGCTTCAGGAGGCTCCACCCCGGAGGCAGCTTCCAGCGGAAGTCGCCAGCCCGCCAGGCTCCCGCGAAGGCGCCCACGGGCACGCCGAGCAGCATCGCCATGCTCCAGGTGACCTGGGTCGGGTATCCCACGAGCGGGTAGGTGAGCAGGTACCCCGTGTTGGACGCGAACGTGATGCCGGCGGGACGGCTCCCGAAGCCGGAGGCCCACCAGCCCGCTGCGATCATCACCCCGACGGCGATCCCCGTCACCGGCCACGACCACTTGCCGTGCTCGGGTTGGGCTCGCTCACGCTCGCCCGGATTCCCATATCCGCTCGCCTCGCCGCGGCGGCCGCGGCTCAGCTCGCCAAGCAGGGGCCGCGCCAGCCAGACGGCGGCGGAGGCTGCGAGCACCGCGATGACGACCCACGGCGAGACGCCGACGAGCCCGTGGAGCGTCGGCGCCGCACCGCCGAGGGTGACGGCCGGCGCTTGCAGCCACGTCCGCACCGGGGCCAGCACGCCGACGCTGACGGTGGTCGCGCCCATGGCGAAGCCGAGGAGCACGACGCAGGCCCCGATGGCGCCCTCACCGACGCGATACCACGTGCTCCCCGAGCAGCCGCCGGAGAGGATCATGCCGACCCCGAAGAGCCCCCCGCCCAGGATATTGGCGACCCAGCGGAACGGCCGGATGGGGACCTCGATGAGCCCGAGCGCCATGAGCGTGTGCACGCCGATCATGGCGACCAGGAGCGCCAGCACGTAGGCGCGGAGGATGGTGGCGTCTCCCATGAGGACGGCGTTGGACAGCGCGCGCGTGAGACAGAAGCCGCCTCGCTGGAGCACGTACCCGAAGAGGAGGCCGGTGAGCAGCGCCGAGACGTACAGGGCCCAGTTGACGTCGTCCATGGGCGCATGCTAGCCCGCAGCCACGGGTGTGTAAAGCGGTCCGATGAGCGCTTGCGCGAAGAGGCCCAACCGGGATGCGGAGTCATCCACGTTCAGGCGTCCCGATGAGCGCTTGCGCGAAGAGGCCCAACCGCGACGCGGGGTCCTCCACAGTCAGGCGACCCCGAGGTTTGACTTGTCTTCGGGGCGGGTGCTACCGTCCGGCTGTCATGCCGCGCGTCCTCCTCCATCCCAACTTCCGCCGGCTCGCCGGTTGCGCGCTCGTCGCGGGAGCGACGTGGGGCTGCGCGTCGGACGAGAGCGCGCGCCGCGCCGTCGCCGAGCTCGCCTCCGTGCAGAGAGAGCTCGCGGAGATGCGGGCGATGCACCAGGGGAACACGCGGGAGCTCGCCGAGCTCGGGTCGCGGATGCGCGGGCTCGAGAGCGAGGCGGCGGGCCTGGCGATGGAGATCAGGAGCGCGGCTCCCGAGCTGACCCGGGCGCGCGCGGCGCTGGAGGAGGCCGGCGCGGCCCTGCGGGCCCGCGTGACCCGGAGCGCTCCTCCCGCGCCGGCGCCCGCGCAAGCGCCGGAGGTGGCGCCCGCCGCGAGATCCGCGCCCGCCACCGAGCCGACCCCCGAGCGGCTCCACGCCAGCGCGATGGCGAATGTCCGGGCGCGCGAGCCCGGACAGGCGGTGCTCGAGCTCACCGATCTCATCGCGAGGTTCCCGCGACATCCGCTGGCCCCTGCCGCACAGCTCGGGATCGGCGAGGCGTACTACCAGCAAGGCGACTGTCGCCAGGCGCTCGTGGAGCTGCGGAAAGTGGTGGAGGGCTACCCCGCGAGCGCCCAGGTCGCGGACGCGCTCCTCAAGATCGGGCTCTGCCGCCGGTCGCTCGGAGAACCGGATGGCGCCACCGCTGCGTGGCGCCGGCTCGTGAGCGAGCATCCGCGGACGGATGCCGCCGCCCGCGCGCGCGCCCTGCTCGACGTGCGAAGCGGCGCCGCGCGCCGTTCGCGCTGATCCCGCCGCGGGGTCGCGCGCGTCCATTTCTTGACGCCCCTCGTCACGAAGGTATACTGAAGCGCGTTCTGTCATGAGCCACCGATGATGACGACGACACGTATCTATGCAGAGACACTGAGCGATGCCCGGCATCGCGCGTCCGCGTGGCGCGAGGAGATCGCCCGCGCCGCGGCGGCGCCCTCGGTGCGCGTCGTGAGCCCCGGGAACGCCGCGTTCCCGGGGCTCCTCGGCGAGATCCCGGATCCGCCGGCGTGCCTGCACGTCTGGGGACGCATCCTCGCCGAGGATGCGCTGGCGGTGGCCGTGGTGGGCTCGCGCCAGGCGACCCCCTACGGGATCGAGATCGCCGAGCGGCTGGGCTTCGATCTCGCGACGCGCGGCGTGACGGTGGTGAGCGGGCTCGCGCGCGGGATCGACAGCGCGGCCCACCGCGGCGCGCTCGAGGCGGGCGGGCGGACCATCGCCGTGCTGGGCTCCGGGCTCGACGCGATTTACCCGCCCGAGAACCGGCGGCTGGCGGCGCGGATCGCGCGGAGCGGGGCGGTCATCTCGCAGTTCGCGCGGAATGCGCGCGCGCTGCCACACCATTTTCCCGAGCGGAACCGGGTGATCGCGGGACTGGCGCTGGGCGTGGTCGTGGTGGAGGCAGCGGAGCGGAGCGGCGCGCTCATCACGGCCGGGCACGCCGCGGAGCTGGGGCGCGAGGTCATGGCGGTGCCGGGCCGGGTCACCTCCCCCACGAGCCGGGGCGCGCACCGCCTGCTCAAGGACGGCGCGGCGCCGGTGGAGGGCTGGGAGGACGTGATCGCCCAGCTGCCGGCGCGCTTCCGGGATTGCGTGAAGGTGGTGGCCGCGAGCGGCGCCCCCGCGGGCGCCGGCGCGGCGCCAGGGGACGATGAGCGGCGGCTCCTCGCGCTCCTGGGAGAGGAGCCGGCGGGCATGGACGACCTGATCATGCGCAGTGGGCTGCCGGCAGGCCGCGCGGCGGCACTGCTGCAGTCACTCGCACTCGATGGCTGGGTGCGGCAATTGCCCGGCGCGCGGTTCATCCGGGCGGGCCGCTCGTGAAAGGACGAGGAGAGAGCGTGGCGAAGCGCGCACTGGTGGTGGTGGAGTCGCCCACCAAGGTCAAGACGATCCAGAAGTACCTGGACTCGAAGTACATCGTCAAGGCCTCCATGGGCCACATCCGGGATCTGCCCAAGTCGAAGCTGGGCGTGGACGAGAAGAAGGGCTTCAAGCCGGACTACAAGGTCCTGCCGGCGAAGAAGAAGGTCCTGGACGAGCTGAAGAAGGCCGCGGAGAAGGTGGACGCGCTCTACATCGCGACCGACCCGGACCGCGAGGGCGAGGCCATCGGCTGGCACCTCGCCGCCGAGCTCGGGATCAGCAAGAGCAAGACCTACCGGATCATGTTCAACGAGATCACCGAGCGCGCGGTCAAGGCCGCCTTCCAGCGTCCGGGCAAGATCGACATGAACAAGGTGAACGCGCAGCAAGCGCGCCGGATCCTGGACCGCCTGGTGGGATACAAGCTCTCCCCGCTTCTCTGGGAGAAGATCCGCCGCGGGCTCTCGGCCGGACGCGTCCAGTCCGTGGCGGTGCGGCTCCTCACCGAGCGCGAGCGCGAGATCCAGGCCTTCGTGGCGGTGGAGTACTGGTCGCTGCACGCACGCCTCCTGGGCACGCACCCGCCGGAGTTCACGGCCACGCTCCGGGAGGTGCGCGGGGAGAAGGCGAGCCTGCCGTCCGAGCGGGAGACGGTGGCGGTGATGACGGCGCTCCACGGCTGCGAGTGGCGGGTCACGTCGGTCACGCGGGGCGAGCGGAAGCGGAACCCGGCGGCGCCCTTCACGACCTCAACGCTCCAGCAGGAGGCCGGCCGCAAGCTGCACTTCACGGCGAAGAAGACCATGATGCTCGCCCAGCAGCTCTACGAGGGCATCGAGCTCGGGGCCGAGGGCAGCGTGGGTCTCATCACCTACATGCGCACCGACGCCGTGCGCGTGTCGCAGGAGGCGCAGGCGGAGGCGCGCGACTGGGTGGGGCGCCGGCTCGGGCGCGAGTATCTCCCGGACGCGCCGCCGGTGTACCGGGCGAGGAAGAGCGCGCAGGAGGCCCACGAGGCCATCCGCCCGGCGTTCGTCGAGCAGGAGCCCAAGGCCGTGGCGCGCTTCCTCAGCCGAGACCAGCTGGCGCTCTACCGGCTGATCTGGGAGCGTTTCCTCGCGAGCCAGATGCTGCCGGCGGTGTACGACACCGTGGCGGCGGACATCCGGGCCAACGACTGCCTCTTCCGCGCCCAGGGCTCGACGCTGAAGTTCCAGGGCTTCATGGCCGTGTACGTCGAGTCGCGGGAGGAGGTCCCCGAGACGCAGGAGGACGAGGTCGAGACGGAGGCCGTGGTGCCCCCGCTCGTCGAGGGCGAGCGGCTCCGGCTCCGCGCGCTGGATCCCAAGCAGCACTTCACCCAGCCGCCGCCGCGCTACACGGAGGCCTCGCTGGTCAAGACCCTCGAGGAGCGCGGCATCGGCCGGCCGTCCACGTATGCGCAGATCCTCTCCACCATCCAGGAGCGGGAGTACGCGAGGCGGGAGAAGGGGACGCTCTTCCCCACCGAGCTCGGCATGCTGGTCACCGACTCGCTGGTGCCGCATTTCCCGGAAGTCATGGACGTGGAGTTCACGGCCGGGCTCGAGGAGTCGCTGGACAAGATCGAGGAGGGGGAGGCCGACTGGGTGGAGACGGTCGCCGCCTTCTACACCCAGTTCTCCAAGGACCTCGCTCGCGCCGGCAAGAAGATGGACGACGTCAAGAAGGGCACGGAGACGGGCGACGCCTGCCCCGACTGCGGCAAGCCCATCGTGGAGAAGTGGGGGCGCTTCGGCAAGTTCCTCGCGTGCTCCGCCTATCCCGAGTGCACGTACACGAAGGATCTCGGCGGCGGGCGGGTGAAGGTGGCCGACGAGCCCACGGAGGAGATCTGCCCCACCTGCAGCAAGCCCATGGTCATCAAGCATGGGCGCTTCGGGAAATTCATCGCGTGCTCCGGCTATCCCGCGTGCAAGACCACCAAGCCGGTGCCGCTCGGGATCGGCTGTCCCCAGCCGGCCTGCGGCGGTCAGCTCGTGGAGCGGCGGACCCGGAAGGGCCGGACCTTCTACGCGTGCACCAACTACCCGCAATGCACCTTCTCGGTGTGGACCCGGCCCATCCCGGAGCCCTGTCCCAAATGCGCCGCGCCCTTCCTGACCGAACGGATTGCCCGGGGCGGCAGGACCACCCGCGCCTGTGTTCGCGACGAGTGCGGGTACAAGCAGGAGGTCGGCCCCGCTGTCGCCTGACGGGCCGCGCGCCAGTCACCGTGAGCCAGCAGGTGTCCGATCCCGTCGCGGCGTTCCTCGCCTATCTGGAGGCCGAGCGAGGCGCCTCGCCCCACACCCTCAGGGGCTACGCGGTCGACCTCGCGGAGTTCCAGCACTTCCTCCGGGAGCAGGGCGTCCGCGGGCTCACGGAGGTGGACGCGCGGCTCCTGCGGGCGTATCTGGTGCGGCTCTATCAGCGGCGGCTCGCCAAGAGCAGCATCGCGCGCAAGCTGGCCTCGGTGAGGAGCTGCTTCCGGTTCCTCACGCGCCGCGGGCTCCTCGAGAGCAACCCCGCCCGACAGGTGCGGCCGCCGAGCGCGCCGCGCCGGCTGCCGTCCTTCCTCCCCAAGGACGAGTCGAAGGAGCTGCTGGACCGGCCCGTGGACGCCTCCGGGGCCGGGCGCCGGGACCACGCGCTCCTGGAACTGTTCTACGCGAGCGGACTGCGCGTCGCCGAGTGCTGCGGTCTCGATCTCGATGACCTGGATCGGCGCCGCGCGACGGTCCGGGTCCTCGGCAAGGGCGACAAGGAGCGGGTGGTGCCCGTCGGCGACGAGGCGCTCGCCGCGCTCGACGCCTACCTGGCCCTTCGCGGGGAGGGGCGGGGGGCGCTGTTCCGGAACCACAGGGGAGGCCGGCTCACGACGCGCAGCGTCCACCGGATCGTGAAGCGGCTGGCCCGCGCCGCCGGGATCACCCGGCGCGTGTCGCCTCACACCTTGCGCCACACCTTCGCCACCCACATGCTGGGCGAGGGGGCCGACCTGCGGCTCATCCAGGAGCTCCTGGGGCATCGCCGCCTGTCCACCACCCAGCGGTACACGCACGTGAGCCCCGAACATCTGATGAAGGTGTACGACAAGGCGCACCCGAGGGCGACATGAGGGATCTCGACGGGCTCCCGCGCTTCCACGCCACGACGGTGCTCTGCGTCCGCCATCGGGGCCATGTGGCCATCGGCGGAGACGGGCAGGTGTCCATCGGGCAGACGGTGGTCAAGGCCGCGGCGCGGAAGGTCCGGAAGATCCACCACGGCCGGGTGCTCGCCGGCTTCGCCGGCGCGGCGGCGGACGCCTTCACGCTCTTCGGCAAGTTCGAGTCCAAGCTCGAGGAGCATCGCGGGAACCTGCCGCGGGCGGCCGTGGAGCTGGCCAAGGACTGGCGGCTCGACCGCGTGCTGCGCCGCCTCGAGGCCTTGCTGGCGGTGGCGGACGCCGAGTCGTCCTTCATCATCTCGGGCACGGGCGACGTCATCGAGCCCGACGACGGGCTGATCGGCATCGGCTCCGGCGGGCCCTATGCGCTGGCCGCCGCGCGCGCGCTCTGCGCGCACTCCGAGCTGGACGCCACGGCCATCGCCGAGCAGGCCCTCCGCATCGCGGCGGGGATCTGCGTCTACACCAACGACCACATCACGGTCGAGGTGCTCGGATGAGCGCTTGCGCGAAGAAGCCCAACCGCAACGCGAGGTCCTCCACATTCAGGCGACCTGGATGAACGCGCTCACGCCCGCCCAGATCGTCAGCGAGCTGGACCGGTACATCGTGGGCCAGGAGCGGGCCAAGCGCGCCGTGGCCATCGCGCTCAGGAACCGCTGGCGCCGCCAGAACCTGCCGCCGGGGCTGCGGGACGAGGTGGCGCCGAAGAACATCATCATGATCGGGCCCACGGGCGTCGGGAAGACGGAGATCGCCCGGCGGCTCGCCAAGCTCTCCCAGGCGCCCTTCCTCAAGGTCGAGGCCTCCAAGTACACCGAGGTGGGCTACGTGGGCCGGGACGTGGAGTCCATGATCCGCGACCTGACGGAGCTCTCGGTCACCATGGTGAAAGCCGAGATGGCGGCGGCGGTGCGGGAGAAGGCGGAAGCCCAGGCCGAGGAGCGGCTGCTGGATCTTCTGCTGCCGCGCCGGCCCGGCGAGGCCTTCAGCAGCAGCACGCTCGAGGAGGTCTCGCACGAGGCCTCCCGCGACGCCACCCGGGAGAAGCTCCGGGCCCAGCTGCGGGCCGGCAAGCTCGACGACCGCGTCATCGAGATGGACGTGTCCGACCAGTCGAACCCGATGCTCCAGGTCTTCTCGGGGCAGGGGATGGAGGAGGTCGGCATCAACCTGAAGGACATGCTGTCCCAGATCCTCCCCGGCCGGACCCGGCGGCGCCGGCTCAAGATCGGGGAGGCCCGCCGGCTCCTCGAGCAGGAGGAGGCCCAGAAGCTCGTGGACGCGGAGGAGGCCGTGGTGCAGGCCATCGTGCGCGTGGAGAACTCCGGGATCATCTTCCTGGACGAGCTGGACAAGATCGCGGGGCGCGAGGGCGGGCACGGGCCGGAGGTCTCCCGGCAGGGGGTGCAGCGGGATCTCCTGCCCATCGTGGAGGGCTCCACGGTGACGACCAAGTACGGGATGGTGCGCACGGACCACATCCTGTTCATCGCCGCGGGCGCCTTCCACGTGGCGAAGCCCTCCGACCTCATCCCGGAGCTGCAGGGCCGCTTCCCCATCCGGGTGGAGCTGGAGCCCTTGACGCGAGGGGACTTTGTCCGCATTCTGAGCGAGCCGGAGAACGCCCTGACCCGCCAGTACGTGGAGCTGCTGAAGACGGAGGGCGTCTCGCTCCAGTTCAAGCCCGACGCCGTGGAGGCCGTGGCCGAGATCGCCTCCCTGGTAAACCAGCGGACGGAGAACATTGGGGCGCGGCGGCTCTACACGATCATGGAGAAGGTCCTGGACGAGATCTCGTTTTCGGCCCCGGACATGGCAGGCAAGGAGATCGTCATCGACGCGGACTACGTGCAGGCGCGGCTGGCCGAGGTCCTCCAGGACGAGGACCTGTCCCGCTACATCCTGTGACGGCGAGTCGGGCGCCCCGATGAGCCCGCAGGGCGAAGAGGCCGAGCCGCAGCGCGTGAGCAATCACGTTCAGGCGAGATAAGAGACCATGGCCGCACCCGACATGGCAGGCATCATCCAGCGGGCCGAGATCCTCCTCGATGCCCTGCCCTATATCCGCGAGTTCCAGGGCAAGAGCGTCGTCATCAAGTACGGCGGGGCGGCCATGGAGCAGGGACCCCTCAAGGAGCACTTCGCCCGGGACGTGCTGCTGCTGCGCCTGGTCGGCATCCGGCCCGTGATCGTGCACGGCGGCGGGCCGCAGATCGGGGCGTTCATGAAGCGGCTCGGCAAGGAGCCCCGGTTCGTGGGCGGCATGCGCGTCACGGACGCCGAGACCGTCGAGATCGTCGAGATGGTGCTCGTCGGGAAGATCAACAAGGAGATCGTGGGGCTCATCAACCTGCACGGCGGTCGGGCGGTGGGGCTGTCGGGCAAGGACGGCAACCTGATCCGCGCGCGGAAGCGGATGCACCGCGCCCCCGACGGCACCCTGGTGGACATCGGGCTCGTGGGCGAGGTGGAGGCGATCAACCCGGAGGTGATCGCGCTGCTCGAGGACAACGGCCTCATCCCGGTGATCGCGCCCGTGGGCGTCGGCGTCGAGGGCGAGACCTACAACATCAACGCCGACCTCGTGGCCGGCGAGGTGGCGGCGGCGCTGCGGGCCGAGAAGCTGGTGCACCTGACGGACGTGAAGGGGATCGCGGGCGAGGACGGCACGGTCATCTCGACGCTCACCCGCCGGGACGCCGAGCGGCTGATCAAGGCCCGCGTCATCGACGGGGGCATGCTGCCCAAGGTGGAGTCGGCGCTGCGCGCGCTGGAAGGCGGGGCGGCGAAGGCGCACATCATCGACGGCCGGGTGCCGCATGCCCTCCTGCTCGAGATCTTCACCCGCGAAGGCGTCGGCACCGAAATCACCCTTTAGGAGCAGGAGCGTCGCGTGGACACCAAACAGCTGCTGGAGTGGTCGGACAAGTACCTCATGGCGTTCGCCAAGCGGTACCCCGTGGCGCTGGTGCGCGGCGAGGGCGTGCGCGTCTGGGACACCGACGGCAAGGAGTATCTCGACTTCACCGGCGGCATCGCCGTGACGGCGCTCGGGCACTCGCACCCCAGGGTCGTCGGGACCATGCGGGAGCAGGCGACGGCGCTGCTCCACGTCTCCAACTACTTCCACATCCCGCAGCAGATCCACCTGGCGAAGCTCCTCTGCGACCACTCCTTCGCCGACCGCGTCTTCTTCTCCAACTCCGGCGCCGAGGCCAACGAGACCGCCATCAAGCTCTGCCGCAAGTGGGCCAAGGAGCATGGCAGCAGCGACCGCGGCGACATCATCAGCATGCGCGGCGGCTTCCACGGGCGCACGCTTGCCACGGTGACGGCCACGGCCCAGGACAAGTACCACCACGGCTTCGAGCCGCTCCCCGCGGGCTTCAAGTACGTCGCCTTCAACGACCTCACGGCGCTGGAGCGGGCCATCGACAGCCGGACCGCCGGCGTGCTGGTGGAGCCCATCCAGGGCGAGGGCGGGGTGAACATCCCCGACGACGGCTATCTGCCCGGGCTCCGGAAGCTCTGCGACGAGGCCCGCATCGCGCTGATTCTCGACGAGATCCAGACCGGCATGGGCCGGACGGGCCGGCTCTGGTGCTACGAGCACGCGGGGATCACCCCCGACATCATGACGGTGGCCAAGGCCCTCGCCAACGGCGTGCCCATCGGCGCCACGCTGGCGACGGAAGAGGTGGCGCGCGTCTTCACTCCCGGCAGCCACGGGACCACCTTCGGGGGCAACCCGCTGGCGACGGCCGTGGGGCTGACCGTGCTGACGACGCTCCTGGAGGAGAACCTCCCCGACCGGGCGGGCCGCATGGGACGCCTCCTGCTGGAGCGTCTGGAGGCGGTGCGGACCCGCCTCCCCGGCCTCGTCAAGGAGGTCCGCGGCCGCGGTCTCCTCATCGGGATGGAGATGGTGCCGCCGATCGGCGACGTGGTCACGGCGTGCCGCGAGCGGGGTCTCCTCGTGCTGACCGCGGGGAACAACATGATGCGGCTGGCGCCGCCGCTCGTCGTCAGCGAGGCCGAGGTGAACCGCGCCGTGGGGATCGTCGGGGACGCGCTGGAGGCCCTCGCGCGGTGAAGCACTTCCTGTCCATCCGCGATCTCGAGCGGGACGAGGTGCAGCGCCTCTTCCGCCTCACCGCCGAGCTCAAGGCCCGCCAGAAGGCGCGCGAGGGAGGCGCGGCGCTCGCGGGCCGCACCATGGCGCTCATCTTCGAGAAGCCATCGCTCAGGACGCGCGTCACCTTCGAGGTCGGCATGGTGCAGCTGGGCGGATCGTCCGTGTACCTGGCCGCCCAGGAGATCGGCTTCGGCAAGCGGGAGTCGGTGCCGGACATCGCCCGGAACCTCTCGCGCTGGGTGGACATCGTGACCGCGCGCGTCTTCTCCCACCGGACCGTCGAGGAGCTGGCGCGCCACGCCTCCGTCCCCGTGATCAACGGCTTATCGGACCTCGAGCATCCCTGCCAGGCCATGGCCGACTTCTTCACCCTGTGGGAGCGAGGGCTCGATCTGTCGCGCACGCGGCTGGCCTGGGTGGGCGACGGCAACAATGTCTGCCACTCGGTGCTGCTGCTGGCCGCCCTCACCGGCACCACCGTGGTGGTGGCCACGCCGCCGGGGTACGAGCCGAGCCCGGCCGTGGTGGACGCCTGCCGGGCCCTCGGCGGGCGGGTCAGCCTCACGGTGGAGGCCCGGGAGGCCGTCGAGGGCGCCGACGTCATCTACACCGATGTCTGGATCAGCATGGGGCAGGAGGCCGAGCGCGAGCGGCGGCAGGAGGCCTTCCAGCGCTACCAGGTCAACGACACGCTGCTCCGCTTCGCCGGTGGGAAGGCGCTCGTCATGCACTGCCTGCCGGCGCATCGCGGGGAGGAGATCACGGATGCGGTCCTCGACGGGCCGCAGAGCGTGGTGTTCGATCAGGCGGAGAACCGGCTCCACGCGCAGAAGGGCATCATCCTGCACCTCCTGGGAGGCGGATAGAGGACTCATGAGCACACCCGTCAAGAAAGTCGTGCTGGCCTATTCCGGCGGACTCGACACCTCCGTGATTCTCACCTGGCTCATCGAGACCTACCGCTGCGAGGTCGTGGCGTACTGCGCCGATCTGGGGCAGGGGGAGGAATTGATCCCCGTCCGCGAGAAGGCGCTCCGGACCGGCGCCTCCCAGGTTCATATCCGGGACCTGCGTGACGAGTTCGTGCGCGACTTCATCTTCCCCATGCTGCGGGCCAGCGCGATCTACGAGGGGGCCTACCTCATGGGCACCTCCATCGCGCGGCCGCTCATCGCCAAGGCGCAGGTGGACATCGCCCGCGAGACGGGCGCCGATGCCGTGAGCCACGGGGCCACGGGCAAGGGCAACGACCAGGTGCGCTTCGAGCTGACCTACGCCGCGCTCGGCCCGGAGCTGACCGTGATCGCGCCGTGGCGGGAGTGGGACTTGAACTCCCGCACGGCCCTCATGGAATACGCCAAGCGCCACGACATCCCGGTGCCGGTGACGGCCGAGCGCCCGTACTCCACGGACCGCAACCTCTTCCACATCTCCTACGAGGGCGGGATCCTCGAGGACCCGTGGGCCGAGCCGCCGCCGAAGATGTTCCTCCTGACCAACTCGCCGGAGTCGGCGCCGGACGTGCCGGTCCACGTGGAGATCGACTACGAGGCCGGCAACCCCGTGGCGGTGGACGGCAGCCGCCTCGGGCCGGTGGCGCTCCTCGAGCGTCTCAACCGGCTGGGAGGCGAGCACGGCATCGGGCGCGTGGACCTGGTGGAGAACCGCTACGTCGGCATGAAGTCGCGCGGGGTGTACGAGACGCCCGGCGGCACGATCCTTCACGCCGCGCACCGCGCGCTGGAGTCGCTCACGCTGGACCGGGAGGCGCTGCACCTGCGCGACTCGCTCATCCCGCGCTACGCCGAGATGATCTATTATGGCTTCTGGTTCGCGCCGGAGCGGGAGGCGCTCCAGACCCTGATGGATGCCATCCAGAAAGACGTCACGGGCACGGTGAGGCTCAAGCTCTACAAGGGGACGATCACCGTAACGGGCCGCCGCTCGCCGCGCTCGCTGTACCGGACGGACTTCGTGACCTTCGAGGCCGACCGGGTCTACCGGCAGAAGGACGCGGAAGGGTTCATCAACCTCAACGCCCTGCGCCTGAAGATCCGCGCCCTCCGCGACCGCGCCCGCTGAGGCGGGACTCCGCTCCCGCCATGCGCCTCCATGTCGCGCTCAGCCCGGCCGAGTTCGCGGGCCTGGGCCTGTCCGGACGCACGGCCGTCGTCGTGGACGTGATGCGGGCGACGACCACCGTGGTCGCGGCCTGCGCCGCCGGCTGCCGGCGCGTGATTCCTGTGGCCGACGCGGCCGCCGCTCGGGCGCACCTGCGGGCGAGTGGCCTTCCTCCGGGGGAGACGCTGCTGGCAGGCGAGCGTGGAGGCGATCCTATCGCCGGCTTCGACCTCGGCAACTCCCCGCTGGAGTACACGCCCGAGCGCGTGCGCGGCCGCACCCTCCTGCTCACCACCACCAACGGCACCGCCGCCATGCTCGCCGCCCGGGGTGCCGCCGCGACCGCCGTGGCCGCGCTCACCAACGTGGACGCGGTGGCGCGCTGGGTGCGCGCGCACGGGCGGGACGCCACCGTGCTCTGCGCCGGCGCGCAGGGCGGGTTCTCCCTGGAGGACGCGGTGTGCGCGGGGATCCTGGTGGAGCGGATCGTGGCAGGGGCCCGTCGCGACGGCCGATCCGTGGAGGTCTCCGATGCCGCCGTGGCGGCCCGGCGCCTGGGGGCGCACTACGCGGGTCGGCTCGGCCTCCTCCTCGAGGACTCGACGTGGGCGCGGACGCTGGCCCGCGCCGGCCGCGCGGCGGACCTGGCGGCCTGCCTCGCCCTGTCCACGGTAGACGAGGTGCCGGTATTCGACGACGGCGCCATCGTGCCTGGCCGGGTGACGAGCCGCGCGGACGGCCTCTGATGAACATCCCCATCGCGCTGACCCTTGTCCGCATCGTCCTCGTCCCGCTGCTCATCGTCTTCCTCATCTCCTCCGAGCGGGTCAGTGTGCTGATCGCCGCGGTGATCTTCGTGCTGGCCTCGCTCACCGACTGGCTGGATGGGAGCATCGCGCGCCGGTGGAACCAGGTGACGCGGCTCGGCACGCTGCTGGATCCGGTGGCCGACAAGCTCCTCGTCGCCGCCGCCCTGGTGTCGCTCGTGCAGGTGGAGATGGTGGCCGCCTGGGTGACCGTGGTCATCATCGGACGCGAGCTGGCCGTGACCGGGCTGCGCGGGGTCGCGCTCTCCATGGGCGTCGTCGTGCCGGCCTCCAGGTTCGGGAAGTGGAAGACCGTCACCCAGTATGTGGCCATCACGATCCTGATCCTCGAGAAGGGCGTGCCGGCCGAGCTGGTCCCGTTCCACCTGGCTTCGACGGCCGCGCTCTGGCTGGCGCTGGCCGTGACGGTCATCTCCGGCGGCCACTACTTCTATGCCTTCTTCCTCAAGACGGGCTCGGGCGCCCTCGTCAAGGACCGGGAACGCTGGCCGTGAGGGGTCTTGGCGCGCTCCTCGCCTACCTGATCGGCGCCATTCCCGTGGGGTTGCTCGTGGCGCGGGCGGCGGGCGGCGTGGACATCCGCCGCCGGGGCAGCGGCAATATCGGCGCCACCAACGTGCTCCGCACCCTGGGCCCGCTCCCGGGGATCGTCACCCTCCTCGGGGATGTGGCCAAGGGCTACGGGGCGGCCACGGTCGCCGGCTGGCTCGGCGCCGGATCCGCCTGGGCGGCGCTCGGCGCGCTCCTGGCCGTCGTGGGCAATTGCTGGTCCGTCTTCCTGCGCTTACACGGCGGCAAGGGCGTCGCCACGGGGCTCGGAGCCTTCCTGGCGCTGGCCCCCTGGGCGATCGCTCCCTCGGCGGTCGTCTGGATCGCGCTCGCCGCGTCCTTTCGCTACGTGTCTCTGGCCTCGGTGCTGGCCTGCCTCGGCCTGCCAGTCGGCGTCGCGCTGCTCGGCTACCCGTGGCAGTCGGCCGTTGCTGCCGGCGCGGCCGCGGCCGTCATCGTCATGCGGCACCGCGAGAACCTGGAACGCCTGATGAGGGGCGCGGAGCGCAAGTTCGGCGAGCGGGCACCCTCGGCATGAGCGGCGGGAGGGCATGAGCCGCGCGAGCGGCCACCCGGCCGGGGCCGTCGCCCTCATC
>Ga0154317_1156_pt1 | contig 18139 bp, 11 predicted proteins | sample RifGroA2_FD_105611 | JGI IMG/M metagenome (GOLD analysis project Ga0154317, IMG submission 105611) | Candidatus Rokubacteria bacterium GWA2_70_23 | reverse complement strand
TCGTTGAGGGGCGGCTGCCGACGGTCGGGGCGCTCTACGACGACCGCGAAGTCCTCCGCGCAAACCCCCACTTCGCCGCGCTCAGGGACGCCCTGGCCCTGGCCCGGCCCAGGCCGGCGACGCCGTTCTACGCGCGCCTGTCCGGCATCCTCCAGGTGCAGATCTCGCGGGCCCTGGTGGGCGTGGTCTCCCCCCGCGAGGCGCTGGCGGAGGCCACGAGACAGATGGCTCCGCTGGCCGGGGCGCGGAGCGCCGGGTTACCGCGGTGAGAAACGCCGCGCTCTGGGCTCCCGGGCTGGCCCTGCTCGCGGCGGTCTTCGCCCTGCCTCTGGCAGAGGCGGTCTGGACAAGCCTCCACCAGGTGTGGCTGCAGCGTCCCGGGGAGGCGCCCTTCGTGGGCGTCGAGAATTTCGCGCTGTTGCTGGCTTCCGAGCGCTTCTGGGCGGCGGTGAGGCATACCGGGCTCTTCGCGGTGACCAGCGTGGCCCTGGAGCTGACCCTCGGCGTGGGGCTCGCCCTCGTCATGCACCGGACCAGGGCGCGGGGGCGCGCGCTCGTGCGCGGCGCGGCCCTCGTGCCCTGGGCGCTGCCCACGGTCGTCGCCGGCCTCCTGTGGGCATGGATTCTCCACGACCGCCACGGTGTCGCCAACCACCTGCTGGTGTCGCTAGGCGCCATCTCGACGCCGCTCGTGTGGCTCGGGGAGCCGGCCCTGGCCATGTCCAGCATCATCGGCGCCGACGTCTGGAAGACGACCCCGTTCGTAGCTCTCATCGCGCTCGCGGGGCTTCAGTCCATTGACCGGGGCGTGTACGAGGCCGGCAGCCTCGACGGTGCCACGGGCTGGCGCGCGTTCGTGCACCTCACGCTCCCGCTGCTGAGACCGGCGCTGCTGGTCGCGCTCCTCTTCCGCACCGTGGACGCCGTGCGCGTCTTCGACCTGGTGTATGTCCTGACTCGGGGCGGCCCCGGCGGGAGCACCGAAACCGTCTCCGTCCTCACCTACATGATCCTCTTCCAGGAGCTCGACGTCGGGCGCGCCTCGGCCGCGGGACTCCTCACCGGTGCCGCGGCCGGCGCCGTGGCGCTGGTCTACCTTCGTGTGCTGCGCTGGGGCGGCGCGTCGTGAAGCGGCTCGCCTTGCCCCTGGTGGCGCTGATCCTCTGCACCGCGCCCGTGCTCTGGCAGCTCCGGACGGCGCTGACGCCGACCGACGAGCTGTACCGCGTGCCGCAGGCCTGGCTGCCGGCCCGCCCGACGCTCGACCACCTGGCTGCCGTCTTCGCGACGCGGCCGTTCGGGCGGAATCTGCTGAACAGCGCCATCGTGGCCACTGGCGCCGCCGTCCTGGCGCTGGCGCTGGCCGCCCCAGGCGCCTATGCGGCGAGCACCCTCCGGCTGCGAGGCGGGCGCCTCCTGCTCGGGGCGGCGCTCGCAGCGGCCCTCGTGCCCCCCATCAGCCTGGTCACGCCGCTGTTCCGCATCCTGAACCGGCTCGGGGGGCTCAACACCTATGCCGGGCTCATCGTGCCGCACGCCGCCCTGGCCTTTCCCGTCGCCCTCTGGGTCCTGGCGGCGTACTTCCGCGGCTTGCCCAGGGAATTGCGGGAAGCCGCTGAGGTGGACGGCTGCTCCGCCGCGGGTGCCCTCTGGCGGGTGCTGCTGCCGGCCAGCGCCCCCGGGCTGGCCACGGCCGGCATCCTCGCCTTCATCGCCTCGTGGAACGAGTTCCTGCTGGCGCTGACGCTGGCGGGCGCCGATCGGGTGCAGACCGTAACGGTGGCCATCGCCTTCTTCCCCGGCATCGAGGAATTCCCCTGGGGCGAGATCGCCGCCGCCTCGGTCATCGTGACGGTGCCAGTGGTGGTCGTGGTCCTGCTGCTGCAGCGCCGCATCGTGAGCGGGCTCACGGCCGGAGCCCTCGGGGGGTAGCCGGTGCCCCGCCCGGAGCGGTCACGGCCCGAGCACGGCCACCGAGTCGGGAGGCAAGGCGATCCCCGTCGGCTCGAAGGCGATCTCGGGGCTCGAGGCCAGGAGCGGGCGGCGCGGCCGCTCCTGGCCCAGGGGCACCGGCTGGCGCCGGGCTCCGAGGTTCACGGCAACGGTGAGCGCCCCCCGCTCGATGCGCACCCAGCCCGCCGGCTGGTCCCAGTCCACCCGGACGAGGTCCATGCGTCCGTCCGACAGCGCAGCCTGGGCACGCCGCAGCCGGATCAGGTCCCGGTGCCAGGCGAGGAGGCTCGCGTGCGGCTCGCGGGCCGGCTCGCTCCAGTCCAGCCGCGACCGCTCGAAGGTCTCGGGCGCCTGCGGATCCGGCACCTCCTCGGGGTTCCAGCCGAAGGCGGCGAACTCGCGCCGCCGGCCATCTCGCACCGCGGCGCCGAGCGCCGGGTCGTCGTGGTCGGTGAAGTACTGGAACGGCGTTCGCGCTCCCCACTCCTCGCCCTGGAAGAGCATGGGCACGAAGGGCGCCGTCAGGACCAGGGCGGCGCCGATCATGAGGCGCCCGGGCCCCACCAGTTGGCTCATCCGCTCGCCGCGAGCGCGATTGCCCACCTGATCGTGGTTCTGCAGACATCCCACGAAGCGCTGCCCGCCGAGCCCGGTCGCCGCGCGCCCGTGCCGCCGGCGGCGGTAGGCCGAGCGGCGGCCCGCGTAGACGAAGCCCTCCCGGAGCGCCGTGGCCACATCCGGCATCCCGCCGAAATCGGCGTAGTACCCCTGGCGCTCGCCCGTGAGCAGGGCATGGAGGGCGTGATGGTAGTCCTCGTTCCACTGGGCGTCGAGGCCGTAGCCGCCCGCGACCGGGGCCTGGACCAGCCGCGGGTCGTTGAGGTCGCTCTCGGCAATCAGGACCAGGTGGCGGCCGAGATGCGCCTCCAGCGCCCGCACCTCGGCGGCGAGCTGCTCCAGGACATGCGTCGCCGAGCGGTCGAGCATGGCGTGCACGGCGTCGATGCGGAGTCCGTCCATGTGGTAGTCTCGGAGCCACATGAGCGCGTTGTCGCAGAGGAAGCGCCGGACCTCGTCGCTCTCCGCCGCGTCCAGGTTCACGGCCTCTCCCCACGGCGTCCGGTAGCGATCAGTGAAGTACGGACCGAAGCGACCCACGTAATTCCCCGCAGGGCCCAGGTGGTTGAAGACGACGTCGACAATCACCGCGAGGCCCCGGCCGTGACAGGCGTCCACGAGGCGCTTGAGGCCGACCGGCCCCCCGCAGGCATGGTGAGGGGCGAAGAGATCCACGCCGTCGTAGCCCCAGCCCCGCGCGCCCGGGAACTCGACCACCGGCATCAGCTCCACATGGGTGACGCCCAGGCTCACAAGGTGATCGAGCCGGTCGACCACGGCCTCGAAGGTGCCGGCCCCGGTGAACGTCCCCACATGGAGCTCGTAGATCACCGCGGCCGCGAGCGGTGGCGGCTGCCACCGCGCATCGCTCCAGGTGAAGGCTCCGTGGTCCAGGACTCTCGATGGCCCGTGCACCCCCGCCGGCTGCCATGGGGAGCGCGGATCGGGTAGCGGCGGGCTCCCGTCCAGCGCGAAGCCATAATCGGTTCCCGGGGCGGCCGAGGGCTCCTCGACCTTCCACCACCCGTCGCCGCGGGGGCTCATGGCGATGCGCCGGGTCCCGATTGTCAGCTCTACCTGGCTGGCGCGAGGGGCCCACACTGTGAACGTGGTCACGGGCGCGGCCTCCTTCCAGGGGGCAAGCGGTGCAACGGCTGCGCCACGACCCGAAACGCTGGTGGGTCGGACCTGATCGGAAGTCGGAGGCAGCGGATCCGGCGACACGATGTCGCTGGAGCGTCACGGTGTCGCCCCGCGCCGGCAGTTATGCCACGCAACTCCCCGACCCCGCGAGGCTCCTTGTTGGCACACCCTTCGCACTGTGTTGGCATCGGACCATCCCCATGAGCACCGTGACGATCCCCTTCGACCCCGGCCCCCGAGGGCCTGCGACCGCCCGTGTCGCTCTGGGCCGGGGCCTCATGCGGTTACCGCTGCTCCGGGGCCTCACGATCCGGCCCGCCCTCGCGAAACGCCGCCACGACGTCGTCGTACACCCGATGGGTGAGAGCGGCAATGGCGTCCCAGCCGAAATGCTCCTCTACCCGGTGGCGGCCCGCCAGGCCCAGGGCACGGGCCCGGGCAGGGTCCTCGAGGAGCGCGCGCAGCGCCCGGGCCAGGGCCGCCGGCTCCCCTGGCGGCACGAGCAGGCCCGTCACCCCGTCCTCCACGACCTCCGGGATGCCGCCGACCCTGGAGGCGACCACCGCCGCCTCGCAGGCCATGGCCTCGAGGTTGATGATCCCGAAGGGCTCGTACACGGAGGGACAGGCGAAGACGGCCGCGTGACTGTACAACTGGATCAGCTCGGGAACGGGCACCATTGCGGGGATCCATCGGATGCGGGGATGGTCCGCCACGGCGCGGTCCAGCTGCTCCTCCAGATCCGGCGTGTCGGGGGCGCTGGCGCACAGCACAAGCTGGAGGCTCTCTGGCAGTCCCAGGAAGGCCTTCAGGAGCGGGAACAGGCCCTTCTGCTCCGAGATCCGGCCCACGAAGAGGATATACGGGGAACGCACCCCGTACTGATCAAGGGCGTCGCGCAGGGCGGTGCGGCGGCAACGCTCCACGTCGATGCCGTTGTGGACGACGACGACCCGCGCCGGGTCGACCGCGAAGAACCGAGACACGTCCCGGCGCATCGCTTCCGACACGGCGATGACGCGGTCGGCCGCCTCCACGGCGCAGCGCTCGGCCCAGGCCGACAGGCGGTAGCCGGTGTCGAGCTGGTCCGCCTTCCAGGGGCGCAGCGGCTCCATGCTGTGGAGAGTGACGACCAGGGGGATGCGGTGCAGCGTCCGCACCAGGAGGCCGCCCAGGGCCACGTACCAGGTGTGGGCATGCGCCACGTCGGCGTCCACCGGATCGCGGGCCATGGCCAAACCCACCGACAAGGCCTCCAGCGCCCCCGAGTAGCGCGGCTCGCCGGGGCCGCCCCGCAGCCGATCCCAGGGCTCGTAACCGCGCGCGACGATGGGGGGCGTTGGGGCGGGCGGGCCGAAGCAGCGGACCTCTACCGCCATCCGCCGGCTGAGCGCCCGCGTGAGATGGTCCACCGCCACCCCGGCCCCGCCGTAGACGTGGGGCGGGTACTCGCGCGTGAGGAAGAGAGCCTTCACCGCGGGCTAGCGTATCACCCCCTGGCCGCCTGCCACTATCGGCCGGTGTGGCCCGGCCGCTCGGTGGCAGAATGAGGGCATGGTGCTGAAGACCAGGTTGGGCCACCCGTACCCGCTCAACGCCCATCACCTGCCCCTGTCCTTCGTGCTGTCCGCCTACCGCAGAGGAGTGGGCTGGGACCCGGTGGTGGATACACGGACGGACGAGGTCCCCGCTGGCGTCGGGCGGCACCTGAGGGGCGGCGCCCCCTATGTCCTCGAAAGCCGTTCGCTGGCGCTGCTGCGTCTCTGCTCGAAGACCGAGGCGGTTGCGCCCCCGCGCCGCGGTCGACGGCCCGACCAGGCGCCTGGAGGTTAGCCATGAACACAGAGAAGAGGCCACGGCTCCGCTGGCGAGCCATCGCAGGGCATCTCGCCGGCGCCCTTGTCATCGTCCTCGGCGCGAGCGGATGCGTGCTCCCCTCCGCTGGCCCGCGCCCGCCTCGGGTGGAGGTGCTCCCGGCGGATCCGGGAGCCTTGCGCTATGGACGGACCGGGGCCGAGGTTCTCGGCCAACCCGAAGTCGGGCCGCGGGTCCGGGCGCTCTTCGGGCGTGACTGGACCGCTGCAGCGCCGGCCCAGGGGGGCACCGCCATCCCGGCTCGGGAGGTGTTCCGGCAGGGCGGGCTCCCGCAGATGCTCCGCGTCGGGGACGTCGAGCATATCGCCGTCACGGGCTGCACCCCCGGTGCGTGCCGCACCCAGCGGGGCTTGCTGCTGATCCGCGCCGACGGCCAGGAGCTGCGCGCGCGCATCGACGAGGGCGGGTTCACGCATCACTATGCCTTCGGCGCCGGGCTGGCCATGGATATCCCGAACCGGCTTGTGGTGGACGGCGCCTGGATGGCTCTGGCGGCCACGCCCGGGGGCTGGGCGGGCGGGCGATGACCGCGGCGGCCACCCAGGCAAGCGCAGAGGCGCGGGGGAGCTCTGGCATGGCAAGCTCGATCCGGATCCTTGTGGTGGACGATGATCCCGAGATGCGGGTGCTCCTCGCGGAGGAGCTCAAGCGGGAGGGCTGGGAGGTGCGGGAGGCCGGCGACGGCGCGGAAGCCGTCCTGGCCTGCCGGGTCGCGCGGTTCGACGTGATCCTCATGGACAAGAACATGCCGGGGCCCAGCGGACTGGACCTGCTTCCGGGATTCCGGCGCACCTGTCCAGGCTCACGCATCATCATGATGACCGCCTTCGGCGACGTGCCGTCCTACGTGGAGGCGGCGGAGAAGGGCGCGGTAGACTTCCTCTTCAAACCGTTCAGGATCGACGACTTGAAGGCGGCCATCCGGAAGGCGCTGGGGCTCGAGCCGGCGCCGCCCGCGTGACCCCGCGGCTCATGAGAAACCTCACGACCCGGGTGGTTCTCCTCCTGATGCTCGCCTTCCTCGTCATCACGGGGGCCTTCGACTACGTGCGCTTGGCGGGCGAGCGGGACCGCCTCGTGGTGGTGGCAGCGACCGACCAGCGGGTCTTCGCCGAGACCCTGGCCTTGGCCGTGCGGCGCAACGTGTGGCGCGGGCGGACCACGGAGGAGCTGCAGGAGCTCCTGGAGGAGATCCGCCTGCGGCCGGGGCTGATCTGGGTGGCCATCTTCGACCCCAAGGGGGAGGTCGTGGCCGCGGCCACGGCTTGGGACATCCCGGCGCCGGCGCCCGCCGACCAGGCCGTCACCCTGGCGCTCGAGCGGCGCGAGCCCATCTCGGGGCTGGTCGAGGAGCCGCAGGGCAAGGCGCTCCGCTACATCCAGCCCTTCCGCTGGCCCGACGGCAGGACGGCGGCCGTCGAGGTGCGCCAAGGGCTGGACGCCGTCGAGCAGGAGTTCGCACGGGCGGTCCGGGAACGGATCGTGTACCGGCTGGTGGTGCTGGTCCTCTTCGTGCTCGCCATCCTGGCCGTCACCCGCTGGAGCATCGCCCGCCCCATGCGGGCCCTCATCCAGGGCGCGCGCGCCCTGGCCAGCGGCGATCTCACCCAGCGCATCGACGTGAGCCGGGCCGACGAGCTGGGACAGCTGGCCGAGGAGTTCAATCGAATGACCCAGAGCCTCGAGCAGGCGCAGCAGGCGCTCCTCGAGCAATCCGAAGCACGTCTCCGGCTGGAACGCGATGTCCAGCAGTCGCAGAAGCTTGTCGCGGTGGGCACGCTGGCCGCCGAGGTCGCCCACGAGATCGGGACGCCGCTCAACGTGATCTCCGGGCGCGCGGAAGCGCTGGCCCGCAGCATTCCCGCCGACCATCCCGAGCGCAGGCACCTGGACGTGATCTCCAGCCAGACCGAGCGGATCACCGCCATCCTCCGGGACCTGCTCGACTACGCCCGGCCGAGGCGGCCCCAGCTCCGCGCCGAGCCGCTGGGGCCGATCCTCGCGCGCGTGGCCGACCTCCTGGCTGGCCGGCGCCGCGACAAGGGCGTCGGCATCCGCCTCGAGCTGCCGCCCGAGGACGTGCAGGTCCTGGCCGACGCCGGCCACCTCCAGCAGGTGTTCGTCAACCTGCTCACCAATGCGCTGGACGCCTCGCCGCCCGAGGGGACGATGCGCGTCACGCACGGCCCCGAGCCCCTGCTGCCTCCCGAGGGACGCGGCGGCGTGCTGCGGGGCAAGGCCGACACGCCGCTGGTCGCGATCCACGTCCTCGACGAGGGGCCGGGCATGGGCGAGGAGGAGCTGGCCCAGGCCTTCCAGCTCTTCTTCTCCACCAAGAGGCGGGGGCACGGGACGGGCCTCGGCCTGCCCATCGTCGAGGAGATTGTCCGGGCTCACCGGGGCGAGGTGGAGATCCTCTCGGTGGCCGGCCGGGGGACCGAGGTGATCGTCCGCCTTCCCGTGCTGGCGCTCCCCGCCGAGGAGCCTGCGGATGGCACCGCGGCCGAGGCCCCCCGGACCGGAGATGCGCGCGCGTGACGCCCGAGGCCCTCACCCCCGCGGCGGCACGGCTCGAGGCGCGGGTCCCGCTCAGCACCTACCGCCTTCAGCTCAATGCCGCGTTCACGTTCCGGGACGCGGCGCGGCTGGTGCCGTATCTCGAGGCCCTCGGGGTCAGCGACGCCTACACGTCCTCCTATCTGGCCGCCCGGCCCGGGAGCTCCCACGGCTACGACTTGGTGGACCACAACCGGCTGAACCCCGAGATCGGCTCCCCGGAGGAGCACGCGGCCTTCACCGGGGCGCTGCGGGCGCGGGGCATGGGGCACCTCCTCGATGTGGTGCCCAACCACATGGGCATCGCGCAGGGCGCCAATCGCTGGTGGAACGATGTCCTCGAGAACGGGCCCAGCTCGCCCTACGCGGACTTCTTCGACATCGACTGGGAGCCCGTGGAGCGCCACCTGGCCCAGAAGGTGCTGCTGCCCATCCTCGGAGACCAGTACGGCTGGGCGCTGGAGAACCAGGAGCTCGCGCTCGAGATGGACGCCGGCGGCTTCCGCGTCCGCTATTACGACACGCTCCTGCCCGTGGAACCGCGCTCCGCGGCCCTGGTCCTCGGCGAGCGCCTGGAGGCCCTCGTGACGACGTTCGGCGGAGACCACCCGGACGCGCAGGAGTACCAGAGCATCATCACGGCGCTCGAGAACCTACCCCCGACCGCAGAGCGTGCGCCTGAGCGCGTCCGGGAGCGCCTCCGCGAGAAGGAGGTCATCCGGCGCCGCCTGGCCCGGCTCGCGGAGGCGAGCGAGGCGGTGCGCGCCTCGCTGGAGGAGACGCTCCGGGTCTTCAACGGAAAGCGCGGGGACCCGCGCAGCTTCGATCTCCTGGACCAGCTGTTGGGTGAGCAGCCGTACCGGCTGGCCCACTGGCGGGTGGCCGCGGAGGAGATCAACTACCGCCGCTTCTTCGACGTCAACGAGCTGGCGGCAATCCGCATGGAGCACCCGGCGGTCTTTCGCGAGACCCACCGGCTGATACTCCGGCTCCTCGAGGAGGGCAAGGTCACGGGGCTCCGGATCGACCACCCGGACGGCCTCTTCGACCCGTGCGGCTACTTCCTGGCCCTGCAGCGGGAGCGCTTCGCCCAGCTCGAGCGCGCCCGCCGTTGCCGGGAGGGGGCGGCGGAGGGCAAAGGCCTCGACGAGGCCGTGGCCGCGACGGCGGCCGGCTTCGAGGCCGCCTGCCAGGCCGATTCCGCCCGGCCGGGCTGCCGGCCCCTCTACGTCGTGGCCGAGAAAGTCCTCGCCCGCGGCGAGCGGCTGCCGGCGGGCTGGGGCATCCACGGCACCACGGGCTACGAGTTCCTGAGCCTCGCGGGCGGGTTGTTCGTGGATGCGGCCGGCGCGCGCCCCATGATCGCGGCCTACGCGGGTTTCACCGGGCAGCGCGCGCCCTTCGCCGACATCGTCTACGAAGCCAAGCAGCTCATCGTCGAGACGGCGATGGCCAGCGAGCTCGGAGTGCTGGGCCACGCCCTGAGCCGGCTGGCGCAGCGTCACCGTACTTCGCGCGACTTCACGCGGCAGAGCCTCACACACGCGCTGCGCGAGATCATCGCGTGCTTCCCGCTCTACCGGACCTACGTCGTGCGGGACCAGCAGGAGGTGGATCTCCAGGACCGCGCCTGCGTGGAGGTGGCGGTGGCCTTCGCCCGGCGGCGCAACACCACCACCAACGCCTCCATCTTCGACTTCGTCCGCGACATCCTGCTGCTGCGCGAGCCGGAGGCGGCTGACGACGACTACCGTCGCGCCCAGCTGGCCTTCGTCGGCAAGTTCCAGCAGATCACGGCGCCGGTGACGGCCAAGGGGGTCGAGGACACGGCCTTCTACCGCTACAACCGGCTCGTGAGCCTCAACGAGGTCGGGGGGGATCCCGAGCAGTTCGGGGTCTCCGTGGAGGAGTTCCACAAACAGTGCGCGGCCCGCCTGCAGGCGTGGCCCGCCGGGCTCTCCACAACGGCGACCCACGACACCAAGCGCGGCGAGGATGTGCGGGCGCGCATACACGTGCTGTCCGAGATGCCGCGCGCGTGGCGCGAGGCCGCGAGGCGCTGGCGGCGCTGGAACCGGCGGCACGTCGCCAGCGTGGACGGACGGCCCGCGCCGGACGCCAACGACGAGTACCTGCTCTACCAGACCCTGCTGGGCGCCTGGCCCCCCGAGTCGGGCGTGCCCACCCCCGGCGGCCCCTTCGTGGCGCGCATCCAAGGCTACATGGCCAAGGCCGCCAAGGAGGCGAAGGTCCACACGAGCTGGATCAACCCCAGCGAGGCCTACGAGGGGGCCCTCCAGTCCTTCGTGGCGGGGATCCTGGAGCCCGGGCACCACCGCCGCTTCCTGGAGGACTTCGTCGCCTTCCAGGCGCCCATCGCTCGCCTCGGCATGGTCAACAGCCTGGCCCAGACCCTGCTCAAGATCACGGCGCCGGGCGTCCCCGACTTCTACCAGGGCACCGAGATCTGGGACCTTGCTCTCGTGGACCCCGACAACCGGCGCCCGGTGGACTTTTCCCTGCGCGAGGCCGCCCTCGCCGAGCTCCGCGCGCGGATCGCCGCCGGCGACCTCGAGGGCCTGGCGCGGGAGCTGCTCACGCGGTGGATGGACGGCCGGATCAAGCTCTACACGATCCACCGGGCCCTGGCCGTCCGCCGGGAAGCGGCCGCCCTCTTCCAGTCAGGGGAGTATGTTCCGCTGGCCGCGGGCGGCCAGCACGCCGCCCATCTCTGCGCCTTCGCCCGCCGGCGGGACGGCGAGGTCGCCGTCGTCGTGGTGCCCCGCCTGACGGCGCGCCTCACGGATCAGGGCGCGCGGCTGCCCCTGGGACCGGCGGTGTGGGGCGACACGCATGTCCGGGTGCCGGAGGACCTGCCCGGTCCGCTCACCCATGCCTTCACCGGGGCGCGCCCGCGCATCGAGCGGCGTGCCGGCGGGCCGGTCCTGCTCGTGGGGCGGCTGCTCGAGGCCTTCCCCGTGGCCTTGCTCGCGCGAGAGGAGCACGGAGGATGATGGCCAACACGCCCCGAGACCCGATGCGTGGCGACATCCGGGCGATCTGGATCGCCAACGTGTGGCCCGAGCTGGACGGCGGCCGCTTCCCCGTCAAGCGCGTGGCCGGAGAACGATTCGAGGTCAGCGCTGACATCCTGTGCGAAGGGCACGGCGCGCTCTCCGCCGTGCTCCGGTACCGGACGGTGAAGGACACCGCCTGGCGCGAGACGCCCATGGCCCCCGTGGACAACGACCGCTGGGCCGCGGACTTCCTCCTGGAGGAGAACGCCCGGTACCTCTACACCGTCGAGGCCTGGACCGATCCCTCCCGGACCTGGGCGCGCGACCTCGAGAAACGGCTCGCCGCCGGGATGGACGTCACGAGCGAGCTGCTGGAGGGCGCGGCGCTCCTGCGGACGGCGCTCGCGCGGGCGGCCGACGCCGACCGCCGCCGCATCGAGGAGCGGCTCGCCGCGGTGGCGCGGGCGACGAGCCAGGCCCAGCGGGCGCGCCTCCTGCTGGACACCGAGACGGCCGAGCTGATGGCGAGCTATCCGGACCGGAGCGCGGCCACACTGTACGAGCGGGAGCTGGAGCTGCTGGTCGAGCGCCCCCTCGCCCAGTGCGCCGCGTGGTACGAGCTGTTCCCACGCTCCCAGGGCCGGGTGCCCGGGCGGCACGGCACCTTCGAGGATTGCATCGCCCGCCTGCCGGACATCGCCGCCATGGGCTTCGACGTCCTCTACCTGCCCCCGATCCACCCCGTCGGCCGGCGCTTCCGCAAGGGCCGGAACGGGGGGCTGATGGCCGGCCCCGAGGACCCGGGCTCCCCCTGGGCCATCGGCAACGAGCAGGGCGGCCACAAGGCGGTGGAGCCTGCGCTCGGCACGCTCGGGGACTTCCGGCGCCTCGTCGGCGCCGCGCGCGAGCACGGCCTGGAGATCGCGCTGGACTACGCGCTGCAGTGCTCGCCCGACCATCCCTGGGTGCAGGAGCACCCCGAGTGGTTTCAGCACCGGCCCGACGGCACCATCAAGTACGCCGAGAACCCGCCCAAGAAGTACCAGGACATCTATCCGCTGGACTTTTTTTGCCGGGATCGCGAGGCGCTGTGGGAGGAGGCGCGCAGCGTCCTCGTCTTCTGGATCGAGCAGGGGGTGCGGATCTTCCGCGTGGACAACCCTCACACCAAGCCCATCCCGTTCTGGGCGTGGCTCATCCGCGAGGTGCAGGCGGTGTTCCCCGACGTCGTCTTCTTGTCGGAGGCCTTCACGCGGCCCAAACTCATGCAAGCGCTCGCCAAGGTGGGGTTCACGCAGTCGTACACCTACTTCACGTGGCGGAACTTCAAGGACGAGCTCACGGCCTACTTCACGGAGCTGACGGGGACCGAGTTGGCGGAGTACTTCCGGGGCAACCTCTTCACCAACACGCCGGACATCCTGCCGTCGATCCTGCAGCAGGGCGGACGCCCCGCCTTCATGCTGCGCGCCGCCCTGGCCGCGACGCTGTCCTCGCTCTGGGGTATCTACAGCGGGTACGAGCTCTGCGAGAACGCGGCTGTCCCCGGCACCGAGGAATACCTGGACGCGGAGAAGTACGAGATCCGGGTGCGGGACTGGGAGGCCCCGGGCAACATCAAGCCCTACCTCGCCCGGCTGAACTGCATCCGCCGCGAGCACTCGGCGCTCCAGACCTCCCGGGGCCTGCGCTTCTACCGGGCCGACGACGACAACATTGTCTTCTACGGCAAGCAGAGCGCCGACGGCGCCGAGTTGCTCTGGATCGCCGTGAGCCTCGACCCCTTCGAGGCCCACGAGGCTCTCCTGCACCTGCCGCTCGACGGGCTGGGGCTCGCGGCCGACGAGCGCGTGCAGGTGCACGAGCTCCTGACGGGCCGCCGCCAGCTCTGGCGGGGGCCGACCCACCCGCTGCGGCTGGAGCCTGACGAGCCGGCCGCGATCTTCCACGTCTCCGCGCTGCCGCGGACGGCCTTCGTGGATCCCTGCTCGTGAGCGCCGGGAGACCCCCCGTCGACGATCTCTGGTACAAGGACGCGATCGTCTACGAGCTTCACGTCAAGGCGTTCCAGGACGGCGACGGCGACGGCGTCGGCGACTTCCGCGGCCTGACGGGCCGGCTCGACTACCTCCAGGATCTGGGCGTGGACTGCGTGTGGCTGCTGCCCTTCTACCCCTCGCCGCTCCGCGACGACGGGTACGACATCTCCGACTACTGCAACGTCTCGCCGCTCTACGGGACCATGGCGGACTTCGAGGCGTTCCTGGGCGAGGCCCACCGGCGCGGCATCCGGGTCATCGCGGACCTCGTGGTCAATCACACCTCCGACCAGCATGCCTGGTTTCAGGAGGCACGGCGGGACCCCGCCTCGCCGAAGCGCGCCTACTACGTCTGGAGCCCTGACGACCGCAAGTACCGGGACGCCCGGATCATCTTCGTGGACACGGAGAAGTCCAACTGGTCGTGGGACCCCGAGGCCGGCGCGTACTACTGGCATCGCTTCTTCAGCCACCAGCCCGACCTCAACTACGACAACCCGGAGGTCGAGCAGGCCATGCTGGACGCGATGCGCTTCTGGCTCGACAAGAGGCTGGACGGCTTCCGCTGCGACGCGGTCCCGTACCTCTTCGAGCGCGAGGGGACGAGCTGCGAGAACCTCCCCGAGACCCACGCCTTCCTCAAGCGCCTCCGGGCGCAGGTGGACGCCCGGTACCGGGGCCGCGTCCTGCTCGCCGAGGCCAACCAGTGGCCGAGGGATGTGCGTCCCTACTTCGGCGACGGGGACGAGTTCCACATGGCCTTCCACTTCCCGCTGATGCCCCGGATGTTCATGGCGGTGCACCGGGCCGACCGGCGGCCCATCACCGACATGTTCCTGCACACGCCGCCCATCCCCGAGACCTGCCAGTGGTGCCTCTTCCTGCGCAACCACGACGAGCTCACGCTGGAGATGTGCACCGATCCCGAGCGCGACTACATGTACTACGCCTACGCGCAGGACACGCGGATGAAGCTCAACGTGGGAATCCGGCGCCGTCTGGCCCCGCTGCTGGATAACGACCAGGGGAAGCTCCGGTTGCTCCACGGCCTGCTCTTCTCCTTCCCGGGCACGCCGATCATCTACTATGGGGACGAGATCGGCATGGGCGACAATATCCACCTGGGGGACCGAGCCGGAGTCCGCACGCCGATGCAGTGGACGGCGGACCGCAACGCGGGGTTCTCCACGGCCGAGCCGGAAGCGCTCTACAGCCCCGTCATCACGGACCCCGTCTACGGGTACCCGGTCGTCAACGTGGAGGCACAGCGCCGATCGCCGTCGTCGCCCCTGCAGTGGATGCGCCGGCTCATCGCCGCGCGGAAGAGCACGCAGGCCTTCGGGCGGGGATCGCTCCGCTTCCTCGAGCCCGAGAACCCGCGCATCCTGGCTTACCTCCGGGAACACCGCGGCGAGACCATCCTGATCGTGGCCAATCTCTCGGCGACGGTGGAACCCGCCCTGCTCGACCTCAGCGAGTTCGCTGGAGCCGTGCCGACCGAGATGCTGGACGGGGCGCGGCTGCCGGTCATCGAGAGCCGCCCGTACCTGTTCACGCTGGCTCCCTACGCCTTCTACTGGCTGCGTCTGCTCCGTGGTGGCGCCGCCGGCGATGAGGTGTTGTATGGCATCGAAGCCACGGCGATCTAGGGCGGCGGGCAGGGGCGCAGCCGAGCCGGACCTCGCCAGCACGGCGACGGCCCTCGCGAGCGTCCTGCCCCGCCAGCGCTGGTTCGGAAGCAAGTCACGGCGGATCACGGCCGTGACGGCCGTGGATCACGTCGAGGTGCCGGGCAGCGCTGGGACGCTCGCCCTGTTCCGTGTGGACTTCGAGGTGGGCGACCCCGAGACATACCTCGTGGCCCTGGCGGGAGGCGCGCCCCGCGGGGGCGCGCTGGCCGACGCCCTCGACGATCCGGCCTTCTGCGCCGCCCTGGTGGAGCAGATGCGCGCCGGGGGCACGCTGGCGGGCCGGTGCGGCGGCTTCCGGTTCGGCGCCACCGCCCTCCTGCCGGAGCTCCTGCCCGATCCCGTCCGCTCGGTGAAGCCCGTGGGCGTCGAGCAGAGCAACACCGCGCGGGTGCTGGAGCAACGGGCCTTCCTCAAGGTCTTCCGCCGGCTCGAGCCAGGTGCGAACCCCGAGCTGGAGATCACGCGCCACCTCACCGAGGAGACCGACTTCCGCGAAGCGCCACGGCTGGCGGGCTTCCTCGTCTACGAGGGTGAGGGAGACGAGCCCACGACCCTGGCCACGCTTCACGAGTTCCTTCCGACCGAGGGCGATGCCTGGGCGGCGGTGCAGGCGCGCCTGGACGAGTACTACGCGGCGGCGGGCAGCGGTCCCGAGCCCGACGGCGCCTCCGATCCCGCGTTCGCGCAGGCGCTGGCAGCGGCGGACGCGAAGGAGGCCCACGCGCTGGGGCTTCTCACGGGCCGCTTGCACCGGGCGCTGGCCGCGGCCCCGCTGGGATCTTCCCTGGGGCCTGAGCCCATCGGGCTGGACGACGTCCTCGGGTGGCAGCAGGAGATTCGCGCCCGCCTGGACCGGGTCGGAGAGGCGCTGGGGCAGGCGGTGGACAAGCTGCCCGCCGACGCGCACGGGCTGGCGCGAGAGGTGCTCGAGCACCTCCCCGCCCTGCGCGAGGGCCTGGCCGCGCTCCAGGGCCTCGCCGGCGCGGCCGTCCTGAAGATCCGCGTCCACGGCGACTACCACCTCGGCCAGATCCTGCGGGTGCCGGGCGGCTTCGCCGTGGTGGACTTCGAGGGTGAGCCGGCGCGCTCCCTGGCGCTGCGGCGCCACAAGACCTGCGCTCTGCGCGACGTCGCGGGAATGCTGCGGTCATTCGCCTACGCGGCCCGGGCGGCGCTGCTTCGCGCCGCCGACGCCGCGCCGGCGCAGCCGCGGCAGGCCGACCGGCTCGGGCCCTGGGCAGAGGCCTGGGAGGACGGCGTTCGCGAGGCCTTCCTCGAGGGGTACCTGGCAGAGACGCTCGAGCGCGGCGTCGGGTTCCTGCCGCGACAGCAGGAGGCGCTGAACGCCGCGCTGCGCGTCTTCGAGCTGGACAAGGCCGCCTACGAGCTGCTCTACGAGCTGGATCACCGCCCGGGCTGGGCGCGCATCCCGCTGGCCGGCCTCCGGCGGGCTGCGGCGCCCGCCACGCGCTCTGCGCCAGCCCGCCTCGGGCCCGGCGCGGGGCCGTTCCGCTTCGTCGCCTGCCTCGAGCTGCGGGAGTTTGTGGGCGTGAGGGCCGAGAACGAGCGACAGCTGGCCGAGCTCATCGACCAGGTCCCCGTGGACTCGATCTACTTCCACACCCACGGCTTCCTGCTGCGCCACAAGTTCGCCGCTGGCATCTACCCCAACGACTTCGCGACCTGGGCGGCCGTGCAGGTGCGCGACCAGGTGCTGGGCGAGCGCCTCGCCATGGTGGACCCGGCGGAGTTCCCGACGCTCGAGGCCCTGCGGGAGGAGCTGGTGGCGGTCATCGACGCCCATCTGCGGGAGATGCCCGTCGTCCCCAGGGTCGTCTCGGCCGACCCCTTCGACTTCGTCCGCTCGCGCATCGTGGAGATCCCGACGGGTGTCGAGGTGCGCAACCTCGCGGACTTCCGCCGGGCGCTCCTCGAGGTCGATTCCAGCGCCATCTACTTCCACTTGGTCGAGGCGCGGCTGCGGCTGGGCCGACGGCAGAACGACTTCGCGGCGTGGCTGGAGCAGAGGCTCGGCCTGCCCGAGCTGGCCGCGCGCGTGCGCTCCGTGAGCCCCTACGGCGGCAGCCTCGAGCGCACGCGCGCCCGCCTGATCCGCCTGCTGGACCAGGCGCTTCCGGGGGGCGGCCGGTGAGCCCGGGCCGTCTCGACGCCTACCGGGAGGTCGCCCCGCGAGGGACCATCGATCTCCTGGTGCGTCTCGCCGAGCGGCTCCGGGGGCGCCGCTTCCTCCACGTCAACGCCAGCCGCTTCGGAGCCGGCTCGCCGGCGATCCTCAACCGGCTGGTCCCGATGATGCAGGACCTCGGAATCGACGCGGCCTGGGAGGTGATCGTGGGCGACCCGGCGTTCTACGCCGCGGCCCGGCACCTCGACATGGCCCTGGCGGGTCTCGAGGAGCCGGTCACCGAGACCATGCTCCACGGGTTCCGCGAGACGGCCGGCGCCAACGCGGCGCGGCTCGGGCTCGAGGCCGACCTCGTCATGGTCCACGACGCCGCACCGCTCGGTCTCGTCCATCATCGCCCGGACCGGGGGCGGTGGGTGTGGCGCTACCACGGCGACCTCTCGGCGGCGTACCGGCGGGCCTGGTACCTGGTCCGCCGCGACGTGGAGCACTATGACGCCGCCGTGTTTTCGCTCCCGAAGTTCGCCCAGCGCCTGCCCATCCCGACCCTGATCGTCCACCCGTCGGTGGATCCCCTGAGCGACCGCAACCGGGATCTCACCCGCCGGGAAATCGACCAGACCCTGGAGCAGCTCGGGGTCCCCCGCGACAAGCCCCTGCTCCTCACGGTGGCCCCCTATGCCCGGAGCAAGGATCTCCCGGGCGTGCTCCGCGCCTACCGCCTCGCGAAGAAGTACGTGGCCTGCCGCCTCGTCCTGGCGGGATGGGGAGCCACCGACAACCCCGAGGGCACCACCGTGCTCGCGCAGGTGCGCGAGGCGGCAGCGGACGATCCCGATGTCCATGTGCTGGTTCTCCCGCCGGACGCGGAGCTGCAGATGAACGCCTTGCAGCGGGCCGCCGCGATGCTCGTGCACAAGCCGCTCCAGGAGGATTTTGGGCTGATCGTGGCCGAGGCCATGTGGAAGGGCAAGCCCGTGGTGGCGAGCATGGTCGGGGGCATTCCCGCCCAGCTGATCCCCGAGGTGACGGGATACGGGGTCACCTCGGTCGAGGGCGCGGCATTCCGCATCCGCCAGCTCCTCGAGGACCCGGACCTGA
>Ga0154317_1050_pt1 | contig 18253 bp, 20 predicted proteins | sample RifGroA2_FD_105611 | JGI IMG/M metagenome (GOLD analysis project Ga0154317, IMG submission 105611) | Candidatus Rokubacteria bacterium GWA2_70_23 | reverse complement strand
CCCACTTGTTCGCCCGGCGCGAGCACGGGGATCTCGCGCGGCAGGCCCTCGAAGCGAGCTACCAGGCCATGGCGCGGGCAGGGGGGAAGGCGGGAGGGGGGTTGGCGCTGGCCGAGCCCGGCGCCGAATCGGTTTCGGCTGACCGGCTAAAGGGAGAGGGTGGTCCGGGCCGTGAGCGCCCGTGAAGCTCGAGCTCGACCGGACGTTGCGACCGCGACAGCGTGTATCCAGGAAGCCACACTTGACAGGGTCGGCGCCCGCCGCCAGAGTGTCGGCATGGACCCCGAGCTGAGCCAGGCCTTCGAGACGCTCGAGCAGCGGATCCGCCAAGGTGTGGCCGGAGAGATCCGGGCCTCCGAGGCGCGGCTGCGCGAGTACGTCGACGCGACGGTGCGGGCCAGCGCGGAGGAGACGCGGCAGTACGTGGACGCCACCGCCCGGGAGACGCGGCAGTACGTGGACGCGAGCGCCCGGGAGACGCGGGAGTACGTGGACGCCACCGCCCGGGAGACGCGGGAGTACGTGGACGCGAGCGCCCGGGAGACTCGGCGCCACGCGGGCGTGCTTGCGGAGGGGCTCCGCGCCGATTTCCGCATCGCCACCGAGGGCATCATGCCGCTCGATCGGAGAACGGACGCTCTCGAGGTGCTCGGGGATCAGACGAGGCAGCGGGTCGATCTGCTCGAGGGGCGCGTATCCGTGCTCGAGCGGGCCGGGAAGACGCCGCGGCCGCGTCGCCGCCGGTAACCGCCGGCGCGTCGCGCGCGCCCCCATCCAGGACTACTCCCTGCGTTCTTTCACCGCCGCCCGACCGGTCTCGGCACCCCTTAGGGCGGAGTTATGGACATACCCGGACCTCGCCCGCCACCCCGCCGCCTTCCTCGCCCACGCCGACGGTGGCGCCGGGCGGCCGCGCGGCGGCCGCAGCCGGCCACGGCCGTCTCACGGTTCACGGCCTTTCAGTTTCCCCGCCTCGGGTTAGGTTCCGGGGACGGTGGGGCGGCCGCGGGCGCCTGGAGGAGATCGGGCCGGAGGAGCCGAGGCCCTGGCGCCCGCGCCGGGGTGTCCGGCGCAGGCGCCGCCGTAGCGGGCGGGGGCATCGGCGTCGCTCCGAGGAAGGGGCTCAGCGGGGTCGCGGGCGGGCGTGTCCCCGCGGGGCCCGGCCTTCCCGGAGCGGCCGCCGGCGCGGCGGCCGGAGGCGTAGGCTGCGGCCTGGACGGGTCGCGCAGCAGGAGCTCAACCGGCCCCTCGGGACGCGCGATCACGACGCGGTCGCTCTTGATCGTCTCGAGCTTGCCTCCGGCCCCCGAGTCGCCCACCGTGTAGGCGAAGACCTTCTTGGAGGTCGGGTCCTCGATGAAGGCCCGGCTCCTCGTGTCGTCCAGGACGACGCCGTGCAGGAAGAGCTTGGGCGCCGCCGCGGCGGCGGTGGCCGGCGCGGCCGCGGTCTCGGTGCGCGACGGGTTGAAGAGGCTTCGCGCGGCGATCACGTTGTAGAGCGGCCGCTGGTCGGGCCGCGCCGCCGGCACCGCTTCGCCGCCGGCGCCGGCCGCCGAGGCGGGGGGCGCCGAGGCTCGCGCGGGGGGGGATCGGGCAAGGCGCGGAGGGTCGACAGCTCACGGGCGAGCATGACCCCGAAGACCACCGCCACCGCGGCCAGCATGAGGTTCACGACCAGGAGTCGGCGCATCAGTGGCTCGATTGTAACCGTTCAGGCCCTGGCGGGCTCGAGCAGCGGTGAGTGAGCGGAATTGGGGAGGAGCGACGGTGCGGGATCACCGTGCAGCGCGGCGCCGCTCCGCAGCACGTCGTCGCTGACGGCGCGCATGGCGACGAGCGCCTCGCCCAGCCGCTCCTCGGTGCGGGCGCTGCGCCCCAGCGCGGCGTCGAGCGTCTCCTGGCCGATGATGCCGGCGTCGAGGAGGATCTGGCCCAGCAGCCCCCTGAGGCCCATTGCCAGGCATTCTAGCACCTCGCCCGTTGGGGTTTCCGTCCCTTGCCGTTGCCCCGCGCTCCGGTGTAATGTCTGTGGCCAATGGCACCGCTCGCACCTCGCCGCATCCTCGTCCTGCACGGCCCGAACCTGAACCTCCTGGGCACGCGAGAGCCGGCGGTCTACGGCCGGGTCACGCTCGCCCAGGTGGACGAGGCGGTCCGGCGCCACGCCGTTGAGCGCGGCGTGGAAGTGGACTGCCGGCAGTCGAACCACGAGGGTCAGCTGGTGGAGTGGATCCAGGGCGCGGCGGGGGAGGGCTTCGGCGCCATCGTGATCAACCCGGGGGCGCTGACCCACTACTCCATCGCGCTGCGCGATGCCTTCGCCGCCGTGGAGCTGCCGGTGGTGGAGGTGCACCTCTCGAACATCCACGCGCGGGAGGAGTTCCGCCGCCACTCGGTCACGGCGCCCGCTGCCGTCGGGCAGATCTCGGGCTTCGGCCCGACGAGCTACATCCTCGGAGTCGATGCGGCCCTCGCGGCGCAGGCGCGGCGAGGGGAGCCACGCCCGGCGCGGGCGCGCCGCCGGGCCCGCCGCCCCGCGCGGTGAATGGGGGCTCCTTCCGCCGCGTCTAACCGCCGGAATGATTGGCGGGCGTGACCTCCCCGACGACTCCACCGGAATCCTCCGGCCCTCCGCAGCCGCGGCCCGCGACGTCGCCGTCCTCCACGCCGCCGTCAGTGCCGGGAGACGACGAGCTCATCCGCCGCTGCCGGGCGGGAGACGTGGCGGCCTTCGAGCCGCTGGTGGAGAAGTACCGCCAGCGGGTGTGGCGGCTCGCGTATCAGGTCCTGCGGGACAAGGAGGACGCATGGGATTGCGCCCAGGAGGCCTTCGTGCGGGCCTTCCAGTCGCTGCCGGCATTCCGCGGCCAGTCGGCGTTCTACACGTGGCTGTTCCGGATCACGATCAACGTGGCCACCGACCGCCACCGCGCCCGGGGGGCGCGCGCGCGAGCCTTCGGCGCCGAGCAGGTGCCCGAGGAGGAGTGGGCGCGCACGGCGGCGGACCGCGGCGCGACGCCACACCAGGCCGCGATCCAGGCCGAGAAGCGCGAGCGCATCCGCCGCGCCCTCGACGCCTTGCCGCTCAAGTACCGAACCATTATCATGCTGAGTGATGTCGAGGGCCTGTCGTACCGCGAGATCGCCCAGGTGCTGAGCTGCCCCATCGGGACGGTGATGTCGAGGCTCCACAACGCGCGCCGTCGCCTCCGGGCCATCCTCGCGCCGATGCTGACAATCGTCTTCTGGCTTGCTGTCACCCTCGTCGCGGCCGCGGCGCCCGTCCAGGCCGAGCAAATGATCCGCTTCGGCGTGCGCGTGCTCCAGGCCTCGAGTCCGGCCTCATCGCCGCCACCGGCGACGGCCGCCGTGCCGGGCCAGCGCCACCTGGTCCCGCCCTCGGCAGCTCCGGCGCCGCCGCCCTCGGCCTTGCCGGAGGGCGAGCTGGACGAGCGGCTCCGACTGATCCTGCCACGGCTGCGCACACTCTTCCGCTACACCGAGTACACGACGCTCGACCGCCAGCGCGCGGAGGTTCCGCTCGGCACGCGGCAGCGCTTCCTGCTGCCGGGGGCGCGCCAGCTCGAGGTCACGCCCGACCAGCTCCAGGGCCAGTCGGTGCGCATGCGGGTGCGCCTCCTCCGCGGGGGAGAGCCGGAGCTGCGCATGAGCATCGTGGCGGCGCCCGGCGCCCCGGCGGTACTCGGGGGACCTGCGCACGGCGACGGCGTCCTGATCATCATCCTCTGGGCCAATCCGAACCCTGGGCAGGGCGGTCCGGGCAGATAGTGGATAATGACGGGCGAGTAGGAGGATACACATGCCGCGCGTGGACTGGAAGGCACGAGTGGTCATGGACCCCGAGGTCCACCACGGAGATCCTTGCATCAAGGGGACGCGGGTGCCCGTGAGCATCATCGTGGGGAGCATCGCCGACGGGATGGGCTTGGAGGAGGTCCGTGCGGCCTATCCCCAGCTCTCCGTCGAGGACATCCGGGCCGCCCTGGCCTACGCCGCGGAAGTCTTGCAGCGGGAGGTCATCATCCCGCTCGCTGGTTAGTCCGCATCATGCGTGAACGGACGCCTCACCCCGGCCCTCTCCCTCCCGAGGGAGAGGGAGGCGTTCCGGTTCCCTCGCCCCCGGAGGGGGAGAGGGGCAGGGTGAGGGGACGCCCAGAACACCGAAGGCGCGTTCGCGAATAGAGTGGGTTAGTCCTTGCCCCTTCGTGTCAAGGTCGATGAAGACTTGCCGATCGAGGTTGCTGAGCTGGTCCGAAGGGCAGGCCATGACGTCGACACAGTCGTGGGGGAGGGCATGGGCGGAGCCACGGACGTAGTCCTGTGGCAGGCCGCCCAGTCAGAGCGCCGCTTCCTGATTACCGCGGACAAGGGCTTCGGTGATATCCGGGTCTATCCCCCCGGGACGCATGCCGGGGTCTTGCTCCTGCGGCCGGACGAAGACGGGATCGGCCCGTTGATTCATCTCGTCCGCCGGGTTCTGGCCGAAGAGCCGCTTGACCGACTCCGCGCAACCGTGACGGTTGCCTCACCACGCAGCATTCGCGTCCGCAAGCCATGAGGGCCCCATGAGCGAGGAGCGGTACTTCCGGGAGCGCGCGCGCATCGAGCAGGGGCATGTCAAGTACCGCGAGAAGCTCAAGGACGAGGGCAAGCTCTTTGTCCGGGACCGGCTCAAGCTCCTGCTCGATCCCGGGTCGGAGTTCCAGGAGGACTTTCTCTTCGCGCGCAACCAGGAGGCGGACACGCCGGCGGACGGCGTCGTGACGGGCGTGGGCACGGTGGGCGGGCGCCCCGTCTGCATCATGGCCAACGACTACACGGTCAAGGCAGGGTCCTGGGGCGAGAAGACGGTGCAGAAGATCATCCGCATCCAGGAGCGGGCGCAGCGGCTGCAGATCCCGATGCTCTACCTGGTGGACGCGGCGGGCGGGCGCATCTCGGAGCAGATCAAGATCTTCCCGGGGCGCTTCCACGCCGGCCGGATCTTCTACAACGAGGTCCAGCTCTCGGGCGTCGTGCCGCAGGTCTGCATCCTCTTCGGTCCCTCGCCTGCCGGCTCGGCGTATCTCCCGGCGCTCACCGACATCGTCATCATGGTGGACGGCAAGGCGAGCCTCTACGTGGGCTCGCCGCGCATGGTGGAGATGGCCATCGGTGAGAAGGTGACGTTCGAGGAGCTGGGCGGCGCGCGGATGCACTGCGAGGTCTCGGGCTGCGGGGATGTGCTGGTGGGCTCCGACGAGGAGGCCATCGAGGCTTGCCGGCGCTACCTCTCGTACCTGCCGGGCTCCTACCGTGAGCGCCCCGCCGAGGGGGAGGCGGTCCCGGCCAGGTCGGGACGCCCCATCGACCAGATCGTGCCCTATGACCAGCGCAAGTGGTTCGACATGTACGAGGTGCTCGACCGGGTCATCGACGCCGGCTCCTTCTTCGAGATCAAGCGGCTCTTCGCCGCCGAGGTGATCGTGGGACTCGCGCGGCTCGGCGGGCGGGCCGTGGGGATCGTCGCCAACCAGCCCAAGGTCAAGGGCGGCGTCCTCATGGTGGACTCCGCGGACAAGGCGGCCCGCTTCATCTGGCTCTGCAACGCCTTCAACATCCCGCTCCTGTACCTCGCCGATGTGTCGGGCTTCATGGTGGGCAGCAAGGTGGAGCGCGCGGGCATCATCCGCCACGGGGCCAAGATGGTCTTCGCCACCTCCCAGGCCACCGTGCCCAAGATCTGCGTCGTGGTCCGCAAGTGCTACGGCGCCGGCCTCTACGCCATGTGCGGGCCGGCCTTCGAGCCCGACGCGGCGCTGGCCCTGCCGCAGGGGCAGGTGGCCATCATGGGGCCCGAGCCCGCGGTGAACGCCGTCTACTACAACAAGATCATGGAGCTGCCGGAGAGCGAGCGGGCGGCGTACGTGAAGCAGAAGCGCGAGGACTTTTCCGAGGACGTGGACATCTACAGGCTCGCCTCGGAGATGCTCGTGGACGGCATCGTCGCCGGCTCCGAGCTGCGCGACGAGCTGATCAAGCGGTTCGGCTACGCCGAGTCCAAGCAGCACGAGTTCCCGCCCCGCCGCAACCCCGTCGCGCCGGTCTGAGGCGCCTCCGCCGTCGGGCGTCGAGTTGATCCGCCCGCGCCCCCGGGGTGCTAAGATTCACCCACCGTGGGTGGTGATGTCCTTCTGCACGATCTGGACGAGTTGCGGCGACGCCTCGCTCCCCACGTGGGGCGCGCGCGGAAGGTCGTGGCGTTCGGCTCGGTGGCTCGCGGGGAGGCCGACGAGTGGAGCGACCTGGATCTCCTGATCGTGACCGACACCGCCCTGCCGTTCTTCGAGCGATTCAGGGAGTTCGCGGGGATCTACAACGTGTGGCCGAGGGTCGATCTCCTGATCTACACGCCGGAGGAGCTGGAGCGGATGGTTGCCGAGCAGCGGCCCATAGTGGTGCGGGCGCTGGGCGAGGGAGTGGTGCTTCATGAGGCATAGCCGGGCGGAAGCTGAGCGATGGCTGGGGCAGGCGGAGAACGATCTCGCCTCGGCCGGTGTCCTCGCTCGCGAGGGATTCGCCGCCCAGGCGTGCTTCACCTGCCAGCAGGCGGCCGAGAAAGCGCTCAAGGCGCTGCACTACTGGGGGGGTGCCCGCTTCGTGCTGGGGCACTCGCTGGTCGAGCTCTTGGGCCCGCTGCTGCCTCAGTATCCGCAGCTCGCCCGCCTCCAGGAGGCCGCCCAGCGGCTGGACCAGTACTACATCCCGACCAGGTACCCGAACGGCCTCCCGGGCGGGGCCCCGTTTCAGGTCTACACCAAGACCCAGGCCGCCGAGGCAGTAGCCTCTGCGCAGGACTTCGTAGCCCTGGTGCGCGCCGCAGTGGGTCCCCGGTAGCAACGGCCCCTCCCGAGAGGCCGTGGCGTCGCTGATCCTCGCCATCCGCTTCCTCACCATCGTGCCGGTGCCCGGGCGCGAGGCGGCGGGGCCCGGCGCGCTGGGGCGCGCGGCGTGGTGGTTCCCCGCGGTGGGGCTCGGCCTGGGCGCAGGGCTCGTCCTGGTGGACCGGCTGCTCACGCGCGCCTTTCCTCCGCTGCTGGCCGCGCTGCTCGTCGTCTCGCTCTGGAAGGTGGCGACGGGCGGGATCCACCTCGACGGGCTGGCCGACTGCCTTGACGGGCTCGGCGGCCGCGACCCGGGCCACCGCGTGGCCATCATGCGGGACAGCCGCATCGGCGTCTTCGGGGCGCTGGGGCTGATCCTGAGCTTCCTCATAGGGATCACGGCGCTTGGTGAGCTGCCGGGAGATGTGCGCTGGCGCGCGCTGCTGCTGGCGCCTGTCGTGGGGCGGCTCTCCCCACTCGTGGCCGGGGCGTGCTTTCGCGCGGCGACGCCGGAGGCCGGCTCGGGGAGCGCCTTCATGGCGTCGCTCTCGCGGTGGGCTCCAGCGCTGAGCGTCGTGTGGGCGGGGGTGGTGGCCGCCCTGCTCCTCGAGCTCCCCGGGTTGCTGGCGCTGGCGGTGGCGCTTGCCGGGGTGCTGCTCTGGTCGGGCTTTCTCAGCCGGCGCCTCGGGGGGCTCACGGGGGATGCCCTGGGGGCCGGGGTGGAGCTGGCGGAGCTGGGTGTGCTGCTGGCGCTGGCCGCGGCATCTGGGGTCAGGTCTTGAAAGCCGACATCACAATGCACGACCGCACTCCTACCGATGTCGTAATGCAAGACCTGACCCCTACGGTGATCTACCTTGTCCGCCACGGCGCCGTGGGGGGAGCGGAGAGCCGGCGCTTCATCGGCCACCTCGACGTCCCGCTGTCGCCTCTCGGCGAGGCGCAGTGCGAGGCGCTGGCCAGGCGGCTTGCCACAGTGGCGCTTGCGGCCGTGTACTCGAGCGACCTCCTCCGGAGCCGCCGCAGTGCCGAGATCCTGGCCGCGCCCCACGGGCTCCGGACGGAGGCGCTGCCGGGGCTCCGCGAGTTCGCCATGGGCCGCTGGGAGGGGCTCACGGCGGAGGAGATCCGCGCGCGCGATCCGGTGGCGTTCGAGGAATGGATGGCGGACATCGGCCGCTTCGAGTTCCCCGAGGGCGAGCACCTCGAGCAGGTGGCCGCCCGCGCCTGGCGGGCCTTCGAGCGCATCGCGGCCACCCATGCGGGCGCGCGCGTGGCGGTGGTGGCCCACGGCGGGACCAACCGCGCCATCCTCTGCCGGGCGCTCGGCATCCCGCTCGGGCGCATCCTGGCCCTCGGCCAGGATTACGCGGCGCTCTCCGTGCTCGAGGCGGCCCCGGAGGGCTGGAGGCTCCGGCTCCTCAACCACTGCGAGCCTCTGCTCGCCCCCTCACCCTGACCCCCCCCGATGGGGAGAGGGAAGCCCGGGAGCCTTTGCTATAATGCCGGCATTCCAACCCCGGAGGACATCATGAGCGACACGGCGATCCGCGGCATCGGACGGCGCGACTTCCTGAAGACAGCAGCGGTCGGTGCCGCGGCGGCGGCGGCGATCCCCACCGTGGCCGCGGCCCAGCAGCCGAAGCGCGGCGGGGTTCTCAAGCACATGGGCCTCGAGCCGCCCTCCTTCGACATCCACGCGACGGTGTCGTACCAGACGCAGCTCATCTCGTCCTTCGTGCACCGGACGCTCTTCAAGTTCGTCAATGGCCCCAAGTACGGCCCCTCGGACTTCACGCCCGTTCCGGACCTCGCGCTCAAGGCGGAGGTCTCCAAGGACGGCCGCACGTACACGATCACGCTCCGCCAGGGAGTGCGCTGGGAGAACAAGCCCCCGGTCAACGGCCGCGAGCTGGTGGCCGCCGACGTGAAGTACTCGCTGGAGCGGGCCGTGAAGAAATCGGGCTACGCGAGCCTGCTGGGGCAGGTCGAGGGCGTCGAGACGCCGGACAAGTACACGGTCCGCGTGCGCCTGGCTGACGCCTTCGCGCCCTTCCTGCACAACCTCGCCGAGGCGTGGAACGGCATCCTCCCCCGCGAGGTCGAGGACAAGCTGGGCGATTTCAAGGCGGCCGAGTCGCTGATCGGCTGCGGGCCGTTCACCCTCGAGCGCTACGAGCCCGGCGTCAAGGCCGTGTTCGCGCGCAACCCGGACTACTTCCAGAAGGGGCTGCCGTACCTGGACAAGGTCGAGTGGCTCTTCGTGAAGGACCGCTCCACCCAGCTCTCGCTCTTCCGGGCGGGGCAGGTGGACATCCCGTTCTACGATGCCCGCATCCCGCGCTCGGACGTGGGCTCCTTCAAGAAGTCGAACCCGACCTACCCCGTCGCCTACTGGGACTGGCTGGCCGTGCGGAGCCTCGCCATGCGCACCGACAAGCCCCCGTTCAACGACGTGCGGGTGCGGCGGGCGCTCTCCCTGGCCATAGACCGGAAGAAGTGGGTGAAGGAGTACCTCGAGGGCCAGGGCTTCGAGGACCACGGACCCGTGCCCGCGCCCATGCGGGAGTGGAAACTGCCGACCAAGGACCTGGGCGAGGGCGCCAGGTGGCTCGAGTACAACCCGGCGCTGGCCAAGAAGCTGCTGGCGGAGGCGGGGTTCCCCAACGGCTTCAAGGCCAAATGCACCCACTGGCCGGGCTACGGGCCCGAGTACGTGGAGGAGCTCGAGCTGCTGACCTTCTACCTCAAGCAGATCGGGGTGGAGCTCCAGATCGTCAACGAGGAGTACGGCAACTACATCCGCGGCTCCTTTCTCGGCAAGTACGACGAGACGACCTGGGGGCCGTCGTCCATCTTCACCGAGGTGGACGGGTACCTCTACAACTTCTTGAAGACGGGCCAGCCGAACAACCGGAGCCACGTCTCCGACACCAAGCTCGACGTCATGCTCGACGCCCAGCGCCGCTACATCGCCAAGTCCTCGCGGAAGAAAGTCATCGACGACATCCAGCGCCACGAGGCGGACCAGATGTACTACGTCTACACGCCGTACCCGAAGAACCTGGCCTCATGGACACCCTGGGTGAAGAACTACCAGCCCAAGAACTCCTTCGACCGCGGGGCGCAGCTGGAGGTGGTCTGGATCGAGAAGTAGCGCTCCCGATCGCCGGCGGCTGAGGTGATTCGTTACGCGCTGAAGCGGCTGCTGCTCGTCGTCCCCACGCTCGTCCTGGTGTCGCTCTTTGTCTTCGGCATCATCCGCGCCATCCCGGGCGACGTCGTGGACATGATGCTCGAGCAGTTCCAGTACGGCAAGGACGCCGCCGAGCTGCGCGCCAAGCTGGGGCTGGACCGGCCGCTCCTCGAGCAGTACCTCGTCTGGGTCAAGCGGCTCCTCGCCGGGGACCTGGGGCAGAGCCTCTGGACCAATCGCCCGGCGGCCCAGGACATCGCCGCGCGCTTCCCGGTCACGGTCACGCTCTCGCTGCTGTCGATCCTCATCTCGCTCCTGGTGGCGCTCCCCGTGGGGATCCTGGCCGCCTTGCGCCAGGACACGGCGGGGGACTACACGGCCCGCTCCTTCGCCATCGGCGCCCTGTCCATCCCGAACTTCTGGCTCGCCACGCTCATCGTCGTGCTCCCATCCTTCTACTTCAACTGGGCGCCGCCGATCGGGAACTTCGTTGCGCTGGGCCAGGATCCCCTCGGCTCGCTCGCCCAGTTCGTCCTGCCCGCGATCTGCCTCGGGATCACGCAGGCGGGGGTGATCCTGCGCATGACCCGCGGCATGATGCTCGAGGTGCTGCGCCAGGACTACGTGCGCACGGCCTGGGCCAAGGGGCTCGGCTCGCGCGTCGTGGTGCTGCGCCACGCCCTCCGCAACGCCATGATCCCCATCGTGACCGTGATCGGCGGGCAGATGCCGTTCTACGTCGGCGGCTCCATCGTCATGGAGCACATCTTCGGGCTGCCCGGGCTGGGGAGCTTCGTCCTGGAGGCTATCAGCCGGCGGGACTACCCGGTGATCCAGGCAGTGAATCTGTTCGTGGCCCTCCTCGTGATCCTCTCGAACCTCCTGGTGGACGTGTCCTATGGGGCCCTCGACCCGCGGGTGCGCCAGCATGAGTGACTGGATGGCCTGGGCGGGACTCCGGCGCAAGCCGCTGGGGCTGCTGGGCGGGGTCCTCCTCCTCGCCATGATCGCCCTCGCCGTCCTGGCCGACCGGGTCGCGCCCTATGACTACGACGAGGTGGATATCTTCTCCCGGCTGAAGCCGTCGAGCGGGACCCACTGGCTCGGCACCGACAACCTGGGACGCGACCTCCTCTCGCGCGTCATCCACGGGGCGCGCGTCTCCATGGCCGTGGGCTTCGGCGGGGTGGCGCTCGGGCTCCTGGGCGCGATGGCCGTGGGCCTGGTGTCGGGGTACTTCGGCGGCCGGCTCGACATGGCGGTGCAGCGCTTCGTGGACGCCTTCATGTGCTTCCCGCTGCTCCTGGTGGCGCTGACCATCATGGCGCTGCTGGGGCCGGGCCTTGCCAACGTGATCCTGACGCTCGGCCTCGTGCTGGGCGTGCGCGACTCGCGCGTGATCAGGAGCGCGGTGCTTTCCGTGAAGGAGAACCTCTACGTGGAGGCGGCGCGGGGGCTCGGGGCGGCCCACTGGGGCGTGATCCTCCGCCACATCCTCCCCAACATCTTCGCGCCCATCATCATCCTCGCCACCGTCAACATCGGCGCCGTCATCCTCATCGAGGCGGCCCTGTCCTTCCTCGGGTTCGGCGTGCCGCCGCCGCGTCCGTCCTGGGGCGGCATGCTCTCCGGCGCCGGGCTGGTGCATATGCTGCGCGCCCCGTGGCTCGCGCTCTGGCCGGGGGTCGCGCTGTCGCTGGCGGTGTTCGGCGCCAACATGCTGGGCGACGCGCTCCGCGACGTGCTCGACCCGCGGCTGCGTGGGACCTAGCAGGGCGACGCGGCAGGCGGGGACCTGGGCCGGTGATACCCTGCGAGACCCGTGGGGTGGGTAGCTCGTGGTCGAGGAGGGCGCGCCGACCCCGGCCCCCGATGCCAGCCATGCTAGAATCGCCCGCGCCATGACCCACGCGCCAGGCCCCGATCAGCTGCTCCAGATGTACGCCGCCATGCTCCGCGTGCGCCGCTTCGAGGAGCGCGCGCGCGAGCTGTACCACGCCGGCCGCATCCCCGGCTTCATCCACCTGTCCGTCGGCCAGGAAGGCGTGGCCGTCGGCGTGGGCGCCGCGCTCCGGCGCGACGACTACCTCCTCTCCACCCACCGCGGCCACGGCCACCTGATCGCCAAGGGCGGCTCGCTCCGCGCGCTCATGGCCGAGATCTTCGGCAAGGCGACCGGTTGCTGCAAGGGCAAGGGCGGCTCCATGCACATCGCGGATGCCTCGGTGGGATACCTGGGCGCCAACGGGGTCCTCGCCTCGGGCTGCGTGCTGGCGCCGGGGGTGGGGCTGTCGATCCAGATGCGCGGCACGGACCAGGTGGTGGCGGTGCTCTTCGGGGATGGCGCCGCCAACCGCGGGCCGTTTCACGAGGGCGTGAACCTGTCGGCGCTGTGGCGCGCCCCGGTGGTCTTCGTCTGCGAGAACAACTCCTGGGCCTCCACGACGGCGCACGAGCTCTCGACGGCCGGCGGCAGCATCGCGGCGCGGGCGGCGGGCTACGGCATCCCGGGTGTGGCCGTGGATGGCAACGATGCGCTGGCAGTGCATGCCGCCGTCGCGGAAGCCGTCAGGCGCGCGCGTGGCGGCGACGGCCCCTCCCTCATCGAGGCGAAGACGGTGCGCTGGCTCGGTCACCACGAGGGGGATCCGCAGGCCTATCGCCCGAAGAGCGAGGTGGAAGAAGGACGGCGCCAGGACCCCATCGCGCGCCTCCGCGCGCATCTGGAGGGCGCCGCGCTGCTGGATGCGGCGCACGCGGCGCGAGTGGCGCAGGCCATCGAGGCTGACGTGGAGGACGCGATTGCCTTCGCCGAGTCGAGCCCTCTGCCGGAGCCGCATCACGCCCTGGACGATCTCTTCGTCCACTGGCCGTGGAAGGACTGATGACCCCCGCGCGCCCGGATCTGGCCACGAACGGGGTGGGGGGGTCTGGGGGCGGAGCGGCGCTCGCTCCCCCCCAGGCTGGTCAAGAATGCCGGTGATGGACTTCGGGGATGCGCTGAACCTCGCGCTCAAGGAGGAGATGCGCCGCGACGGGCGCGTCTACTGCATCGGCGAGGACATCGTCCTCGGGTTGCCCTTCGGCGTCACCAAGGGGCTCGCCGAGGAGTTCGGTCTCGCGCGGGTGCGCAATGCTCCCATCTCGGAGGCGGCCATCGTGGGCTCCTCGCTGGGCGCGGCCATGACGGGGCTCGTGCCCGTGGTGGACATGCACTTCGCCGATTTCGTCACCTGCGCCATGGACGAGGTGGTCAACCAGATCGCCAAGAGCCGCTACATGTTCGGCGGACAGATCGCCTGTCCACTGACGCTCCGGATGCCCTACGGCATCGGCAAGTCGGCCGGCGGGCATCACTCCAACTCGGTGGAAGCGTGGTTCGTCAACACGCCGGGGCTCAAGGTGTGCATGCCCTCCACGCCGGCGGACGCGCGGGGGCTGCTCAAGACCGCCATCCGCGATCCCGACCCCGTCCTCATCTTCGAGCACCGCGCGCTCTATCGCGTCCAGGGAGAGGTGCCGGCGGAGGAGACGCTGGTGCCGCTGGGCGCGGCCGACGTGAAGCGCGCGGGCACGGATGTCACCGTGATCGCCACGGCCCGCATGGTGGGCGAGGCGCTCCTGGCGGCCGAGATGCTTGCCGAGGAGGGTATCTCCGCCGAGGTCGTGGACCCGCGGAGCCTCGTGCCGCTGGACCGCGCGACGCTGGCGGCCTCGGTCGCGAAGACCCACCGGGTGGTCATCGCCGAGGAGGGACCCATGCGCGCCAGCGTGGGCGCCTGGCTCGCCTGGGTCGTCATGGAGCAGAGCTTCGACGAGCTGGACGCGCCGATTGCACGCGTCGCGGCCCCCGACGTCCCGATCCCGTTCAGCCCGCCCATGGAGGCCTTCGTCACGGCCCACGCCGGCCAGATCGTCGCCGCCGCGCGTGAGCTGATGAAGTGAGGCCAGCCGGCTATCGCCTGAGCGCGAGGGCTCCCGAGCCGAGGAAGACCTGCGCGAGGGTGGCGGCCAGCACGAGCAGCGCGAACTCGTAGCCGCCTTGGGATCCCATGAAGAACCCCTGTTTCAGGTGGACCAGGAAGAAGGCCCCCGCCATGATCGGCAGGTTCACCAGCGCCGCCCAGCGCGTCCAGAGCCCGAGGAGGAGGAGCGCCCCGCCGACACCGTGAGCCAGGATCACGTACCATGCGCCGATCTCGGGAAGGGGGAGCCCGAGGCTCCGCTGGAACGCCGTGGTCGCCCGGGGCCCGTAGACGAACAGGGCGGTATAGGCATGCGCGATGTAGATGACGCCCAGCGCGATGCGAAGGATGGTCGCGCCGTAGCTGTCGATACCGCCTCCGCCGCCCGCCGGCGAGCCGCCCCTGGTCATCGCGCCTGCTCGCGCGTCCCGACCCTCACGGCTTCCGGAACAGGATCTCGCCGATGAAGGCCTCGGCGGCCGAGTGGGTGTCGTTGGAGTCGATGGCGACGGACACCGCGCCCACCTCCTCGCCGGGCTCCTCGCCGTAGATTCGCTTGTAGTCCTCGTAGACGTTGCGCGTCTCGGTGAGCCAGCGGCCCGTCTCTGCGTCTCCCGAGCGCACGATCACGTAGGTGACCGTGCCGGTCTTCTCGCTCTTGACGATGGTGCCGGCAGGAGCCGTCGTGTCCCACACGTAGCCGATCACGCGCGAGCGCACCGCCGACGGGAAGCGCGGGAAGGTGACGTAGATCTGGCCGCCCTGGTCGTCGGCCTCCTTCTTCCGCGAGTCGCCGCCTCGAGGGAGCGTGACCACCTTCCAGCGCCACTGGAGGAGGGGGTAGCGCTTGACGTCCACCTTGACCTCCTTGCTGATGGTCGAGCCCTCGTCCCGGCTCTTCAGGTGGAGCGCCTTGGTGGGGCTCTCGCTGACGATCGTGAAGTCGTACTTCGGGCTGCCCCAGTTCTGTCCCTTCCAGCCGTCGGGGATGCCGGTCTTGCCCGTCGGCTGGCGCGACCAGTCCTCGATCAGGATGGCCGCGGGGTCCGCCGCGCGGGCGGCTCCAACCCCCGCGAGCGCCAGCACGGCCGCCGCAAGGGCCGCTCCCCCGATCCGTCCGAGCCTCAGCGCGCCTTCGAGCACAGGACCCTCCTGGAAGAGAACAGTCGCCGGATGCGCCTCGTTCCTCCGGCAGGCAGCGAGTATAACCCACTCAGTATGTTACCGTAAGGGCGCCATGGGCGATGTACGCCTCGACAAGTGGCTCTGGGCGGCGCGCTTCTTCAAGAGCCGGACTCTCGCGGCGGCGGCCTGTGACGGCGGCAAGGTGTACGTCAACGAGCACAGGGCCAAGCCGTCCCGACCCGTGCGTGCAGGGGATCTGCTCCACATCACGCTCCCGCGCGGCAAGCGCATCGTCCGGATCGCGGCGCTCTCGGAGAAGCGGGGGCCGGGCGCCCAGGCGGCACTGCTGTACGAGGACCTCACCCCGCCGCCGCCCCCGAAGGAGGAGCGCATCCCGCCGCCGGCGTACCGCCCCCGCGGAGCCGGCCGTCCCACCAAGCGGGAGCGCCGGCGCGTCGACCGATTCGCAGGCTCGTGACGGGCGGACACGCCTCTGGCTGACGCGCGGCACCCGCTCCGCTGGGTCTGGGCGCCCCTCATCTTCCTCGTCACCTGCGCCGCCTTTCTGCCCGCGCTCCAGGCGGGTTTCGTCAACTGGGACGACCCCGAGAACCTCCTGAAGAACGAGGCGTACCGCGGCCTCGGCTGGGCGCAGCTCAGGTGGATGTTCACCGCCTTCCACATGGGGCATTACCACCCGCTGACCTGGATCACGCTCGGAGCCGACTACGCGATCTGGGGCCTCGACCCCTTCGGCTTCCATCTCACGAGCCTGCTGCTCCACGGGGCCGCGGCCGTGGCCTTTTTCCACGTCGCGCGGCGGCTGCTGGCCGCGGCCGTCGCCGCGCCCCCGGATCATCCCGTGCTCCGCGTGGGCGCCGCGGCCGCGGCGCTCCTCTTCGCCGTCCATCCCCTGCGCGTCGAGTCCGTGGTGTGGCTTTCCGAGCGGCGGGATGTGCTGTCCGGGCTCTTCTACCTCCTGACCGTCCTCGCGTATCTGCGCGCCGTCGCCGCCCGCTCCGCGGGCGCGTTCCCGAGCGGCTGGCGCTGGTACGGCGCCTCCGTGTTGCTCTTCGTCGCAGCACTTCTCTCCAAGGCGCTGGTCGTGAGCCTGCCCGCGGTCCTCGTGATCCTGGACGTCTATCCGCTCGGGCGGCTCGGAGGGGCGGTCGGGTGGACCACGCCTCCGGCGCGGCGGGTCTGGGCCGAGAAGGCCCCGTTCGTCCTGCTCGGCCTGGCGGCCACGGTGGTTGCCTTCATGGCTCGCGCCCCGGTGCGCGCCACCGTTGGGCTCGAAGAGCTGGGCCTCGCCGAGCGCATCATGCTGTCGCTCTACGGGTACGCGTTCTATCTCGAGAAGACGCTCTTCCCGTACCTCCTCTCGCCGCTCTACGAGATGTCCCGCGGCTTCGACCTCTTCGGCGCTGGGTTGCTCTGGAGGGCGGCGGCGGTGCTCCTGCTGGCGGCCGTGATCGTCGCACTGCGCCGGCGCTGGCCGGCGCTCTGCGCTGCGGCCGCGGTGTACGCCATCACCCTCCTCCCCGTGATCGGCGTGGTCCAGAGCGGGCCCCAGATCACCGCCGACCGCTACACGTATCTCGCCTCCCTCGGCTGGGCCCTGCTCGCCGGAGGGGGCGTGGTGTGGGTGCTCAGGCGGCGAGAGGAGGGGCGCGTCGGCCGGGGCGTCACGACCGGGGTGCTGGCAGGCGTGGTGCTCGCCACGCTGGGGCTGGGGTATGGCGCCTGGGAGCAGAGCAAGATCTGGCGGGATTCGGAGGGGCTATGGCGAGTGGCCATCGACGCCGATCCCGGGTGCATGTTCTGCCGCAACAACCTCGGCCATGCGCTGCTGGCCCAGGGGCGGCACCGGGAGGCCGAGGCGGAGTTCCGCGTGGCGATCGCGCTCGGACGCGACCGGCCGGCCGCCCACAACAACCTTGGCACGGCGCTCGCGTACCAGGGGCGCTACGCCGAGGCGGAGCTGGAGTTCGCGGACGCCATGCGGCTGTCGCCCCGGCTCGCGGACGCGCCCGCCAACCTCGGGGCCCTGTACGCCCGCCAGGGACGCTACGCCGAGGCCATCGCGCTCCTGCGCCGCGCGCTCATTCTCGGGCCTGACGTCCCGGGCGCGCGGGTCAACCTGGCGCACGCGCTCAAGAACCGCGGGGCGGAGCTCGCTCGCGCGGGCCACTTCACCGAGGCGCTCGCCGATTTCACCGAGGCGGTCGGGCTGTCTGCGGAGGACGCCGACACCTTCCTCAACATGGGCCGCGCCCTGGTCGAGCTCGGCCGGGAGCGCGAGGCGCTGGCGCCGCTGGCGCGCGCCATGGCGCTCGCTCCCCATGATGGGTCGCCTCGCTTCTGGCTGGCGCGCGCTCATCTGCTCGCGGGCAACGCGGCCGAGGCCGAGCGGCATGCCGCCGCGCTCCGCGAGATCGATCCCGCCCTGGCCGCGAGGTTATCGCGCGCGGCTGTGCCTTGACCCTGCTGGCGGGGTCTGTTAACTTCCCCCCGTAGCCTGGAGTTCGGGATGCCCGCTGGAGCGGGCTCCCCGGGAAGGCGGTGCGAATCCGCCGCGACCCCGTCACTGTAATCGGGGACGAAACCCACGATGAAGCCACTGGCCCGCGGGAGCGCGCGCCGGGAAGGCGTGGGGAGTAGGACGATCCGAGAGCCAGGAGACCGACCCGGACTCCCAGACCAGCCATACCGGTCTTCGAGGGAGGGCCCGGGTGCTCGATCGCCATTTATCTCACCTGATCGTGGGTGGAGCCCGCAGCGGTAAGAGCCGTCACTCCCTCCACCTCGCCCGGATGCTGCGCGCGCGCGTCGCCTTCGTCGCCACCGCGCAGGCCGGCGATGCCGACATGGCTGCTCGCATCGCCCGCCACCGCGCGGAGCGTCCGCCCTCCTGGCTCACCGTCGAGGAGCCGTTCGATCTCCCTGCCGCCTGTCGCCGCCTGACCGGGCGCGCCGACCTGCTCCTCGTGGACTGCCTGACCCTCTGGGTCTCGAATCGCCTCCTTCGCGGCGACGACGACACGGCGATCCTCCGGGGCGCCGACGATCTCGCCGCCGTCATG
>Ga0154317_1224_pt2 | contig 18258 bp, 19 predicted proteins | sample RifGroA2_FD_105611 | JGI IMG/M metagenome (GOLD analysis project Ga0154317, IMG submission 105611) | Candidatus Rokubacteria bacterium GWA2_70_23 | reverse complement strand
GTTTCCGAGGCTGCCGGCGCGCATCTCGCACGGGTACACCTCTCCGGTCTCGCCGAGCACCAGGTTCAGCCGGCCCGCGTAACAGGGGGTGAGCCGCCTCCGCTCGAGCAGGGTGCGGTGGATCAGGCGGCGCTGGAGGATGTCCTGCGCCGCCTTGAGGCGGGCGCCCCTGAAGCGGTAGCGCGGCGCCGCCGGGGCCCGCAGGCCCTCCGCGAGCCTCTCCATCGCGCGAGCATAGCTCGCGACGTCCACGTCCTTGTACCGCTCGTTCAGGAGATCGCCGCGGACGAGGGAGACGGTGTGGGTGCGGACGTGGCGCAGGCCGCGAACGAAGTCGATGAGGTCCGCCACGTGGTGCTGGTTGTCCGAGCACAGGACCGTGTTGATGCCGAGCTCGAGGTTCGGGTACCGGGGGAGGAGCTCGGCGAGGCGCCGGTAGGTGTCCAGGGTCTTCTCGAAGCAGCCGGGTCGATCCCGGAGGGCGTCGTGGGTCCCGTTGAGCCCGTCGAGAGAGAGCTTCACGACGGTGACGCTCTTCGGGCAGTGACGGAGGATCTCCTCCGTTCGGTCCTTGATGATGCGGGGAAGCTGGCCGTTGGTGGGATAGAGCATGATCGCCGGCCGGTTGTTCTCGTAGAAGAGACGGCTCATCTCGACGAGATCGGGCCGGAGGAACACCTCGCCTCCGGAAAACGCCAGCCAGAGGAGATTGCCCAGGGACCGGGAGATCCGCCGCACCTCTTCCAGCGACAGCTCGGGCGCCGCGTCGGCCGGCGCCGCGGCGCCGGCGAGATAGAAGCAGAACGGGCACCGGAGGTTGCACGTGCGGGTCACGAAGAAGGTGAGCTGGATGGGCTTGCGCTTCCAGAGCACCGAGGGCAGGTGGCGGAGCGGCGAGTACATGCTCAGGCCGGCAGGGAGGGCCTGGATCCCGCGAGATACCGGAGCGCGCCCGCGAGGGCGCCCGCGCCCACCGCGAGAGGATACACGGCCACGTAATAGAGGGTCGCGGCGAGGGCGAAGGTGGGTCCGGCCGTCCGATGGAAGGCGCGGATGAGGCCCCTGTTCCAGAAGAGGTTGAGCGCGACGACCCCGAGGATGGGGGCCAGGGCGATCGGCCGTCCCGTGAAGCCGGCGAGCAGGAGGAGCAGCAGGCCGAGAGCGTAACCGGCGACGTCGATCTTGAGCCCGGCGGAGGCGGTGCCGGAGTCGGCGAGCAGGTCGCCGCGGGCCAGGGAGTAGATCGTCCAGTACAGGGACTTCCGCAGGGCGTTCCGGAGAGAACCGAGGAAGCGGAAGTTGAAGATGTGCCGCACCTGGAGATCGGGGCTCATGACGAGCCGGCACCCTGACTGCCGCGCCCTGTGGCTGAACTCCACGTCTTCCAGGATCGGCAGGAATCCCTCGGCGAAGCCGCCGCTCCTGCGGAAGGTCCCCGCGTCGATGGCCATGGCGTGGGTCGCCACGTAGTCCGGGCGCTCCGCGTTCCTTGTCTCCGAGTAGTTGATGAAGACGGACTGAAAGAGGCTGAAGAACCCCCGGTCATGCGGTCTCGGGGTGTAGGTGCCGCCCAGCACGACGCCGGGGCCTTCTCCCGCGAGGAGCTTGCCGGCGATGGCGAGGGTGTCCTCCTGGAGGAGGCAATCCGCGTCGGTGAAGAAGAGCGTGTCGCCCCCGCTGTTCGCGGCCCCGATGTTCCGGGCATGCGATGCGCCGGCGTGGGTCGGGAGCCGCAGGAGCCGGCAGGGGAACCGGCCCACGATCCCGACGGAGCCGTCCTCGGAGGCGTCGTCCACGACGATCACCTCGAAGGGCTCATACCGGGAGGAAAAGACGGCCTCCAGGCATGTCTCGATCGTCGCCGCCCCGTTGCGGTTGGGAATGATGACCGAGATGAAACGCCCCATCGGAGGCAGCTCCTCAGCGAATCGAGGCCAGTCTAGCACGGTGCGGTTGAGGGACATGCCCGCAGAGGTGGGTTCTGGGTCGCTCGACGGGCGAGATTGATGCGTTCGGACCATTGACCCTCGGCTGCCTCCGGCAGAAGAGTCAGGCCAATGGAGTTGAGCGGTCCGTTGAGTCCCTGAAGCTGGGAGGTGGGCCTGCGATGACGCAACTCGCCGCGAACGTGACCCTGGACTGCAGCGGGCAGGCCTGCCCGCTGCCGATCCTGAAACTCTCCAAGGCCATCACCCGGATCCAGCCGGGCGAGATCATCGAGCTCATCGCCACCGACAGCGGCTCCAGGGACGACGTTCCCGCGTTCTGCGAGCGCACCAACAACACGCTTCTCTCGAGCCGGGAAGACGGAGGACGCTTCATCTTCCACGTCAGGAAAGGGCTCTGAGAACGGCATCAGGGGGAGCCAGTGTACATCGTCGCCATCGATCCAGACACCTGTGACGGCAACGCCGCGTGCGTCGAGGGATGCCCGGTGACGATCCTCTCGACGGAGGAGGCCGGCGGTCACAAGAAGTGCGTGGTGAGCGGGGCCACGGCGGACTGCATCGGCTGCATGGTCTGCGTCGAGGTCTGTCTCACCGGCGCCATCAAGGTCACGGAGTTCTAGGTGGCCGGCGTCCCCCGCCTCGTCATCTCCGCCCCGCACGGACGCTCGGGGAAGACGACGCTCAGCCTGGGGCTCGCGGCGGCCTTCTGCCGTCGGGGCCTCAGCGTCCAGCCCTTCAAGAAGGGCCCCGACTACATCGACCCGAGCTGGCTCTCGGAAGCCGCCGGCCGCCCCTGCCGGAACCTGGATCTCTTCCTGATGGAAGCGGGCGCGCTCCTGTCCGGGTTCGTGCGGGCCTCGGAGTCTGCCGACCTCGCGCTCATCGAGGGGGCCCACGGGCTCTTCGATGGCCTGGACGTCGAGGGAACGAACAGCACCGCCCATCTGGCCCGGTTGCTCCGGGCTCCCGTCGTCCTCGTGATCGACGCGAGCCGGATGACCCAGAGCGTGGCCGCCCTCGTCCGTGGGTTTGTGGATTTCGAGCCGGGCGTGAACGTGGCGGGGGTGATTCTGAACCAGGTGAGTGGCTCCCGACACCACGCCAAGCTGGCCGAGGCCCTCTGCCGGCACGCGAGGATTCCGCTCCTGGGAGCTCTCCCGCGGGGATCGTCGCTGACGATCCCCGAGCGGCATCTGGGGCTTTTGCCCCGGGACGAGGAGGCCGGTTTCCTGCCTGTCGTGGATCGGCTCCGCGAGGCCGTGGAGGCGTCGGTGGATCTGGACGGTCTGCTCGCTCTGGCCCGGCTCGCCCCGCCGCTCCCGCGCTCGCCGGCGCCCCCGGATCCCCCCCGCGCGCCTTCGGTGCGTCTCGGCGTGGCGCGGGATCGCGCGTTCACCTTCTACTACCCGGAGAACCTGGAGGCGCTCCGCCGGGCTGGCGCCGAGCTGGTTCCGCTGGACACGCTGGAGGACCCGGCGCTCCCCGACGTGGCCGGGCTCTATCTCGGCGGTGGGTTTCCCGAGATGTTCCTTGATGCCCTGGAAGCCAATGCGGGGTTGCGCCGAGACATTCGCCTCGCCATCGCCGACGGCCTGCCCGTCTACGCCGAGTGCGGCGGGCTCATGTACCTGGCCCGGCGGATCACCTGGAGCGGCCGGTCCGCCTCGATGGTGGGGGCGCTGCCGTGTGACATCGAGATGACCGGGCGGATCGAGGGCCACGGCTACGTCCGGGGCACCGTCGCTGCGGCGAACCCCTTCTTTCCAGTCGGGACCGCGCTCCGCGGCCACGAGTTCCACTACTCCCGGGCGACGACCCTGGGGGCGGCCGAGTTCGCGTACCGGCTCGAGCGCGGGCGCGGGATCGTCGAGGGGAAGGACGGCCTGGTGGCGGGCAATGTCCTGGCCGCCTACATGCACCTGCACGCCCTGGGAACCCCGGGGTGGGCCGAGGGCCTCGTCGGCCTCGCGCGCGCGCACCACGCCGGCCGGCCGGCGCGGTGGGAGGTCAGCGGAGCGCGATGAAGATCGGCGTGATGGTCCAGGAGGGGCCGTACCAGCACCAGGCCTCCGACAGCGCCTGGGAGTTCGTCCGGGCGGCGCTCGCGCGGGGGCACGAGATCGTCGGGGTCTTCTTCTACACCGACGGCGTGTACAACGTGAACCGCTTCATGAACCCGCCAGGCGAGCGGGTGATCGGCAAGCGCTGGTCCGAGCTGGGGGCCCAGGGGATTCCCCTGGTGGCCTGCGTCACCGACTCGACGTACCGGGGCATCACCCAGGAGATCGCCGTGCCCAACGCGAAGATCTCCGGGCTGGGGAACCTGGCGGAGTTCATCCAGCAAGCCGACCGCTTCGTCACGTTCGGCGACTGAGAGGAACACATGGAGCACGGTGAGCCACGCGGGGAGCCCAGCGGCGCTCCGCCCAGAAAGGTGCTGGTTCTCATGCGCAAGGCTCCCTACGGGTCTCTCTATAACTGGGAGGGCCTGCAGGTGCTCCTCATCATGGGGGCCTACAAGATGCAGGGTCTGGTGGACATCGCCGTGGCCTTCGTGGAGGACGGGGTCTTCGCGATCACCCAGGGGCAGGACCCGAGCAGCCTGGGGATGAAGGCGATCGCGAAGACCTACCCGGCGCTCCCGGACTTCGAGGTGGACCGCTTCTACGTGGACGGACAATCGCTGGCCGATCGGAACCTGACCCTGGATGACCTGGTGATCAAACCCGAGATCCTGGACGCGGCGGGGATGGCTCGCCTCCTCGCGGAGCAGGACGCGATCCTGCCGTTCTGAGGAGGCCGAGTGATGCTCTTCACGGTGAACAAGTCACCTTACCTCCGCGGCAACCTGGAAGGGTGCCTGCGGCTGGCCCCGGCGGGGACGCCGCTCCTGCTTTACGAAGACGGGGTGTACGCGGCCGCGGCGGGCACGCGCGTGGAAGGGCTGCTGCGCCAGGCCCTGGCCAGTCACCCCGTCTACGCCGTGGAGGCTGATCTCAAGGCGCGGGGAATCGCGCGGCTGATCGAGGGCGTGCGGGTGATCGACTACGCGGGTTTCGTGGAGCTGGTGGAGCAGCATCCCGTGGTGCCCTGGCTGTGACGCGTACCGAGCGGGCTGCGTAGGAGGAGAACGACGATGCTGATGGTGCAGCTGGCGTGCCCGAAATGCGGCTTCGTCATCGAGCAGTACGGGGCCGAGCAGCTGGAAACCGACGCGCAGAAACAGAAGCGCTACCAGTACCTCCGGAAGAAGCAGAGCCTCTGCCCGAGCTGCCTCACCCAGACCGCCAAGCTGGAAGAGCGCCGGGTGGAGCTGGAGGCGCCGCCCCAGGCCGAGCTCATGGCCGAGGCGGAGGCGCCGCCGGAGGCTCGGGCGGAGGGCGAGGCCGCCACGCCGACGCCGTTCTGCGACGAGCTGGAGCGAGGGCCCTGGCCCAGCCACGTCACCGAGCTCAAGCAGACGCGCTACCACATGCAGATGTACGAGGAGGGCCTCCGCCAGAAGCGGACCCAGTGGGGGTTCGGCGGCTACACCTCGATCCCCGGCGTGGCGTCCGGGATCCTCATGCGGGCCTCGGCCCGCCCCGACATCGCCAAGGGCGCCAACCTGGTCCGCGCCTTTTGCCCCAGCGGGACGTTCTACTCCACCAAGACGTTCCGGGCCCTCTGCGACGTGGCGGACCGCCACGGCTACGGCATTCTTCACCTCCACGCCACGACCTGCGACATCGAGGTCCTGGGGGTCCCGAAGGAGGAGCTCCGGGCCACGGTCGACGAGCTGGTGGCGGCCGGCCTGGACGTGGGGTCCACCGGCGACGCCTACCGCAACTGCCAGGAGTGCATCGGCCCCCTGCGCTGCGAGATGGTCCTGGTGGACTCGGTGGCCATGCGCCAGGCCTACTTCACGCGCTTCCTGGACGACGTCCAGTACCCGCGCTTCCCGCACAAGATCAAGTTCAAGCTCTCGGGGTGCCCCAACGACTGCACGCGCTCCCAGCAGAAGGGGGACATCGCCATCGTCGGGGTGTTCCGGGACCCGCCCAGGATCGACGAGGCAAGGCTCGACGACTGGGTCAAGAACGGCGGCGACCTCGCCCACGTCGTCCGGATGTGCCCGACCCGGGCGATGGAGTGGGACGGCCGGCGCCTGACGATCGACGCCGACGCCTGCGTCCGCTGCATGTACTGCATCAACAAGTGCCCGGCCATCCGCCCCGGCGGCGATCGCGGCGTGGCCGTCCTGGCCGGCGGCAAGATGCGAGGCAAGTACGGGCCTCTGCAGCCCTTCCTCATCGCGCCGCTTGTCCCCGCCATCCCGCCGGACTTCAAGGAGGTCTTCGACCTCTGCGCCAAGATCACCGACGTCTACGACGAGCACGCCCGACGCAAGGAGCGGCTGGGGGATTTCATCTACCGCACGGGGATCGACGAGTTCTGCCGCCTGGTCGGCGTGGCGCCGACCCCCCAGCAGATGGTCGCCCCCCGGATCAATCCCTTCTACCACTGGACGCCTGAAGAGCTTCAGGCGTCGCGGAAGGAGGCCTAACTGATGCCGGGCGTCGGCCTCCCCCCCCTGGAGCAGAACCTTCCGCCCATCGTCCTCCGCAACTACGCCAAGTGGGTGGACCACGAAGAGGTGAGACCGGGCGTCCTGAAGCACGTGGCCGAGAGCGGCGAGGAGTGCTACACCGTGCGCGCCGGGATGCCGACCAACGCGCGGGTCTCCACCGTGCTCGCGCGCCGGATCGCCGATCTGGCGGACGACTTCGCCGGCGGGCACCTGCGCTTCACCCGGCGCCACAGCCTGGAGCTGGTCGGGGTGGACCCGGCCCGGATCGACGAGCTGATCGAGCGGCTCCGGGGACTCGGGCTGCCCGTGGGGGGTACCGGCCGGACGTTCCGCAACACGGTGTCCTGCACCGGCTGGATCCACTGCCAGTTCGCCGCCACGGATGCCCCGGCCGTGGCCAAGGCCATCTCCGACGAGCTGTACGAGGACTTTCTCACCGAGCGCTACCCGGCGAAGCTCAAGATCTCCATCTCCGGGTGCGTGAACCAGTGCGGCGAGGGCTCGACCGCCGACATCGGGATCGTCGGCATCCACCGGGACCTGCCCAGGGTCATCGACGAGGAGGTGGCCCGGTGCGAGATCCCGCTGATCGTCTCCGTCTGCCCCACCGGGGCCATCAGGCCCAAGCCGCCGAAGAGCGTCCAGGTGGATCCCGAGCGCTGCATCCACTGCGTCGCCTGCGCTGCGCCCTGCCAGGGGATGCAGATCGGCGACCCGGAGACGGACGGCCTCGCCGTCGTCGTCGGGGGCAAGGCAGGGAACTCGGGGAATGGGCCGGCCTTCGCCAAGTTCGTGATCCCCTACCTCCCCAACACCCCGCCGCGCTGGCCCGAGGTCACGCGGGCGGTGAGGCAGATCGTGGAGGTGTGGGTACAGGGGGCCCGGCGGGACGAGCGCATCGGCGACTGGATCGCCCGGATCGGCTGGGACAAGTTCTTCCAGAAGGCCGGGCTGCCGATGAGTGACAAGCTCCTCGACGGCTATGTCCTCTGGCCCATGTCGGCAAGGACCGGGGTGCGGTTTCACTGGTAGCGGCCGCGCGCAGGGCGCTGCGCGCTCGGCCACCCAACGCATCGAAAGAGGAGGACGAGGGGATGGCAACGGTGGAGTTCGAAGGCAAGCCGATGGACCTGGACGAGGACGGGTTCCTTCAGAACCCGGAGCTCTGGAGCGAGGCCGTCGCCCAGTACTTCGCGGAGCAGGAGGGGCTCGGGACGCTGACGGACGAGCACTGGAAGGTGGTCAACATGATCCGCAACTACTACCTCCAGTTCGGCGTCGCCCCCATGATCAGGAAGGTGGTGAAGGACACCGGCTTCGAGCTGAAGTACATCTACACGCTCTTTCCCTCCGGGCCGGCCAAGGGGGCCTGCAAGGTCGCCGGCCTGCCCAAGCCCACGGGCTGCGTGTAGAGGGCCCCTCGTGGCCGAGGCGGACCGGGGGCTGGCGCCGCTCACGCGGGCGCTGGCCGCCAGGAAGGACGCCATCGTCGCCGGGTGGCTCTCGCGGACACTGGAGAGCTACCCCGAGCGCAACCGCCGGTTCCTGCTCCAGGAGCGGGACGCCTTTCGCAATCCGGCCGGGCACGCCTTCCGGGAGGCGCTGCCGGCGCTCCTCGACGAGCTCCTGGGGGCCATGGACTGCGCCCGGATCGAGGCGCTTCTGGACGGGATCGTGAGGATCCGGGCCGTTCAGGATTTCACCGCCGGCCAGGCTGTCGCCTTCGTCTTCCTGCTCAAGAAGGTCATCCGCGACGAGCTGCGCCGACCCGCTCACACTGCCTTCTTCCCCTCAGGGGGAGAGGATAAGGGTGAGGGGGAAGGCCTGGCGGCGGTCGAGGGCCGGATCGACGAGATGGCCCTGCTCGCCTTCGACCTGTTCATGCGGTGTCGGGAGCGCGTGTACGAGATCAAGGCCGCCGCCGCCGGGCGCCGCACATTTCTCCTGGATCGCATGCAGGCCCGCCGGCCGTGAACGCGCTGGGCTCCCTCCTCCTCGTGCTGCTTCTCGCCGGGCTGGGCTTCGCCGGCGGGCAGGTCGCGGGCCTGCGCCCGCTCTTCGGGGTGGTCGTCCCGTACGCGGCCTTCGTCATCTTCCTCCTCGGGGTCTCCCACCGGGTCGTCCTCTGGGCGCGCGCGCCGGTGCCCTTCCGCATCCCCACCACCTGCGGCCAGCAGAGATCACTGTCCTGGATCAAGCCGAGCCGGCTCGAGAACCCTTCCTCCACCCTGGGCGTGGTGGGGCGAATGGCGCTGGAGGTCGGCCTCTTCCGCTCGCTGTTCCGCAATACCCGGACCGAGCTGCGCGAGGGGCCCCGGCTGGGTTACGGCGAGGCCAAGCTCCTCTGGGTGGCCGCGCTGGCGTTTCACTGGGCGTTCCTCTTGGTCATCCTGAGGCACCTCCGGTTCTTCCTGGAGCCCGTGCCAGCCGTCGTGGCCGCGCTGGCGAGCGTGGACAGCTTCTTCGAGATCGGCACTCCGGGCCTGTACGCGACCGACATCGTCCTCGCCGGAGCGCTGGGATACCTCCTGCTCAGGCGGCTCCTGAGCCCGCAGGCGCGGTACCTGTCCCTCTTCGGCGATTACTTCGCCCTGTTCCTGCTCCTCGGGCTCGCCGCGTCCGGCATCCTCATGCGGTACGCCGTCAGGATCGACACCGTGGCCGTGAAGCAGCTTGCCCTGGGGCTCGTCACCCTCTCTCCCGTCGTCCCCGGAGAGGTCGGGCCGCTGTTCTTTTCCCACCTCTTCCTCCTGAGCGTGCTGGGGGCCTACTGTCCCTTCAGCAAGCTGATGCACATGGGGGGCGTCTTCCTGAGCCCCACCAGGAATCTGGCCAACACCAGCCGGATGAAGCGACACGTCAACCCCTGGAACTATCCCGTCGACGTCCACACCTACGCGCAGTGGGAGGACGCGTTCAGGGACAAGCTCAAGGCGGCCGGGCTGCCGCTCGAGAAGGAATAGCGAATGGCGGAAGAGGTCGCGAAGCCCGAGGATCTCGCGCAGGTCGATTACCGGCCCCCCGCGAAGGACTGGCGGGATCCCGCCGTCGAGTTCCGCAAGGGCGTCTTCTGCTACAGCGCCGCGCCCAAGCACCTCCAGTACCTGGGCCTGCCCAACCCGAGACCGTGGCATCCCTCGGACGCGGACTGGAAGCTTCCCGCGGACTGGAAGCGGATCATCCTCGAGGGGATGAAGGAGCGGCTCGACCGGTTCCGCTCCTTCCGCCTCTTCATGGACATCTGCGTGCGGTGCGGGGCCTGCGCGGACAAGTGCCATTTCTACATCGGGTCGGGCGACCCCAAGAACATGCCGGTCATGCGGGCCGAGCTGATGCGGTCGGTGTACCGGCGGTACTTCACCCCGGCGGGCCGGATTCTCGGCCCGCTGGCGGGGGGCCGGGAGCTCACCGAGGACGTGATCAAGGAGTGGTTCTACTACTTCTACCAGTGCACGGAGTGCCGGCGGTGCTCGGTGTTCTGTCCGTTCGGCATCGACACGGCGGAAGTGACGATGATGGGCCGCGAGCTCCTGAACCTGGTGGGGTGCAACATCAACTGGATCCTGGAGCCGGTGGCGAACTGCCAGCGCACGGGCAACCACCTCGGGATCCAGCCCCACGCGTTCAAGGACGCCATCGACTTTCTGGTGGACGAGCTGGCCGAGATCACGGGCGTCCGCGTGGAGGCGCCCATCAACCGGAAGGGCGCGGAGATCCTCTACGTGATCCCGTCCGCCGAGACGTTCGGGACGCCCCATTACTACACCCTCCTGGGCACCCTGCTGCTCTTCCACGCGATCGGGCTCGACTACACCCTCAGCGCCTACGCCTCGGAGGGGGGCAACTTCGGCCTCTTCACCTCGCACGAGATGATGAAGCGGCTCAACGCGAAGATCTACGCGGAAGCGCGGCGGCTCGGCGTCAAGTGGATTCTCGGCGGCGAGTGCGGCCACATGTGGCGCGTGGTGCACCAGTACATGGACACCATGAACGGGCCGGCCGACTTCCTGGAAGAGCCGGTCTCGCCGGTCACCGGCACGCGGTTTCCGCATGCGCGGTCCACCAAGATGGTGCACATCTGCGAGTTCACCGCGGACCTGATCCACAACGGGCGGCTCCGGCTGGATCCGAGGCGGAACGACCACTGGGTCGCGACCTTCCACGACTCCTGCAACCCCGCCCGGTCCATGGGCCTCATCGAGGAGCCCCGCTTCATCCTCCGGAGCGTCTGCCGGCGGTTTCACGAGATGCCGGAGAACACGATCAAGGAGCGGACCTTCTGCTGCGGCAGCGGGGCGGGCCTGGGCACGGACGAGAACTTCGAGATGCGGATGCGGGGCGGGTTCCCCAGGGCCAATGCCGTCAAGCACGTGCGCGACAGGTTCGGGGTGAACCTGGTGGCCTGCGTCTGCGCCATCGACAAGGCCACGCTCCCGCCGCTCCTGGAGTACTGGGTGCCGGGCATGCACGTGGCCGGCGTGCACGAGCTCCTCGGCAACGCGCTGGTGGTCGAGGGCGAAAACGAACGGAGCACGGACCTGCGCGGCGAGCCCACCGGCGCCGCGGGGGCGAGCGCGGGGCCGCAGCCAGAGGGCGCCCGTGAATGACCGGGGCCTGATCCTGGGCGGTCTCCTCCTGTTCGTCGGCCTGATCACCCTGCCGGTGTGGTACAACGTCGCCGCCGGGACCCCGTCCAGACCCCCCGAGCTGAAGCTGCCGGCCCAGGGGAAGGACCCCTTCGGCACGGCGGAGTACATGCGCGCCTCCCACATGAGCCTCCTGGTCGCCTGGCGGGACGAGGTGGTGCGAGGGGGAGAGCGGACCGTGGTGGGGCGCGACGGGAAGACCTACGCCAAGAGCCTCACCCGGACCTGCATGGACTGCCACAGCAGCCGGGCCGAGTTCTGCGACCGCTGCCACGGCTACACCAGCGCCAGGGTCTCCTGCTGGGACTGCCACGCGGATCGCAGGCTGGCGGAGGGGAGCGCGCGATGAGCCTCGACCGGAGAGCATTCCTGGGGGTCGCCGGGCTCTCGGCTCTGGCGGTCGCCGGAACGCGCTCGCTGGACGCGCTGACGAGGCGCGGCCGCGCCGAGGGCGCGAGCGAGGCGCGCGCGGCCACGCGGTGGGCGATGGTCGTCGATCCGGGGAAGTGCCGGAAGGACGACGGGTGCACCGGCTGCATCGCCGCCTGCGACCGCGCGCACAACGTCCCCCACTTCAGCGAGCGCGCCCACGAGGTCAAGTGGATCTGGAGGGAGCCGTTCGACCGGGCGTTCCCCGACCACGGAGGCTCGCTCCCGGAGGACGCCGCCCGAAGCCAGTCCGTCCCGGTGCTGTGCAACCACTGCGACAATCCCCCCTGCGTGCGCGTCTGCCCCGTGCAGGCCACCTGGAAGCGGGCGGATGGCATCGTCATGATGGACTACCACCGCTGCATCGGCTGCCGGTACTGCATGGCGGCCTGCCCGTACGGCGCCAGGAGCTTCAACTGGCTGGACCCCCGGCCCCGCATCAAGGAGCCGAACCCGGAGTTTCCCACCCGGACCAAGGGCGTGGTCGAGAAGTGCAACTTCTGCGAGGAGCGGCTGGCCCTCGGCCGGCCGCCGGCGTGCGTGGAGGCGTGCACGGAAGGAGCTCTCGTCTTCGGCAACCTGAAGGATCCCCGGTCAGAGGTCCGGCGCCTTCTCCGGAGTCGCCACGCCCTCCGGCGGAAGCCCGAGCTGGGGACCGGCCCGAACGTCTATTACCTGGTGTGAGGGATCCCGCCCATGTCCGTGTGTGAGAAGGCGCTCGTCGGGGGCCGGAGGTACTGGGCCTGGATCGGCGCTCTCCTTGCCGTCATCCTCGTGGGGGTCCTGTTCTACCTCCGGCAGCTCCACGTCGGGCTGGGCATCACGGGGCTGAGCCGCGACGTGACCTGGGGCCTGTACATCGCCCAGTTCACCTTCCTCGTGGGAGTGGCGGCCTCCGCTGTCGTGGTCGTCCTGCCCTATTACCTCCACGACTACCACGCCTTCGCGAAGATCACGATCCTGGGCGAGCTCCTCGCGATGTCGGCCGTGGTCATGTCCCTGCTCTTCATCTTCGTGGACATGGGGCAGCCCGAGCGCGCGCTGAACGTCATCCTGTACCCCACGCCCACGTCCATCATGTTCTGGGACATGATCTCCCTCGGCGGATATCTTGTGCTCAATGCCGTCATCGCCGGTCTGACGCTGGGCGCCGAGCGCCGGGGCGTGGCCCCGCCGCGGTGGCTCAGACCCATCGTCGTCCTCTCCATCCCGTGGGCGGTCAGCATCCACACCGTCACGGCATTCCTCTACAGCGGCCTCCCGGGGCGGCACCTCTGGCTGACCGCCCTCCTGGCCCCCCGCTTCCTCGCGTCCGCCTTCGCCTCGGGCCCGGCGCTGCTGATCCTGCTGGCCATGATCGTCCGCCGGCTGGCGAGCTTCGACCCCGGCCGGGAGGCCATCCAGAAGCTCTCGGTGATCGTCACCTACACGATGGTCGTCAACGTCTTCTTCGTGCTGATGGAGGTCTTCACCGTCTTCTACAGCGGGATCCCCGAGCCCATGGCCCACTTCGAGTTCCTGTTCGTGGGGCTCGAGGGGCATGCCCCGCTCGTCCCCTGGATGTGGGCCTCGATGGCCCTGGCGGTGATTTCCCTGGTCCTCCTTCTCACGCCCCGCTATCGGACGGACGAGCGGACCCTCGCGGCGGCCTGCGGCATGGTCTTCGCCTCGGTGTGGATCGACAAGGGGCTCGGCCTGATCGTCGGCGGGTTCGTGCCCTCGCCGCTGGGGGACGTCACCCGCTACGTCCCGACGCTCCCGGAGATCTCCATCACGCTGGCCATCTGGGCCGTCGGGGTGCTGCTGGTGACCCTCCTGTGCAAGATCGCCCTGGCGGTGAGGGGAGAGCCCGCCGGGGCCTGACGGAGCAGGGCATGAAATTCAGGCGGGAAAGCAAGTACGGTCTGACGGGGCTGATGTACCTGGCCCAGCAGGCCCCCGGGCAGGTGATCGGCCTGAGGGAGATCGCGTCCCACGCCGGACTGCCTCAAAGCTTCCTGGCGAAGATCTTCCCGAAGTTCGTCCAGCACGGGCTGGTCAAGGTCCACCGCGGGTCCACTCGAGGATACTGTCTGTCCAGGTCTCCCGAGCAGATCCAGCTGCGGGAGATCCTGGAGGCCATCGAGGGCCCGCAGGTGACCAACCAGTGCTTCTTCTGGGGGAGCGAGTGTGACGTGACGAACCCGTGCCCGGTGCACTGTCAGTGGAAGGAGATCCGCCCCTGGATCGGCGACATCCTGGAGCGCACCACCCTGAGGGAGCTGGTCCTGAAGGATCAGGTGGTGCGAGAGGCCCTCGGGAAGGATGCCCTGAAGCCAAGGGCATCCGCCGGAGGGGCGGCGCCCCGCGCGGACACGCCCGGCTGACGCCTGTCCATGGGCTACTACCCGATCTTCCTGGAGATGGCGCATCGGCCCTGTGTCGTGATCGGCGGGGGCGCCGTTGCGGAGCGCAAGGTCGAGGGCCTTCTCGGCGTCGGAGCGGCGGTGACGCTCATCAGCCCCGCGCTGTCCGCGCCCCTGGCGGCGCTGGCCAGGGCGGGGAAGGTCCGCCACGTGGCGCGGGAGTACGCGCCCGGCGATCTGGCCGGGTGCCGGTTCGCCTTCATCGCCACCGGCGATCGCGAGGTGAACGCGGCCGTCGCCCGGGAGGGGGGCGAGCGGGGCGTTCTGGTCAACGCCGTGGATGACCCCGCGCAGTGCGACTTCATCCTGCCCGCGGTAGTCCGGCGCGGCGAGCTCGTGGTGGCGGTGGCGACGGGGGGCTCGAGCCCGGCGCTTACCCGGGCGATCCGGGAGGAGCTCGAAGCCCACTTCACCGAGGACTACGCGGTGCTTGCCGAGGTCGTGGCGGAGGTCAGGCGCGAGCTGCGCCAGCGCGCGAGCGTCCCCGACGGGGCGGCGTGGCGCCGGGCCCTGGACGCGGACCTCCGCCGGCTCGTTGCCGGGGGAAAGCGGGAGGAGGCAAAGGCCCACCTTCTGGAACGGCTCGAGGCGGAGCAGTGAGCGACGCGCGCCTGTCTCAGGCCACCCACGGTCCACGCCGGCCTCGCGGACCCCGCTACAAATGAGCGCCGGCGCGGTGTACCTGATCGGCGCGGGTCCCGGGGATCCGGGGCTCATGACGGTCCGCGGCCTGGAGCTGCTGCGGAAGGCGGACGTGGTCGTGTACGACCGCCTGGTGAATCCGCGGCTGCTCGACGAGGCTCCTCCCCAGGCCCTCAGGATCTTCGCCGGCAAGCTCGCAGGCATCCACAGCCTCCCCCAGGGGCAGATCAACACCCTCCTCATCACTCACGCGCGAGCCGGCCGGCGGGTGGTCAGGCTGAAGGGAGGCGACCCCTTCGTCTTCGGCCGTGGCGGCGAGGAGGCCGAGGCGCTGGCGGAGGCGGGGATCCCCTTCGAGGTCGTGCCGGGCGTCAGCTCGGCCGTCGCGGTCCCGGCCTACGCCGGCATCCCGGTCACCCACCGCGGGCTCGCCTCTTCTTTTGCCGTCATCACCGGCCACGAGGTAAGTTCCAGCGGGGAGTTTCACGTGGAGTGGGAACGGCTGGCGACCGGCGTGGACACCCTGGTCGTCCTGATGGCGGCGACGACCCTCCCCCGGATCGTCCCGAGGCTCCTGGCCCACGGCCGTCCCCCCGAGACCCCCGTGGCCCTCATCCGCTGGGGGACCACGGAGGCCCAGGAGACCATCACCGGCAGCCTGGGAGACATTATCGAGAAGGTTGCCGGGCTCGAGCCCCCCGTCGTGGCAGTGATCGGCGAGGTCGTGAGGCTGAGAGACCGGCTGCGCTGGTTCGACCTTCCGCGGGTGGCCGCGCAGCCGCTGGCCCGCGTCCGCGACGAGCAGGCCAGGGAAACATGGGCTAGCGAAGCCGGAGGCCTGCGTCTTCCGAGAACTCGATGAGCGGCGCCTGGCCCGCCCGGATCTCCAGATCCTGCTCGATCGTCCAGCGGCGCGGCGTGAGGGCGGCCCGGTCGGCGTGCCCGTCGGCCAGCGTGACCTCCAGCCGGTGCCGGCCGGGCGTGACGGGCACCTCCTCGTACGCGAAGGTGGGACCGTCGCCGCGCAGGCCGCCGGGCGAGTAGCTCTTCCGGAGGATCCGCTGTCCATCCACCGTCACGGTCAGCACACTCTGGACACGCCGCCCGGTGCGCGAGCGCTCCTGGCTCTGGGGGCGCATGTGCCGGGGGAGCTTGTCCAGTTCCTCCTTCGACTTCTCGGCCACCTCGTGCTCGAACGAGGCCACGTGTTTCAGGGCCACGCGGACCACCGCGCTCCGCGGGTCGGAGGCGGTCCAGGGGAAGGCGGCGAAGGCGCCAAGCCCCCAGGAGACGGCGGTGAGCAGGAGCGCGAAGCCCGCGAGACGGGCCAGGGGCGGGCGGCGGAGCTCGAAGACGGGCCCGGTCATGCCTTGACCGCCTCGGTCCGCGGGCGTCCCATCGGCGGCGGGGAGCTCGCGCTGGAAGGCGCGCAGCTCGGCGAGGAAGCGTCCCACCTCCACGGGGGAGTACCAGCGCACCCGCAGGCGCCCCTCGGGCAGCGTCCTGAGGGAGGGCAGACGCTGCCCCTGGAGGCGCTCGGCGAGCCAGAGGCTGCCCTCGCGGTACGGGCAGTCCTCGGGGACGCAGCCGGCCACGAAGATGCCGCGCGCGCCGGCCTCGAGGGACTTGGTGATCATGTCGGGGTGGAGCGTGCCCACGCACGGGAGGCCCATGACCGTGACGCCCGGGAGTCCCTCGAGGGTCCCGTCGGCCTTGAGCCGGCCCTGGAGCCCGCGCATGAGCCGACAGGTGTAGACGAGCACCGGGGCCTGGCCGCCCGAGGCCGCGGCCACCCCGCGGAGCCGTCCCGTGACGGCCTGGCCCAGCAGGCTCACGGGCTGGTCGCCGAGGAGGATGCCGGCGGAGTCGCAGGCGCCCACGCAGATGCCGCAGCCCACGCACTTGGCGGGGTTCACCACGGCGAGCTGCTTGTATCGCCCGCCGTCGTCGGGACGCGGCACCATCATGATGGCCTCGTAGGGGCAGTCCTTCCAGCAGCGGGTGCAGCCGGTGCAGGCGAGGTTCTCCACCCTGGCGCGCGCGGGCGCGGCCCCGCGCAGCACCCACGGCACGGCGAGCGTGACGGCGCCCGTGACACCGAGGATCCCCCAGCCCCAGAGCGGATCGAGCCGCGTCAGCGGGAAGTAGAAGAAGTAGAACCAGTCCACCGGGACGATGCCGGGCAACCGCCCGAGATCGGCGGGCGGGCCCGAGAACGCCGGCCGGAGCACGCTGGCGATCACGAGCGCGGCGCCCGTCACCCACAGGACCACGCGCGGCGGCATGAAGCGCGCGCGGGAGAGGCGCATGACGTGCATCCAGTAGGCCGCCCCGAGCAGGATCGGGATGGTGATGTGGATGAAGAGGACCACGAAGAAGAGGAAGTTCTGGATGCGGCCCGCCTCGAGGAAGGTGCGGATCAGCGGCTCGCCGAAGACCGGCAGCACGTCGAGGAGCTTCGCCGAGCTCACGGAGAACACCTGGGCCTGCGTGTCCCACACGAGCCAGTAGCCCGTGGCGCCCGTGACCCAGACGAGCGCCAGCAGGGTGAGCCCCGTGACCCAGCCGATCCACCGCGCGCCCCAGAATCGGTCGTTGAGGAACATCTTGAGCCCGTGGAGCGCAGCCGCGAGCATGGCCGCATCCGAGGAATAACGGTGGAGCGAGCGCATCAGCGACCCGATCCCCAGGGGGTGCGCCATGATGCCCTCGATGGACTGATGCGCGGCATCCGTGCCGACCCGGTAGAAGAGGAAGAGATAGATGCCGGTCACGAGCGCCACCGCCAGCGAGAACACTGCGATGGTCCCGCTGTGATAGAGCGGGTTCAGCGGCGCCGAGACCAGGCGGTCCAGCAATACCTCGACCCACTGATAGGCCACACCCACCGCGGCGAGCCCGCGGCGGTGGCGGGGTTCCGTGGGCCGGCTGGGAGCGGGAAAGATGGTGAAGGGCGGCGGCGGCGCCGGGCGCGGCCGCGGCGTGGGCGCATCCTCCGCGGGGCCCGCCGCGGCGGGCTCTCGCGATCCGGGAGAGTACACGGGCCTAGCCCTGCTCTTTCGCGAGCCGAGCAAGGTCGGCCGCCTGACGGTCCTCGGAATGAGCGAGTCCCCGGTACGTGAATGCCAGCCGTCCCCGCGCGTCGATGAGGAGCACGCGATTCTCGTGGGCGATCTCGCCCTCGGGCAGCGGCGCCCACTGGACGCCATAGGCGCGGAGGACCGCGCGCACGGCCTCGGGCGGGCCGCTGAGCAGGTGCCACCGCTCCCCGACTTCCCACTGGTGGGCCGCGTGGGCGAGGGCGCCGGGCGTGTCGCGCTCCGGGTCGAGGCTCACGGCCACGAAGGCGGCCGCGCCGGGCGTCGTTCTTGCCTCGATGGCCTTGAGGCGCCGGATGAGGATCGGGCAGGTGGCGTGGCAGTTCGCGTAGACGAAGGTCATGGCCACGGGGCGGCCCTTGAAGCTCTCGAGCGAGACCGCAACCCCCCGATGGTCGGTCAGCGAGAACGCGGGCGCCGGGCCGCCCTGGCGCAGCGGCGCTGCCAGCCCCGCCGGGGCCGGCGCCACACCCGAGGCCGAGATCTCGCTGGTGGCAAGCAGCGAGGCGGCGAGCGCGA
>Ga0154317_1208_pt1 | contig 18310 bp, 16 predicted proteins | sample RifGroA2_FD_105611 | JGI IMG/M metagenome (GOLD analysis project Ga0154317, IMG submission 105611) | Candidatus Rokubacteria bacterium GWA2_70_23 | reverse complement strand
TCCGGGTCCGCCAGCACGGGGGCGTCGACGTGGACGACGACCTGGTAGCGCTCGCCCGGCGCGCCGGGATCGATCCCGTGGTGCAGCGCGGTCTCCGCGAGCAGGGCTAGCGCGTCCGCCTGCTGCTGGGGCATCGAGGGCGTTCCGCGGAACGCCCCCCGGGCTGCTGGCCGCGCCCGTGCCGCGCGCCCGCTGATACAGCGTCTCGCGCGCCGCGGCCAGCGCCTGTATGAGCACGGCGCCCGCCTCGGGAGTCAGCCGTCCCCGGATGACGACCATGCCGTCGTCGTCCTCGTACACGTGCAGCGCGCGCCCGGTGTGACGAAGGGTGGTCTCACGGGCCTCGGCCAGGGCGTCGACACGGCGCCAGCCACGGACGATGCGCTCGACGTGGCTGGCGGTGCCGGCCCGGCCAACCGCGAGCAGCCGCTCTTCAGTCTCTTGTGTGGCCACGCGGGTTAACGCCCGCACCTTGGCGTAGGACAGCTCCCCGCAAGCGAGCGCGTCGGCCAGCCGGGGCAGCGAGCCGAGGGCGCGCGCCACGCGGACACGCTCGCGCGCGGCGCCGAGATCCATCCCGACGCGCCAGGCCAGCCAGTGGGCGCAGGACCGGAAGCCGTGGCTCCAGCCGCCGCGGGCGTCGAACTCGCGGATGAGGTCGAGCAGGCGGGCGGTGGCCGCCTCCAGGTGCGCGGACAGCTCGGCAATCTCGTCGCCCAGCCGGTCCATCTCGGCAACGGGCTCCGCGGTGGCAGCGATGTGGAGTGCGCTGATCTCCATGGTGTAGTCCCCCTCGATGGTGGATCGACTCTACACCCGGGTTTCGGACCCACCTGGGAGCCTCTACGACACGCGATGGTGTGGCGATCCATGATTTTTCTGTAGGAGCCTCGCCAGACCGGCCCCACCGGGCGCGTGCGGATCGCTGAGGGCGAATCTTCCGGGGCCGCGGGCGCGCGGCCAGTGCCGCTCGACGAACGTGTCAAGCGGAAACTTCGCGTGGCATCACGCCGGCGCGGCTGACCATCTCGCCGGGTCACCTCGGCGAACGCCAGCGGCCGAACGGATCAAACTGACGTGTCATGCGACCGCATCTCGAGGCGTTGGTGGGATGAGCGGCACCCCCGCCGGCCTCGCGCAGCCGCCTTGAAGGGCCCCTGTCCGGCCTCCATTCTCGCCGCAAAGTCGAGTGGCTATGTGTCAGTAAAACGTGCTAGTTTTCGGACAAATAGAAAGCGAGACACTACCGGATCACCCTGATGCCACGCGCCGCCTCACCCCAGAGCATCGACGCGCAGATCGCCCGGCGCGTTCAGCGCAGAGCACGCGGCAGCGTGTTTACACCGGCCACGTTCACGGCGTTGGGCAGCCGCGCGGCCATCGACAAGGCGCTGCAGCGGCTGGTTGCCAAAGGCGAGCTGCGGCGCCTGGCGCGCGGTCTGTACGACAAACCGCGGCATGACGCACTCCTGGGCACGCTGTGGCCGTCCGTGGATGCCGTGGTCCAGGCGGTGGTGGGTAAGGACAAGCTGCGGGTGCAGCCCGCCGGCGTCTACGCGGCCAACTTGCTCGGTCTGTCGGAGCAGGTCTCCGCCCAGGTGGTGCTTCTGACCGACGGCGCCAGCCGCTCGGTGCGCGCTGGGCCGATGCACATCACGCTCAAGCGCACGTCGCCGCGCAATATGGCGGCGGCCGACCGGCTGAGCGGGGGGGTGATCCAGGCTTTCAAGAGCCTGGGGCCGGAGCACATCACGCCGCAACACCTGGAGCATTTACGTAAGACGTTGCCCGCCGCCGAGCGGGCCCGGTTACTGGCCGACCTGGACTTGGCCCCGGGTTGGATGCGGCCGATGCTCCGCGAACTGGCGCACGATGGACCGGCGCCGCTTCGGGAGAAGCCTGCGAGGAAGACCAAGCGGTGAATCCCGCACGTCAGTTCCTGGAGCTGACGCCGGAACGCCGCGCGCGGGCGTTCGAGCAAGCGGCCACCCAGCGGGCGGTGGACGCCGTGATCATCGAGAAGGACTTCTGGGCACGAGACGCGATGAGTGCCGAGGGCAGGATGCACGTCGACGCGAACTGGCTGCCGTATGCCGGCTAAGGGCCGAGGCCGGAGTGGCAAACGACCCTTGCAGGACCCTGCTGCAAGCTTGGGGGCCGTCGTGGCAGCTAACACCCCGACCGAGGTCAAAGACCAAGGTCTCCCGCCCGGCTATCGACGGTGAGATCTCTGTTTGTTAAAAGAAGAGCAGAGATCTTTTAACATCACCGCCAGGACTACGACGCAATGCAACCCATGTTCCTCAGCAAGCCGCCAGTCTTCGACCAACTGCTGGGCCAGCTCCGCCAAGCCGAAGCGGAGCTGAACGCACGATGAGCGCCAGCAACTTCGCCTTTCTGCAAACAGAATGGCCCGCCGTGTACGAGGCGGCCAGCAAAGCCGCGGCTGCCGTACACCCGGACCCACGCACGGCGTGCTTCTACGCCCGGCGGGCGCTCGAGCTGGCGGTGGCGTGGGCGTACAAGTCCGACGCTTCGCTGCGTCTGCCGTATCAGGACAACCTGAGCGCGCTGATCCACGAGCCGACCTTCAAGGCGGCCGCGGGCGAGGCGGTGTTCAGCAAGGCCCGGGTCATCAACACGCTCGGCAACCAGGCCGTGCACAGCCATCGGCCCATCCAGCAAGTCGACGCGCTGACGGCGGTCCGCGAGTTGTTCCATGTGGGCTACTGGCTCGCCCGCACCTACGCACGCGGCACCAAGCCGGCGCCGGGGCTGGCCTTCGACGCCAGCGCGCTGCCCAAGGCCGCGCCGCTTGCGAAGCAGACCATCGAGCAGCTCCAGAAGCTGGAAGCCGGGTTGCGAGAGCGGGATGAAAAGCTCTCGGCGCTGCTGGCGGACAAGTCGGCGCTGGACGAAGAGCTGAAGCGTCTGCGCGCCGAGGTGGCCGAGGCCAAGAAAGCGAGTGCTGCCCAGCCGGACACGCACGACTACTCCGAGGCCGAGACCCGGGACTACTTCATCGACCTCTTGCTCAAGGAAGCCGGCTGGCCGCTCGACCAGGCGCGTGATCGCGAGTTCGAAGTCAGCGGCATGCCCAACGAGCAGGGCCAGGGCTTCGTGGACTACGTGCTGTGGGGGACGACGGAAAACCCCTGGCCGTGGTCGAGGCCAAGCGCACGAAGTGGACATGCTCGATACGGGCATCGACATCCCGGAGGTGGTCAACCTCGTGTTCATCAAGCTCGTGCGCTCGAAGACCAAGTTCTGGCAGATGGTCGGACGCGGCACGCGGCTGCGCAAGGACCTGTTCGGGCCGGGGAAGGACAAGGCGTTCTTCTTCATCCTGGGCTATTGCCAGAACCTGGAGTTCTTCAGCCAGAACCCGGCCACGACGGATGGCGCGCTCGGCGAGTCGCTCGGCAAGCGGTTGTTCAAGACGAGGCTGGAGTTGATCAGCGTGCTGGACCGTTCGCTTGCCGACGCGCCGGCAGCGGCTGGAGCCCGCGTGGTCGAGCGGCACGCCACCTATGACGTGCCGTCGAGCAGGCCGCTGCGCGGGGAGGTGGCTTCGCTCCTGCACGCTGAAGTGGCGGCGATGAACCTGGACAACTTCGTCGTGCGCCCGAAGCGGCGGCTGGTGGAGAAATACGCGCAGCCCGCGGCGTGGACCACGTTGAAGGAAGGCTCGTTGACCGAGCTGGCGTACGAAGTCGCCGGGCTGCCGTCGGAGCAGGGGCTCGAGGACGAAGAGGCGAAGCGGTTCGACCTGTTGATGCTGAACCTACAGCTCGCGGTGCTGCGCGTGGAGCCGGCCTTTCAGCGGTTGAGCGATCAAGTGAAGGCCATTGCCGGGTTGCTGGAGGAGAAGGCCAGCATCCCGATGGTGCAGCAGCAGCTCCCGTTGATTCAGAAGATCCAGTCAGACGAGTGGTGGCAGGACGTGACGACGTCGATGCTCGAGATCGCGCGCAAGCGGCTCCGCGCGCTGGTGAAGCTCATCGACAAGCAGAAGCGCGCGCGCATCTACACGGACTTCGTGGACCAGATGGGCGGCGAGTCGGCGGTGGACCTGCCGGGCTTCGACGCGCCGGACAGCTTCGAGCGCTTCCGCGCCAAGGCGCGGGCCTTCCTCAAGGAACACGAGGACCACATCGCCATCCACAAGCTGCGCATGAACAAGGCGCTGACGCGGTCCGACCTGGACGAGATCGAACGGATGCTGACGACGAGCGGCGTTGGCGGCGCCGGCCACGTGAAGCATATCCAGAAGGCCAAGGAGGAGAGCCACGGCCTGGGGTTGTTCGTGCGGTCGCTGGTGGGGCTGGACCGCGAGGCCGCCAAGCAAGCGTTCGCCGGATTCCTCGCTGGCAAGACGCTGAACGCGAACCAGATCGAGTTCGTGAACCTGATCGTGGACCACCTGACAGAACACGGCGTGATGGGCGCATCGCTGCTCTACGAGTCGCCGTTCACCGACGTCACGCCCCGAGGCCCCGACGCGCTCTTCACCGCATCGCAGCTGGATGAGGTATTGGCCGTCCTCGATCAGGTCCGGGCCGCCGCGCTCGCCGCCTGACCGCTGTTCGGCGTACACTTCCACGCTCGAGGCGGGCCTGGCCGAGAAGTTCGGGGCCGAGCGCGAGGGCTGGCGGCACCGAGGTGGCGCTCGAGATCGTCGGCTACTGGACCCCCGAGTCCCTCGCCGAGAAGTTCCGCAAGCTCGGGCGGGTCAGGGGCCCGAACCTCCTGGTCGCCGTCCGCCAGTCCCTCGCGCTCCAGGCCGCCACCCTGCCGGCCACCGTCCTGCCCTTCAAGACCCGCATCCTGCTCCGCGATCTCCTGCCGCGCCTGGAAGCGTTCCGGCGCTGAGCCTGCTCCCCCGTGGGAAAAGGCCATGGGGCGGGGAGGCCGTGTCTCCCGTGGTGGACATTGACGCCTCTGGCTTGACTGGATAGTCTGCGGGTGATGGCCAACTCATCTGTCCAGGTGCGGCGGTGGACCCGGGCCGAGTATGACCGGCTGATCGAGGCCGGCTTCTTCCAGCCAGGGGAACCCATCGAGCTGATCGGCGGCCAGCTCATGGTCTGCGAGCCGCAAGGGCGCCGCCACGCCTGGGCGCTCGCCATCGTGGACCACAGGCTACGGGCCGCCCTGGGTTCGGGCTGGACTGTCCGTACCCAGATGCCCGTGGACCTCGACGACGAGTCCGAACCCGAGCCGGACCTTGCGGTCGTGCCGGGGAATCCCGAGGAGCAGCCCGTCCGACATCCGGCCTGCCTGGCGCTGATCGTCGAGGTGGCCGAGTCGAGCCTGGGCACCGACCGCGAGGTCAAGGGCAGCCTCTACGCGCGCGCCGGCCTCGGCGACTACTGGGTCGTGAACCTCCTCGACCGCTGCGTCGAGGTGTACCGCGAGCGGGTCGCGGACCCCTCGGCTCCCTACGGCTGGCGCTACGCCTCGGTCACGCCGCTCCGCCCGGGAGAGACCGTCTCACCGCTGGCAGCCCCAGGCGCCAGCATCCCTGTCGCCGACCTCTTGCCATGACTACCGACGAGATCCGCAACCGGCGGTGGACTCGAGCCGAGTACGACCGGCTGACCGACCTCGGCGTCTTCCAGCCCGGCGAGCCCATCGAGCTGATCGGCGGCCAGCTCATGGTCGCCGAGCCCCAGGGCACCCGTCACTTCACCGCGATCCGCCTCGCCGAGGCTGCCCTGCGCTCCGCCTTCGGCCAGGGCTGGGACGTCCGGGCCCAGGGCCCCGTGGCGCTCGATGACGAGTCTGAGCCCGAGCCCGACGTGGCCGTGGTCCCGGGCGTCCCCAGGGACTATATGGACGCCCACCCTTCCCGTCCCGTGCTGGTGCTGGAGGTCTCGGACTCGACCGTCGGCTTCGACCGCCGCGACAAGGGCAGCCTCTACGCGCGCGCGGGCCTCGGCGACTACTGGGTCGTGAACCTCGTGGATCACTGCGTCGAGGTGTACCGCGAGCCGGCGCCGGATCCGGACGCGCCCTACGGCTGGCGCTACCGGGCGATCCAGGTCCTCGGGCCCGAGGCGTACCTCTCGCCGCTGGCCGCTCCCCGCGCGCGCATCCCCGTGGCCGGCCTCCTGCCGTGATTCCATCCCGCCCTCCCGGCGGGGGCGGCTGAGAACTGTGGGCGGGTGCTATACTCGGCGTGCATCCACAGGCTCTTTGACTCCGTCTTCGATTGGCGCCAGAGAAGGCCGGACGGTCGCCGGCGCGGGACACACCCGCGCGGGAGGAAAGTCCGGGCTCCGCAGGGCAGGGTGCTGGCTAACGGCCAGGGGGGGCGACCCCACGGATCAGTGCCACAGAAAGCAAACCGCCACGCGGCGCAGGCCGCGGGGTAAGGGTGAAACGGTGAGGTAAGAGCTCACCAGCGGCGCGGGTGACCGCGCTGGCTCGGTAAACCCCACCCGGAGCAAGGCCAAATAGGAGAGCGATCCCGGTGTCGCGTTCGCGCGGCGCACGGGTGAAGCGTGGCCCGCGTGGGGCTCTCGGGTATGGCCGCTCGAGGCGCCGGGCAACCGGCGTCCTAGAGAAATGACCGTCTCCCCGGCTTCGGGCAACCGTGACCGGGTGACAGGACCCGGCTTACAGGCCTTCTCTGGCGCTTTTCTCTGCTTCAACCGGCTGGCCGCCCGCTCGACCGCCGGGCGGAGGCCGCCGAGCGGACGGGCCGGCCAGGGCGACTGCTGCCGAGCACCGAGGAGGAAAGCGCCGTGGGCGAGCTGGCCGATCCGATCACCGTGTCCGTCGTGCAGCACCGGCTCCAGGCCATCGTCGAGGAGATGGGCGAGGCCATGCTGCGGACCTCGTACTCGCAGATCCTCAACTCGAGCCGGGACTTCTCCACGGCCGTCCTGGACCCCGACGGGCGGCTCATCGCCCAGGCCGAGCACGTCCCCATTCACGTGGGGGCGCTGCCGTGGGCGGTGCGCGCGGTGCGCGACGCCTTCGGGGACACGGTGCGGCCCGGCGACGTCTACCTCCTCAATGACCCCTATCACGGCAACAACCACCTGCCCGACCTCACCGCCTTCGTCCCCGTCTTCGCGGGCCCGCGGCACCTCTTCTGGTCCGTCAACCGCTCGCACCAGAGCGATATCGGCGGCGCCACCCACGGGGCCTACAACCCCGGCGCCACGGAGATCTGGCAGGAGGGCGTCCGCATCCCCCCGCTCAAGCTCTACGACCGGGGCCAGGTGCGGGAGGACGTGCTCCAGATGATCGCGACCAACGTGCGCCACCCACGCGACTTCCGCGGGGACCTCGCGGCCATGATCGGCTCGGCCCACGTGGGCGAGCGACGGATGCTGGCGCTCTTGGCCGAGTACGGCGAGGCCCTGGCGCTGGCCGCGGTGGAGGGCGTGCTCGACGGCGCCGAGCGGCAGGCGCGGGCCTGCATCGGCGCCTGGAAGGATGGCGTGTATCGCGGCGAGGCGATCATCGACGACGACGGGCACGGCGCCGAGGACATCCGGATCCGCGCCGCGGTGACCAAGCGCGGCAGCGATCTCACCGTGGATCTCTCCGACTCGGATCCCCAGGTCACCGGGTTCATCAACTCGTCGTACCCGAACATGCGGGCGGCGGTGTGCATGGCGCTGGCCTATCTCATGGACCCGGAGACGCCGAAGAACGACGGCGCCTTCCGCCCCCTCACCGTGATCGCCAGGCCGGGCACCGTGGTCTGGGCCAATCCCCCGGCCCCCGTCACGCTCTGCACCAACCACTGCGCCCAGGAGATCATGGAGGCGGTGATCAAGGCGCTGTCGCGGGCCTGCCCCTGGCGCGCCATGGCCGGCTGGGGCCGGCGCTTCCGCATCGCGATCTCCGGCGAGGACCCGCGCACGGGGCGCCTCTTCATCTGGCACATGTTCCAGGCCCGTCCGGGCGGCGGCGCCTCCTCGGCGGGGGACGGCTGGCCCACGGTGGGCGAGTGGCAGGCGGCGGGCGGCATCAAGTTCGGCAGCCTGGAGGTCACCGAGGTGCGCTTCCCGCTCTTCTTCCGGCGCCACGAGTTCCGTCCAGGCTCGGGCGGCGACGGCCAGTACCGCGGCGGCCCCGGCGCCTCCATGCAGCTTCTGGTCGAGATCGCCAGGCCCGCCCAGGCCAATACCGCTGGAGACGGCGTGCGCCACGGCGCCTGCGGCCTCTTCGGCGGCGCCGATGGCCTGCCGCATCGCTATGTCCTGCGCTCGAAGGGGCGCCCGGACCGCGTGCTGAAGACCAAGGAAGTGGGCATCCCCATCCATCCCGGCGATGTCATCCACGTCGAGTCCGGCGGCGGCGGCGGCTGGGGCGCCCCCCGCCGCCGCCGCCCCGCCGCGCGGGCGGCGGACCTCGATAATGGCTTCGTCACGGATGACGGCAGCCGTCGGGGGCCCGGAAAGTCCGGACGCAGAGCGCCAGCGAAGCGCAAGCGCGCCGAAGCGCAGAGCGATGGGGGGGCCCGGGGGAGGAGCAGCGCAGCGCTCCCCCCCGGCCTGAAAAACTAGCTCATGTACCGCATCGGGATCGACGTGGGCGGCACCTTCACCGACATGGTCTCCGTGGACGACGCCGGACGTGTCGCCCTGGCCAAGGCCGCCTCCACGCCGGGCGATCCGTCCCTCGGCGTCATGGACGGGATCGCAGCGCTGGCGGCAGCCCTCGGCACGCCCCCCGCGCGCCTTCTCGCCGAGACCGAGCGCATCGTCCACGGCACCACCGTCGCCACCAACGCGCTCCTCGAGCACAAGGGCGCGCGCGTGGGTCTCCTCACCACCGAGGGGCATCGCGACGTGATCGAGATGCGTGAGGGTCTCAAGCCCGACCGCTACAACCTCCGCGTGGCCGCGCCGGAGCCCCTCGTGCCCCGGGCCCGGCGGCTGGGAGTCCGCGAGCGCCTCAGGGCCGACGGCGGCGTGGCGGTGCGCCTCGACCCGCGCTCCCTCGGCCGCGCCGTGGACCGGCTCAGGCGAGACGGCGTCGAGGCGGTGGCGGTGTGCTATCTGCACGCGTACCGCGACGGCCGCCACGAGGCGGCCACGGCCGAGGCCCTCGCCCGCGCCTTGCCCGGCGTGTACGTGTCCCTGTCCTCGCTGGTGCTGCCGCAGATCAAGGAGTACGAGCGCGTCTCGACCACGGTGGTGAATGCCTATGTGGGCCCGGCGCTGTCGCGGTATCTCTCGCGGCTGCACGGCCGCCTCGCCGAGGCGGGCTACAACGGCCCCGTGCTCATCATGCAGTCGCATGGCGGGGTCGTGCCCATCGACGAGGCGGTGCGGCTGGCGGCTGGCGCGGTGCTGTCGGGGCCGGCTGGGGGCGTGGCGGGCAGCCGGTACTGCGCGCGGCTGCTCGGGACAGACGATCTCATCCCCTTCGACATGGGCGGCACCAGCACTGACATCTCGCTCGTGGTCGGCGGCCGCGCTCCGCTGGCGGCAGACCGCGGGGTCGCCGGGCATCGGGTCGCGCTGCCCAGTCTCGACATCGTCAGCCTGGGCGCGGGCGGCGGCTCCATCGCCTGGGTGGACGCGGGCGGCATCCTGCAGGTGGGACCGCGGAGCGCCGGGGCCGAGCCGGGCCCGGCCTGCTACGGCAAGGGCGGCCGGGCCGCCACCGTCACCGACGCCAATCTCGTGCTGGGCTATCTCGACGCCGGCAACTTCCTCGGCGGCCGGGCGCGGCTCGACTCGGCCGCGGCCGGGCGCGCCGTTGACCAGCTCGCGGCCAGGCTCGGGACCGACCGCATGGCGGCCGCCGCGGGCGTGCACGCGGTGGTCAACACGCGCATGGCCGAGGGGATCCGCCTGGTCTCGGTGCGGCGCGGAGTGGATCCCCGCCGCTTCGCGCTCCTGGCCTTCGGCGGCGCGGCGGGGCTGCACGCCACCGACGTCGCGCGCCAGCTCGACATCGGGCGGGTGGTGGTGCCGCGGATGGCGGCGCTCCTCTCCGCCTGGGGCATGCTCGCCACCGATCTCCGCTTCGAGGCAGTGCGCACCCATCTCGGCGACGTCAAGCGCGTGAGCGCCTCCGCGCTGTGCCGCGTCTTCGCGGGCATGGAGGCCGAGGGCCGGCGGCGGCTGGGCCCGACCTTCCGCGGCGGGGTCCGCATCGAGCGGGCTGTGGACATGCGCTACGGCGAGCAGGTCTTCGAGGTGACGGTGCCGCTCGACGGCGTGGACCCGGCCGCGCCCGACCTCATGGCCCAGGTGGTGGAGCGCTTCCACCGCCGCCACGAGGAGCTCTACACCTACAGCCTGCCGGACCAGGAGCCGGTCCTCGTCAATGCGCGGCTGGCGGTGGTGGGCGAGCTGCCGGCGCTTCCCGAGGAGCCGCCGCTGCCGCCCCGCTCAGCGGCGGGCCCCGCGTCCAGGCGACAGGTTCACCTCGGCCGCTGGGTCGAGGCGCCGGTGTACGACCTCGACGCGCTCGCCGCCGGCCAGGCCTTGCCCGGGCCCGCCGTGGTGGAGACGGCGACGACCACCGTGCTGCTGCGCCCCCGCGACCGCGCCGTGGTCACGCCCCTCGGCTGGCTCGATGTGACCGTGACCTGACGCGGGACGCCTGCTATGGCAGCAGATCGGCGATGGGGATGCGGGCGACGGGCAAGGCCAGTGGCGAGATGGTCTCCCCGGGACCGAGCGTGGTGACCGAGACGTAGCGCCAGCCGAAGGGGGCCGCCCCGTCGCCCACGGGCTCCCGGTAGACCTCGACCCGCCGCGCCGGGATGTTGACGATCCAGTAGTCCGTGATGCCGGCTCGTGCGTAGAGGCTGCCCTTGTGCTCGCGATCGAAGGCCACGCGCGAGAGCGACACCTCCACGACGAGGACCGGACGCTGGGGGTGCGCATCGCGGTAGTCCCGCGGATCCCCCTGGACCACCGAGACGTCGGGCTCAGGCTCGGACTCCGCGTCCAGCGCCACCGGAAGCTGCACGCTCACATCCCAGCCGTCTCCGAACACGCGGCGCAAGGCCCGCGCCGTGAGGCGGATCGCGGTGGCGTGGGGGCTGTGCTGCGGCTCCTTGACGATCATCTCGCCGCCGAGTAGCTCGATCCGGTCCCCCGGGCCGAGAATCTCCGCCTCGACGAGTCGCTCGTACTCCAGCCGTGTCCATTTCCGCGTGCCGATCGCCGGCTCACCCACGCTCCTGCACCTCCGCTGCCCAGGGTACCCACCGGTCCCGCCCGGGTCAATGTATGCCTTCGGAGACATCGGGTTCCCCGTCGCCTTGCCGAAATACCCTTTGATCTTCCCGCTCGCTCGATCTACCGTGGTCCCGGCGCGGGGCACCCCGGGGGTGTGGCGTGCCAGCATCATCCAGTGACGGAGGGGAAGGCCACATGACAGCGGGATCGGACCTCTCGCTCGACTCCAAGTATCGCGTCGAGTCCGGCCGCATCTTCCTCTCCGGCATCCAGGCGCTGGTGCGGCTGCCGGTGGACCAGCACCGCGCCGACCGGCGGCGGGGGCTCCGCACGGCCACCGTCATCTCCGGGTATCCGGGCTCGCCCCTCGGCGGCTTCGATCTCAACCTCCAGCGGAATGCCGCGCTCCTGGCCGAGCACGACATCCGTTTCATCCCTGGCCTCAACGAGGAGCTGGGCGCCACGGTGGTCTTCGGCGGCCAGCTCGCGGGCGAGTTCCCGAGGCCCAGGTACGACGGCGTGCTGGGCATGTGGTACGGCAAGGCCCCCGGCGTGGACCGCACCGGCGATCTCTTCCGGCATGCGAACTTCGCGGGGGTGGGGCCCCATGGCGGCGTGCTGGCCATCGCCGGGGACGATCCGGTGGCGAAGTCCAGCACCTTCCCCACGGCCTCGGAGCTGGCCTTCTACGACCTCGGCTTCCCGCTGCTCTTCCCGGGCAATGTCCAGGAGGTGCTCGACCTCGGGCGGCTCGGCTTCGAGCTGTCGCGCTACTCCGGCTGCTGGGTCGGGTTCAAGATCGTCACCAACGTCTCCGACGAGGTGGGCACGGCGGAGGTCGCCCCGGACCGGATCGTCATCGCCGACCCGGGCTTCGAGCACGAGGGCAAGCCATGGCGGGCCACGCATGGCATGGTCGGCTTCCCGCCCTGGGGCCTCGAGATGGAGCGCGAGCTGGTCTACGGCCGCCTCGAGGCGGCCCGCGCCTTCGCCGCCGCGAACCACCTCAACCGGATCACCGTGGACACGCCCGGCGCGTGGCTCGGCATCACCGCCGCGGGCAAGACATACCACGACCTGCGCGAGGCCCTGCGCGCGCTCGGGCTCGACGACGACGCGCTGCGCCGCCACGGCGTCCGTCTCCTTCAGGTCCGCATGCTCTTCCCGCTGGCGCCGGGGCTCGTCCGCGCCTTCGCGCGGGGGCTCGAGGAGCTGCTGGTCATCGAGGAGAAGCGGAGCTTCGTCGAGCTGCAGATGAGAGACATCCTGATCGACGAGGCCAGGCATCCGAGGGTGACGGGCAAGCGCGACGAGGAGGGCCGCGTCCTCGTGCCGGCGGATGGCGAGCTGGACGCCGACCGGATCGCGCTCATCCTCGCCCGCCGTCTCGAGCGGCGGATCGGGCTCCCCTCCATCACCGCCCACGCGGCGCTCCTCGAGGCGCTGCGCGACCGCCAGGCGCCGATCACCCTCAGGCGCCAGGCCTGGTTCTGCTCGGGCTGCCCCCACAACCGCTCGACGGTGGTGCCCGAGGGCTCGCTCGCGGGCGGCGGCATCGGCTGCCACTCGATGGCGCTCACCATGGACCGGCACAATGTCGGGCTCACCGCCATGGGCGGCGAGGGCGCCCACTGGGTCGGCGCCGCGCCCTTCACGGAGACGGCGCACTTCTTCCAGAACCTCGGCGACGGCACCTTCTGCCACTCGGGCTCGCTCGCGATCCGCCAGGCCGTCGCGGCGGGGACCAGCATCACCTACAAGATCCTCTACAACGCCACGGTGGCCATGACGGGAGGGCAGGCCGCCGCCGGCGCCGTCGGGGTGCCCGCGCTCACGCGGCTGCTCGAGGCCGAGGGCGTCCGGCGCATCCTCGTGCTCGCCGACGATCCGGCCAAGTACCCGCGCGGCGCCCGGTGGGCGCCCGGCGTCGAGATCTGGCACCGCGGCCGTCTCGACGAGGCACAGCGCCTCCTGCGCGACACTGCCGGCGTCACGGTCCTGATCTACGACCAGCACTGCGCGGCGGAGCGGCGGCGGCTGCGCAAGCGCGGCCGTCTCCCCGCTCCCGAGCGCCGCGTGGTGATCAACGAGGCGGTATGCGAGGGCTGCGGCGACTGCGGCGTCAGGTCCAACTGCATGTCGGTGCAGCCCGTCGAGACCCCGCTCGGGCGGAAGACGCAAATCCACCAGCCCTCGTGCAACACCGACTACACGTGCCTGGAAGGGGACTGCCCGTCCTTCGTCACCTTCGCGCCCGGCGACGGAGGCGCCCGCGGCCGCCGGCCCGCCGTCCCGCTGGAGGCCGACCTCCCGGACCCCGCGCTCCGCGTTCCCCGCGACTGCCACGTGGTCATGACGGGCATCGGCGGCACCGGGGTCGTCACGGTCAACCAGGTGCTGGGCACCGCCGCGCTCCTCGACGGGCGCCACGTGCGCGGCCTGGATCAGACCGGGCTCAGCCAGAAGGGCGGGCCCGTCGTCTCCCACCTCAAGATCTCGAAGGCGCCGCCCGACTTCTCGAACAAGGTCGCCACGGGGGGCGCCGACTGCTACCTCGGGCTCGACGTCCTGGTGGCGACCGCCCCCACCAACCTCGATCGCGCGGCGCCGGAGCGCACGGTGGCCATCCTCTCCACGAGCGTGGTGCCCACCGGGCCGATGGTCGCCTCGCCCGACGCGCGCTTCCCCGATCGGGGCGATCTCCTCGCCGCCATCACCCGCGTCACCCGCAAGGACGACAACGTGGCGCTGGACGCGGTGGGGCTCGCCGAGGCGCTGTTCGACGACAACCTCATGGCCAACCCGATCATGCTCGGCGCCGCGTATCAGGCCGGCGCCCTCCCCGTCTCCGCCGCGTCCATCGAGGCCGCCATCGCCCTCAACGGCGTCGCCGTGGAGGCCAACACCCAGGCCTTCCGGGCGGGGCGCCGCGCCGTCGCCGATCCGTCATGGGCCGCCACGCTCTGCCGCCCGCGCCTGGGGGAGGTCGCGCTCGCGCCCGCGCTCACGGACGATGCCCTGCGCCTCGTGGAGGCCTCCGGCGCCACGGGCGAGCTGCGCCGGCTCCTCGCCCTCCGCGTGCCGGAGCTGATCGCGTACCAGGATGTCCCGTACGCGGAGGCGTACACCGGCTTCGTGGCGCGCGTGGCCGCCGCCGAGCAGGCCGCCATCCCCGGCTGGACTCGCCTCGGCGAGGCCGTCGCCCGATGCCTCTTCCAGCTCATGGCGTACAAGGACGAGTACGAGGTGGCCCGGCTCCACCTCGCAGGGGACCTCGCGCGGCGGATCGAGCGCGAGTACCCGGAGGCCGGCGGGCTCCGCTACCACCTCCAGCCGCCGCTACTGCGGGCGCTGGGCCTCAGGCGGAAGATCGCGGTGGGGCGCTGGATCGAGCCACTCTTCCGCCTCCTCGTCCGCCTGCGCCGCCTGCGCGGCACCGCGCTCGACCCCTTCGGCCACGCCAGGGTGCGGCGGCTGGAGCGGGCGCTCGTCGCCGAATACCGGGCGCTCGTCGAGCAGGCGCTCGCCACGCTCTCCCCCGCGACCCACGAGCGCGCCGTGGAGCTGGCGGGCCTACCCGATCTGATCCGCGGCTACGAGGACGTCAAGCTCCGCAGCGTGGCCCGCTTCCGGGAGGAAGCGCGGCGCCTGGGCCAGAGCTGACACAGCGGGCGGCCTCGTCACGGGTGGGAGACGGCGAATTGACTCGTACCGACGTTCAGGATATCTTGTCTGTATCAGCCAGACAGGAGGCCGGCGTGTGAAGGCGAGCGTCAAGAAGAAAACCTACAACCTGGACAGCGAGATGATCGACACCGTCCGGCGGCTCTTCGACGCCAAGACGGACACCGAGGCGATTCAGCGGGCGCTGCGCAAGGCGATCGAGGACCGAGAGGTGGAGGGCGCCCTCGATGCCTTGCTCAAGGAAGGTCGCTTCCGCACGCTGTACCGGTGAAGTACCTCCTCGATACCACCGTGTATATCGACGCGGCCCGTTCGGAGTCCGGGCGGGCGCGGTTCCGCGCTGCCTTCTTTCCCCTGCTGCCGGCCACTTTTCTGTCTGCCGTCATCGCCTACGAACTCCGGGCGAGCGCCGCCGACGGCCGGACCGCGGCGCTGGTACGTGACTTCACCCGTCCCATGGAGCGCACAGGACGCGTCGTCAGCCCGACATTCGACGACTGGATGACGGCGGCCGATGTCATCAGCGCGATCCGGCAGCGCGACCGTGGCTGGCGGGCGAAGCTGCCGGCGCTCCTCAACGACATCCTGATCGCCCTGTGTGCTCGGCGAATCGGCGCCTTGGTCATCACGCACAATCGAGAGGATTTCCGCCTGATCCGTCGACACGTGGGGTTCTCCGTGCGGATCCTCGAACCGGCGGGCGGCGGGTGACGCGGCAAGGGGCGAGCCGTCGCATTGACACGGGCATCGGCGGTGACGGCAACATAGTCGGCGGACGGGACCGCATGGGGCGACACGCTGCAGACGCAGCTCACGACCCGGGAGGGACAAGCATGGCGAAGACGAGGGCGGCGGCGCACGGCTGATCCATGGTCGCCGCTGGCCCGAGGCGGCGCCGAAGCCGGAGCGCTCCCGCTTCGCCACAGAGGCTGTTGCCAACTGCTCTCTCAGCCTCTTGAGAATCTCGTGCTCGCCACTCAGTACGACATCCATCACCTGGCGTTCGAGGTCGTTCAATTCCTTGGGCGAGCGGAGGACTGGCGATCGCGGAGCAGCCCTCGCAGCGCCTTGTTGACGGCACGATCACTTGAAACCTGATGCCCGCCCGCACCGATCGAGCGGAGGCGATGTTCGACTCCAGGAGGTCCACGCCGTAACACTCTGGGATGATCCTGGCCAGCGCCTCGGGGCCCCCCATCTCCCGGATACCGGCCCGACGAGCCGCCAGCTCCTCGGCGCGCTCGCGCATGCTCGTGCCGGGCTATCCGGTGCCGCGCCCGGGCGGCCGGGTCACGCCCACCGCCGGCTCATGTCGCCCTGGCCGGCGGTCAGCAGCTGCTGGGTCACCAGGCCGGTGTCGGGCGGCGAGCCGCTGACCATCGTGACCATGGTGGCGATCTCGCTGCGGTGATGGGTGGCGTGGTTGGCCACGTGCAGCAGCAGCGCGCCCAGCGGCAGTCGGTACGGCTTGCCCTCGGTGCTCGTCCACGCCACCTCGCGGTCGATCTCGGCCGGCCCGAGGGCCTGCAGGAAGCGCCTCTGCTCCTGCTCGAGCCCATCCCAGGTCGCCCGGAGGGCGGCCAGCGTTGCCAGCTCGCCGCCGGGCAGCGCCGTGGGCGAACGGCCCTGCCAGCGCTCCAGCCAGATCCAGTCAGCCCCGTAGATGTGCCCGAGCATCCGGCGCAGCGTCGGGAAGCTGAACTGCCGCCCCACGTCGCGGCCGGCCGCCTCCTCTCCCAGCCCCTCGACCACCTCGAAGAGGCGCCGATTCGCCCACCAGTGATACTCGTAGAGCCCGCGCACCATGGCCACGCTCATGGGGCCTCCGTCTCAGTCCAGCCCGGTGACCGTCTCGCCTTCCTGGACCGCGGCGCCCCCTTGCACCCGGATCTCCCGGACGGCGCCGGCTGGAAAGAGCTCTCGCCTGCACGCCCCCGCAGGGCGCCCAGGAAGTCCGGCGGAGCGGCGACCTCCGAGACGAGCGCGCGCGCGGCGTACTCGCCGGCCGGCTCCGCCGTGACCACGCGTGTCCCCCGCGCGAACGCGTAGGCCATCTCGATGACGACGCTCGTGCCGACGTAGCCTCCCGGGGCGAGCGCGTAGAGCACGTCGCAGGCATCGATCTCGGCGAAATGATCACGCGTCACCGCTTGCTTCAGCGCCGGGTCGGCCTCGATCGAGTCCTGGTCGCGGTCGAAGAACGGGTGGTACACCGTGTCCGTGTCGAGCATGTACTCAGGCATCAGGCGAACGGATCACGAAGATCACGCACGCGCTGCTGCTTCGGGCGGGGGATCTTGCCGGGCCATGCGCCCAGGCAAGCACGGAACTTGTCCGACCACTCGTCCGCCGGTTCGAGGATGACGCGCCGGCCTTCCCGCCGCACCAAGACCTCGCCCCGAGCTGCAAACCGGCACTCTTTCGGGAGGCGGACGGCCTGACTCCCGCCGTTCTGGAAGAGCTTCGCGCGAGCGGCTTTCATGCGGTGAGTCTAGACGCAAGTCCACACGTGGTCAAGCTGGCAGCGCTGGCTCGGGCCCGCCGAACGTCGTGCTGTGCGGCGGGCCGGCACTGAGCGTTGATATCGCACAGCGCTCGCGGCCCACCGGCACCAGCTACGGGTTACACGGCAAGTCATATGTTGACCCGATCACCGTGTGACATTGGCGCCGACACAACCAGGAATACCACCTCGGCGTTCGATGCGTTTCTGAACTGATGCGCCACACCGGGTGGGAGTTCAAGACCTTGTCCTTCACGTAGCTCGACGCGTTTGCCGTCAATCTCGAGTACCGCCGCCCCTCGAATGATGTAGAAGAACTGCCGCGACCGCCGGTGGGAATGCCGCTGCTCGTTGTCGCCGGGCGGAACACGCTCTTCGATGACGCTGAGGTCCTCGCGCTTCAGCAGGTGCCAACCTTCGCTACCGCTACCCCATCGGTAGCATTCCGCGGTCGAAATGTCCGTGACGTTCATTCGAGTCGCTGAACCCTTTTGCCGTTTAGCGCCGCGGTGAGCAGCCGCGGCGAGCGAAGGCGAGCCAGCGGACCGCTCCACTGCGAAGTTAGCCAGCGCTACGCCCACTTCTTGCCAAGCGCATCGAGGCCCGCTCGGGCCAGATCCTCGGGTGTCATCGTCACGTGGAACTCCACGTCCGCGTTGAAGGTGAGAAACCACGGCTCCGCAAACGTCGGGACCTTCGATGGGTCATCCAGATGCACGATCATGATCGCGCCACGCTGGCCGTCGCGCTCAGTGAAGTAGACCGCCTCCGGCTTCGTTGCCTCAAGAATTCGCTTCAGCTTCTCCCCGGCGCTGCCGTCCCGAACCGCAGCGTTGAACGTTTCATGCGGGATCTTGATGTCTAGGAGCATTCTCATCTCGGTCCTCCTCCTGAAGCGGGTTGTCTCCTCTGGATCTGGCTAGACAGTATGACTTCCACGAGGTGAGGCTGACCCCCA
>Ga0154317_1109_pt1 | contig 18533 bp, 23 predicted proteins | sample RifGroA2_FD_105611 | JGI IMG/M metagenome (GOLD analysis project Ga0154317, IMG submission 105611) | Candidatus Rokubacteria bacterium GWA2_70_23 | reverse complement strand
TCCTCGATGTCTTCGAGCGCGAGCCGCTGCCCCCCGAGCACCCACTGTGGAGCCTCCACAACGCCGTGATCACTCCCCACATCTCGGGACCGAGCACGCCGGACGAGATCGCCGTGATCTTCAACGACAACCTCCGCCGCTACCTCTCGGGCCGCCCGCTCCGCCACGTCGTGAGCCGGCGGCGTGGGTATTGACGACCCCGATGCGGATGACCTCGCCACATCCCGCCCGCGATACCAGCGGGAGCGCCAGCTCGAGGGCGAGCTTGAGCACGCCGTAGACGGGGCGCCGCCCAGCCATCCGGGCGAGGCCGTCCCGGCCGCGGTCGCGCAGCCAGTGCCCGAGGCTCCAGAGATAGTAGCGGGGCTTGGCCTGGTGCCAGCACCAGATGACGCGCCCGCCCGCCCGCTCCACCACGGCCGCGAGGCTCTCCGGGGTGAAGTGCGAGAGGTGACGCGGCAGCTCGAGCCCCGACCAGGCGCGGCCGAAGAGGCGCGCGCCGAGCCCGCCGGCATTGGGCACCTCCACCATCAGGAGCCCACCGGGAGCCAGCCACTCGAGCATCCGGCGCGTCATGCCCACAGGGTCCGGGACGTGCTCGAGCACGTGGAACGCGGTCACCACGTCGAATTGCGCTGGGGCGAACGGGGCTGTGAGGACATCGCCCACGTGCAGCTCGCCGGCGAAGCGCCGCGCCTTCTCGGCCGCCGCGGCGTCCACCTCGATGCCGGCGGTGCGCCAGCCCAGCGCCCGCGCCACTCCGAGAGCGCCGCCCGAGCCGCACCCCACGTCGAGGTAGCGCCCCTGCCCGCGCCAGGGCGGGCAGTCCCAGCGCAAGCGGCGCAGGAGAAACCGCGCCCGGAGCCGGGTCAACGCGCTCACCCGCCGGTCGCGGAGCGCCCCGTAGCCGAGGCCCGTCGCGAGCGCCCAGCGCGCGGCCCGCGCGCGCGACGGCGAACCCTTGAAGGGGATGCGCGGCGAGGGCTCCTGGTGGCGGGGGTAGTGGTCCGGGTAGCACTGGGCCAGGGAGGCGTCGGCCACGCGCGGACGCTGGTAGAGGAAACCGCAGCCGCGGCAGCGTACGACCGTGTAGAGTCCCGGCACGGCGAAGGCCCGATCTGGCGTGGCCCAGACGGGATCGGCGGCGCCTTCACCGCAGAGGAAGCACGGCGCGTCCACCGTCGGCAGGGGGACTGGTGCGGGCACTACGGCGTGCTGGGCGTCAGGCGCGGGCGGGCGACAGCCCGGGCACCCGCGCCATGGTGATCAGCCGGGCTCTCTCCTCTCACCGTTTGGACGTCATCGTTTGGACAAGAGGAAGTGGCCGACGGCGAGGTGCGGCAACCCGGAGCGCTCGAAGGTGTCCACGGCGTCCTCGGCCGAGCACACCACCGGCTCACCGTGGAGATTGAAGGAGGTGTTGAGCACCGCGCCCACCCCGGTGCGCCGCTCGAATTCGCGGATCAGCGCGTGGTACTCGGGGTTCCACGACTCCTCGAGGATCTGCGGGCGCGCCGTCGCATCCTGGGGATGGATGGCCGCGACAAGGGCCTCGCGCGCCTCGGGCCGGGTCGGCATGGCGAGCATCATGTACGGAGAGCGGAATCGCTTCGGGTTCACGAGGTAGTCGTCCGCGCGCTCGGCCAGGATGGTGGGAGCGAACGGCATCCAGAAATCCCGGTTCTTGATCATGCGGTTGATGACCCCCACCACCCTGTAGTCCGTCGGATTCGCCAGGATCGACCGGTTGCCGAGGGCGCGGGCGCCGAACTCCATGCGCCCCGCGCAGCGCGCCACCACGCCGTCGGAGACGAGCAGCTCGGCGATGCGCTCCTCGATGCGGTCGTGGAAGGCCACCTTGTAGCGCCCCTGGAGATTGCGCTCGCGGATCACCGCCTCGGCCTGCTCGTCGGTGACGCTCGGCCCGAGGGAGGCCGGGCCGAAGGGCTCCAGAGCCGCCGGCAGCCCGCGCCGCCCGGACTCATGGAGGTAGCCGAGATAGGCGGCGCCCACGGCATTGGACTCGTCCCCACACGAGGGGAACACGAACAGATCCTCGACCCACTCCTCGCGGGCGAGGAGCATGTTGGCCTTGACGTTCATGAACACGCCGCCGCCGAGGGCCAGGCGCGAGCCGCCGTGGCGCTGGTGCATGAGCCGCACCCAGCGGAGGAGCGCGTCCTCCAGCAGCCGCTGCGCGCCTCCCGCCACCCAGTCGAAGCGGAGCCCCAGCGTGGCCTGGAGCAGGAGCGCGTAGCGCTCACCGGGCTCGCGCCATCGGAAGCGGGCCGGCGTCCCCTCCTCGAGATCGAATACCTCGCGGAGCACGCGCTCGGCCTCCTGCGCCCGTGCCTCCGGAGCATAGGGCGCCAGCCCCATCACCTTGTACTCGTGCTCGCCGAACTTCATGCCGAGCGCGAGGGTCACGAACGAGTAGAAAGCGCCGAGCGATCCCGGAGCGCTCGAGGCCGCCTCGTGGCGGACGAGATCCTGCCCGCGCCCGGTGGACGCCGTCGCGCAGAGCCCGTCGCCGGAGTTGTCGTTGGTGAGGACCAGGGCCCCGGCGCCCCGCGCGTCAGCGAAGGCCCAGCCCGAGCCATAGTAGGCGGCGGCGGCGTGGCAGGCGTGGTGATCGAGGCACATGATCCGGTCGGTGGACACGCCGAGATGCTCGGTGACCAGGGCCAGCCGCTCGCTCTGCGGGATGCCGAACTTGCCGCGGGAGGCATCCATGAGCCCGAACCGTGCGCCCAGCTTCCGCACGCGCTTTCTGAGCGCGCGCCGGGGCGAGGGCCACGCGACGCCGTAGTACTCCTTGGCGTACGTCTCGTCGTGGAGCACCCGGTTGAGCCACTCGCGCGAGGCGGCGCGGGCGCCGGCCAGGGCCACGACGTCGATCTCGGAGGGAGCAATGCCGCACTCGGCGAGGAGGGCGTCGATGGCGCGGCGCGGGTAGCCGGCGTCGTTCTTGAGACGCGAGAACCGCTCTTCCGAAGCGCACCCGACGATGCGGCCGTCCCGGAGGACGGCCGCCGTCGCGCAGTGCGTCTCGTTGATGCCGAGGACGATCATGTCCCCGGCAGTATACTATCCGCTACGCGCTCTTCGAGAGCGCCCTGACGATCTCGCGGCAGAACGCGGGCAGGTCGTCGGGCTTGCGGGAGGTGATCAGGGTCCCGTCCACGACGACGTCGCGGTCCACCCAGCGGGCCCCGGCATTCACCATGTCGTCCTTGATGGAGAAGAACGAGGTGACGTCCTTCCCCCGGACGACATCCGCGCTCGCCAGCATCCACCCCGCGTGGCAGATCGCCGCCACCACCTTGCCGTGCTGGGCCGCCTCGCGCACCAGCCGCACCATGGCCTCGTGGCGCCGCATCATATCCGGGGCATAGCCTCCGGGGACGATCACCGCGTCGAGCTCCATGGCGCTCACGGCCTCGGCCTGCGCGTCCACGTTGACGGGGTAGCCGTGCTTGGAGGCGTACGACGTGGCGCCGCCGGCGCCCACCACCTTCACCTCGGCCCCTTCCTCCTTGAGCCGGTAGTAGGGCACCCACAGCTCCATCTCCTGGTACAGGTTCTCGGCCAGAATGGCGATCCGCTTCCCCTTGAGGCTCATGTGGTCTCCTTGCGGTTCAGGACTTTCGGGACGTCTTGGAGAAGAAGGTCCCCATGAGCGGCTGGAGCTTCTTCCCCTTGCACTCCGGACACTTGTACTCGCCCCGCTCCCGCTCGCCGATGGTGAGGGTCATGGAGACGTCCTTCTTGCACTTCTCGCAGTAGAACTCGTAGTGGGGCATGGCAGGTCCTCCTTGCAGCCGTCCGGTGGTGGGCGTATGTGCGGCGGCGCCATCGACACGTCCCGAGTATACTCCGCGGGGTCTCCTACGTGTCGAGCAGCTGCGCGAACAGCTGTGCCTGCTGCGTTCGATCGCCGCGGCGCGCCGGGCGCCGCGCGACCCAGCCGGCCTTGGACTTCAGCCAGCCTCGAGTTGCGCCACGAGCCAGCGCGCGGTGCGCAGCAGCCGCGCGTCGCCGTGCCGCGGGCCGACCAGCTGTACGCCGAGCGGGAGGCCGTTCGCGCCCTGCATGAGGGGAACACTGAGCGCGGGCATGCCGCACAGTGTCCACGGTACCGGCAGCAGCGTGTTGGAGCCGCGCCCGGTGGGCGCGGGTTCACGCTTACCGAGAGGCGTCACCCCAGAGTCCGGCGGATGTGACGGTCGTGGGGCTGTTGCGTCTCACCGCCCAGCGCCGCTCTCGCCATAGCGCAGGGTCCGCACGAAATCGTAGACCAGCAGAAGGACCACGACGACGACGATGATGGTGAAGGGCAGCGCCTTGATCCACCATACGAGAGTGCCAAGGAACCCCAGCACCATGGCAATGCCGACGATACCGGTGACAAGGGTCATCATGACGGCTTCCTCTTCCTGGTGTGTGGGGAATCGCCTCGGCCGGCGGCCGCCCCCTTCTGGCCGCGATGACGTCTCCCGCTCCCCAGTGTCGTGACAAGCCAGCGAGCGGTGCGCAAGAGGCGCGCATCGCCGTCCCGCCGTCCCACCAGCTGCACGCCCAGGGGCATCCCCGCTGCCGATCGCAGCAACGGTACCGTCACCGCCGGAGTGCCGAGATAGGTCCAGAGGGTGCAGAAGATCGGATCGCCCGTGGTCTCGAGTCCGTGGGGCGCTTCGCCCGGTGCCGCCGGCGTGACGATCGCATCGAACTCGTCGAACACCGGATCGAGCGCGCCGTTGAGCAACGGAATGCCGGCAACCGCGGCAGCGTAGTCGACCGCCGCATGGCCGCGACCGCGCTCGATGAGCTTGCGCAGCACGGCGCTGAGCCGATCCCCGCCCTTCTCGTAATCGCGATGGAGATTGTGCGCCATTTCCACTTCCATGATCGTGCGGTGCATCTCGACGGCGCGCGCGAAGCTCGCACCGAGCTCGACCTCGGCGACCGCCTCGCCCAGCGCCTCGACGAGCTCGGCGAAGGCCTCGCGTGTCGCCGGCTCGGCGTGCTCCCAGGCCGGCGAGCGCACAAAGGCAAGGCGCGGCGGCAGCGGCGGCTCCGACGCGGCCACCGCAGCGAGCGGCGGACGGGCGACCGCTCGCGTGTCGGGGTCCTCCTCGTCGAAGCCGACGAGCGTCTCGGCGACGAGCGCCACATCCGCGACCGTGCGCGCGAACACGCCGACGTGATCGAGGGTGCGCGACAGGAGGAGCACACCCCTGCGCGGGATGAGGCCGTGGGTGGGCTTGAAGCCGACCACGCCGCAGAAGGCCGCCGGCCGGATCACGGAGCCGTTCGTCTGCGAGCCGACGGCGCCCGGCACCATGTGCGCCGCCACCGCGGCGGCCGAGCCGCTCGAGGAGCCGCCCGGCGTGCGGCCCGCGTCGTGTGGATTGGTGGTCTTGCCGGGCTGACGGTACGCGTACTCCGTGGTCACGGTCTTGCCCATGATCACGGCGCCCGCCGCGCGCAGCCGCGCGACGACCGCCGCATCCCGCCGCGGAGTGCGGCCCGCCCACAGTGGCGATCCGAGCTCGGTGGGCATGTCGGCGGTATCGAAGATGTCCTTGATGCCGACCGGCACGCCGTGCAGCGGCCCCAGCGCCTTGCCCTGCTTGCGATGCAGGTCGGCGGCTTCCGCCTGCTGCCTTGCGTGGTCGCGGTCGAGAAACGTCCAGGCGTGGACCTTCGAATCGACCTCCTCGACTCGCTCGAGGCAGGCACCCACCAGATCTGCCGAGCTGATGCGGCCCTCGCGAATATCCGCCGCCGCCTCGCTGAGCGACAGCGCGCACAGGCTCATCCGGATCGGTCCCCGGCAGGGCGGCGCGCGCGGCTCACCGCGAGCCGTACAGGTAGTCCGGCAGCCACAAGGCCAGTCCCGGAAAGACGTAGACCAGTACCATCAGAATGAACACCATGAACACGAAGGGCAGGGCACCCTTGTAGATATCCGCCAGTTTGACGTGCGGTGGAGCGACCCCCTTCAGATAGAACGCGGCCATCGCCACGGGCGGCGTGTTGAAGGCCGTCTGGGTGTTGAGCGCGACCATGATGCCGAAAAAGATCGGATCGACCTTGAACGTGTCGAGCAACGGCAGGAAGATCGGGACGAAGATGATGATGATCTCGGTCCACTCCAGCGGCCACCCCAGGATGAAGATGATGACCTGGGCAAGGATCAAGAACTGCGTCGACGAGAGGTTCATGGCGAGGAAAAATTGCTCAACCACCGACTGGCCGCCGAGGAGCGCGAACACGGCCGAAAAGGTCCACGACCCGATGAACAGGTAACAGACCATCGCCGTCGCGCGCGCGGTCAAAAACACGGACTCCTTCAGCATCTGGAAGTTGAGCGCCCCATACGCGGCGGCCAGGACGAGGCTGGCGAGCGCGCCGGCGGCCGCGGCTTCCGACGGCGTCGCCAGTCCGAACAGGATGGCGCCGAGTACCGAGACGATCAGCATCGCAAGCGGAAAGAACGAGGTCAGTAGCGACCACACCACTTGGGTGAATGGAACGTCTGTCTGCTCCCGGGGCAACTTGGGACAGAGCGCGGGATTCAGCATCGCCCGCCCGATCACGTACAGGACATAGAGGCCGGCAAGCAAGAACCCCGGAATGATGGCGGCCGCATAGAGCTTGACCGCCGAGATGCCGGCGGTGGCGGCATAGACGATGAGAAGAATGCTGGGCGGGATCAGGATGCCGAGGCAGCCGCCCGCGCACACGACCCCCGCGGAGAGCTTGATGTCATAGCCGGCGCGCAGCATGGCGGGAAAGGCGAGCAGCCCCATCAGGGTCACCACCGCGCCGACGATCCCCGTGGCGGTGGCGAACATGGCGCAGGTGAGCAGCGTCGCCACCGCGAGCGATCCGGGGACGTGCTTGGCGGCGATCTGCAGCGAGCGAAACAGACGGTCGAGGATGTTCGCGCGTTCGACCACGTAGCCCATGAACAGGAACAGGGGCACGGCCGTCAGCACGTCGTTGGACGTGACCTCGAAGGTCTTCTGGACGAGCAGGGTGAAGATACGGTTGGCGAAGACTTCCTGGCCCGGCGTGTAGTAGGCGTAATATCCGAAGCCCACCCCCATGGCGATGAGGGTGAAGGCAATGGGATAACCGAGCATGATGATGAAGATGAACAGCCCCAGCATCAACAGGCCGATCTGAGGGTCGGTCATGCTCAGGTGCCCTGACGACCGGGCGGCGCCTGTTCACCGTGCTCGGCGAGATATTGCTTCTCACGGAGGATGACGGATTCGGTCTCTTCGACGTCGTGCAGACGTTGCGGCCAGGCGCCCAGACGGATGCAGCGGATGCAGCGGATGATCTCGGCGACTCCCTGCAAGAGCAGGAGCACCCCCGTCACCGGGATCAAGGCCTTCAGCGGGAACACCGGAACCCCGGCGGGGCTGAAGATGCTCACCTCCCTGAACTGGATGGAGATCTTCGCGTATCCCCAGCCGGCGTAGATCCAGGCCCCCACGGCGGGAAGAAAGAAAACCACGTAGAGCACCAGATCCATCGTGGCCTGCACCCTCGGCCGCCAGAAGCGGTACACCATATCGCTACGCACGTGTCCGTTGCGTGACAGGGTATAGGCGCCGGCCATCAGGAACAGGGCGCCGTAGGTGATGTAGCTGATGTCGAAGGCCCAGGTCGTCGGCGCGCGCAGGACGTAGCGCACGAAGACCTCGTAGCTGACGCCGAACGTCAGCACGAGGATCAGCCAGGCGAACGCCTTCCCGACCCACGTGCTGAGCGAGTCGATGAAAAAAAGAAAACGAGTCATGCCCGTTGCGTCTGCGGACGAGGTCGCAGCATCCCTCCCCCTACAGAAGGTCGGGCGGCGTGAAGCCACGCCGCCCGACCCGAAAGCACCAGCACGGTCAGTGCCGGAGCAAAGTTACAGCGCCAACTTCCCGAAGTGATGCTCGTAGGCGCCGCGGTAATCGGTCGCGTTGAACAGCCCGTAGTAGACCACGCGCTTCACCCACGCCTTTTGCGAATCCATCACCTTCTTCATGAAGGGGTCCTTGCCGAGCTGCTCGATGAGGCCGTCCCATGCCTTGATCTGAGCCGCGAACACGTCCTTAGGCGTGCGGATGACGTTGACCTTGTCCTTGGTGATCAGCTCCTGCAGGTCCTTCGAGTAGTAATCCATCCCCTTCCACTCGTTGGCGGAGGAGACGGCCTCGGCGGCGTACTGCAGGATTGCCTGCTGCTCCTTGGCCAGCGCGGTGAACTTGCGCTTGTTGAACATGATCTCGAAGTATTCGGTGGCCTGATGGTGGCTGCCCATCATGTAGTTCTTGGCCACGTCCTGGGCGCCGAAGCGGCGGTCGGAGGTCGGGTTGTTGAACTCGAAGGCGTCGATCACGCCGCGCTCCATGGCCGGCACGATCTCGCCGCCCGGAAGCTGCGCCACCGCCAGGCCCATGGCCTGCATCAGATCGGCCGCCAGACCGACGGTACGGTACTTCAGCCCCTTCAGGTCGGCCATGCTCCTGACCGGCTTCTTGAACCAGCCGAGCGGCTGGGTCGGCATCGGCATGGCGAAGAAGCTGACGATGTCGCGCTTCATGATGTCGGTGAGCAGCTCGTTGAACAGCTCGCGTCCGCCGCCATTGTGGATCCAGCCGAGACCCTCATTGGCATTGAAGCCGAACACCGGGCCCGTGCCGAACAGCGATGCGGCCTTGTGCTTGCCGTACCAGTACACGGTCACCGTGTGGGCGGCGTCGAGCTGGCCGCCATGCACGGCGTCCTGCACCTGGAAGGGGTGGACGATGGCGCCGCCGACCAGATAGTCGATCCTGAGCCGGCCGCCGGCCATTTCGTTGACGCGCTTGACATAGTCCTCGGCCATCTCGTTGAACACATCCTTGGCGCCCCAGGAGCCCTGCATCTTCAGGGTAACCGTCTGGGCACGCGAAACCTGCGGGAAGGCGATCGTGGCCGCCCCTGCCAGGGCGGCACCGGCGAGGAACTTGCGCCGGTTCGTGGCAGGTCGCTTGTCTGCTGTGGTCATGGCTGAGGTCCTCCCATAGCCACCCGCGGCTTTCGCCGGGGGGCCGCTTCAGGTAATAACCACTGGTAATGGATGGGCGGCCCAGTGGTCTACGGCCAGCTTGGACGGGTTCGCGGGATTCACAAGCCTCGTTTCGCCGCCATTCGTCGCGTCTGGAAGAGCAGTTCACCCGTGCTATCGTTGGCCACAAGCGCTTTCCTGTCCCTCGACCCGACACAGACCCTGCCGGCCTGCCCGCAGGTCAGGCGGCGATCACGGCAACACCCGAAGCGCAGGAACATCGGCCCGCCCGACGCCCCCCGCGCCGGTGCGCACCCGGGAGAGCAAGTGCCATCCTCCACCAGGGACAGCGGCGCTGTCAAGTGCACTTCGCGCAGGAATTTCCGGATACCCCATCCTCAAGGCGCTTGGGCTCCAGCCGGAACAGCCCGGGGAAGGGGGTCGCCAGCCCATGGCGACTGGGCCGCCGCCGCGGAGACGCCCACCCCGACCAGCTTCGGGCGATGCTCTTGAGCTGGCCGGCCGGGGCTAGTGCCGGCCCAACTAACTTCGCCATGCTTCGTTCTCGGTCGGCACCGGTCCTCGACGTACATCCACGTACGCCTCCGGCCGGCGCCTGCGGGGCTGCCGCCCCTCTTGCCATGTCCGCTCGGCTTGCCTTCGGCTGCGCCTCGCCAGGCCTCGGGCCTCGTCTGGCTCGTCATTTGGCCCGGCACCGTGCGGTCGCGGGCGTGGAGTAGGCGAAACTCGTTGGAGGCGCACAAGCATGCCCCCCCGGCCACGCAACTTCGGCGCGGCGCATTGGAGGTCAAGGGGCTTCTGCCCCGCGCAGCAGGAGCGACACGCGGTCGCCGCCGCGGCGGATCACGAGGGCCAGCGGCCCGTTCTCGCGCACGCTCAGCAGCGCTTCCCTCACGGCCTGCAGCGTGAGCACGGGCCGCCCGTTCACCTCCACCAGCACGTCGCCGACCTTCATCCCCGCCGCTGCGGCTCGGCTGCCCGGGAGCACTCCGGTCACCGACGGCGGTGCCGACGGCGGCGCCGACGGCCGCGCCCCGCCCAGCTCGCCCTGCGCCTCGGGCTCGCGGACGAGGAAGCCGAACTCGGCGGCGATCCGCTCGGCCGCCACGGCTTCGGGCATGGGCGCGAGCCGCACCGGGATGAGGCGGCGGCGCCCCTCGTCGCGCCGGAGCACGGTCAGCGCCACCGTCTCTCCGACGCCGGCGGAGGCGACGAACCGCTGCAGCGTGCGGGTGTCCACCACGGGACGATCGCCGAGGGCGACGACCAGGTCCCCGCTCCTGAGCCCCGCCCCCTCGGCCGGCGTGTCCGGGATCACCTCCACGATCACGGCGCCGAAGCCTTCGCGGATGCCGTGTGCCTTGGAGATCTCCTCCATCTCCTGCTCGGAGAGATCGCGGATGCGCACTCCGAGCCAGCCCCATCCCCCCGCCGCCGCGGCGAGCCCCGCCCACGCCACGAGCACGAGGACCCCAGCCGCCGCTGCCACGCGCACCCGTGACGCCCGCATCGCTCAGCGGTCTCCAATGAGACGGGCCAGCAGAGCGTCCAGCGCGCGGAGGAGCCGGCGCAGCCGACGCTCCACGTCCACCTCCTCGAGCAGCCTCTGGCGCAGGGCCGGCGACGGGATGACGGCCGAGGCCACCTGGTCGCAGAGGGCGGCCGGGACGGTGGCGCCGGCCAGCGCCTCCTCCATCCCGGGCGCCGAGCGGTGCACGGCGCGCAGGAGGCGGCGGCAGGTTTCCTTGACCCGATCGGCGAGCTCGGAGACCGCAGGACCGTCGGCGCCCCCATCCGGGAGCACGGTGGCCCGGACGATGCGGTAGAGCGTGTCAGAGGGCATCTCGCTCTCGATCCGGATCCGGCAGTCCCCCCGCAGCACGATGTTGAAGCGCCCCGTGGCGAGACGCTCCGTGCGGATGATCCGGCCCGCGCCCGCCACGGCGTACACCGCGGGCTTGCCCTCGTACGAGTCCTCGTAGCCCGGCTTGAGGCCCACGACGGCGAGCCGCCGGTCACGCGCGAGGCAGTCGTCGACCATGGCGCGGTAGCGCGCCTCGAAGACGTGCAGGGGCAGGACGGTGTGGGGAAAGAGCGTCAGGTCAGGGAGCGGGAAGATCGGGAGATGGACCTGAACGCCCGTGCTCACCGGCAGAGGCCGCGGGTTATCCGATGCGTGGCAGCTGCAAGCCGGACAGCGCAGTGACCCGAGCCGTCACGGCCGCCGCCAGCTGCCGGAAGGCCGCCGCCTGGGCCGAGCCCGGCTGGCCGACGACGACGGGCATGCCCGTGTCGCCGCCCTTCCGCGTCTCGATCTCGAGCGGGATCTGCCCGAGCAGCGGCACGCCGAACTCCTCGGCGACCTTGGCGCCGCCGCCTTCCCCGAAGATGGCGTACGTCTTCCCCGTGTCCGGGGCCATGAAGTAGCTCATGTTCTCGACGACGCCGAGCACCGGCACGTTGAGCTTGCGGAACATGGCCAGGGCCTTGCGCACGTCCAGGAGCGCCACGTCCTGCGGGGTGGTGACCATGACCACGCCCGAGAGCGGGATGATCTGGGAGAGCGACAGCTGCGCGTCGCCCGTGCCGGGCGGCATGTCGAAGACGAGGTAGTCGAGCGGCCCCCAGGCCACGTCGCGGAGGAACTGCTGGACGGCCGAGTGGATCATGGGCCCGCGCCACACGAGCGCCTCGCCCTCGCTGACGAGCAGCCCGATGGACATGATCTTGATGCCGTGGGCCTCCACCGGGAGGATCTTGTTGTCGAACATCCCGGGCCGGCCCTTGGCGCCCATCATGAGCGGCACGTCCGGCCCATACACGTCCACGTCCACCAGCCCGGTGACGGCGCCGCTCTGCTTGAGGCCCAGTGCCAGGTTGACAGCCACCGTGGACTTGCCGACTCCCCCCTTGCCGGACGAGACGGCGATGGTGTGCTTGACGTCGGGGATGAAGTCCGCCGACGGCGCCGGCGCCGCCTGATGCGCGGCGTGCGCGGCCGCCGCGGGCTGAGTGGCGCTGCCCATCTTCACCCGCGCCTTGGTGACGCCGGCGATCTGGGACACGGCCTTCTGGGCGCCGCTGTGCAACGCCGCCTTCGTGGCGGGGGGCTGCGTCGTGAAGGCCAGGGTGAGAGAGACCTCGGAGTCCTGGATCTGGAGATCACGCACGAGGCCAAGACTCACGATGTCCTGGTGCTGGGTAGGATCCTCGACCGAGCGGAGCGCCTGGAGCACGGCCGACTCGGTGATGGTGGCGCCGGAATGTGTCGTCATGGGTCCTCTGGGGCGACGAAGATAGGGGGTCCGAGGGAGTCAAATCGAGTATAGTTGCAAGCCTCTGAAGCGTCAAGCAACCCCCTGCGGAACTTGAAAGATCCGGGCGAACCTGCTAGAAAAGGTCAGTGCTTGGACCCGATGAGTTCCGACGCGTTCTCGGCTGCTTCGCCAGCGGCGTGACGGTGATCACCACGTGGGATCCGGAGGGGCGCCCCACGGGGCTCACCGCCAGCGCCTTCAGTTCCGTGTCCTTGAATCCGCCGCTCGTGCTGGTTTGCGTGGCGCACACCTGCCAGAGCTACCCCGCCCTCCGGGCGAGCGAGCGCTTCGCCGTCAACATCCTGGGCGCAGACCAGGAGGCCATCTCACAGCGCTTCGCCGCCCCTCCCGGAACCAACGGGAGCAACAAGTTCGACGGCATCCGCTACGCGCCGGGCACGCTCGGGCTGCCCATGCTCGAGGGCGCGCTGGCGCAACTCGAATGCTCGACCGTCCACGCCTATCCGGGTGGCGATCACACGATCTTCGTCGGCCAGGTCGAGGCCGCCCGGTGCCAGCCCGGCTCGGGGGCCGAGCCTCTGCTGTATTACCGCGGCCAGTACGGCCGACCTCACTCACCAGGAGAAGTCCGCTGATGCCGATCCCGCTGTCCCGCCCCCCGATCGACGACGAGATCAAGGGGGCGGTCCTCGCTGCCATCGACTCGCGCCAGTACATCCTGGGCCCGCAGTGCCGCGCCTTCGAGGAGGAGTTCGCCCGGTACAACGGCGCCAAGCACGCGGTCCTCACGAGCAGCGCGACCTCCGCGCTCTGGATGACACTCAAGGCGTTCGGCGTCAAGAGCGGGGACGAGGTGCTGGTGCCGTCGCACACGGCCTTCCCCACCGTGGAGGCCATCTGCTTCGCGGGCGCCGTCCCCATCTTCGTGGACGTGGACGACTCCTATACCGTGGACGTCCGGGATGCGGCCGTCAAGGCCACGCCGCGCACCGTGGGCTTCGTCCCGGTACACCTCTACGGCCATCCGGCCGATCTCCCCGCCATCCAGAGACTCTGCGCCGAGCGCAGCCTCTGGCTCATGGAGGACTGCGCCCAGGCCCACGGAGCGGCCTGGCAGGGACGCAAGGTCGGCAGCTTCGGCCGCGCCGGCGCCTTCTCCTTCTACCCCTCGAAGAACCTCACGGTCATGGGCGACGGTGGCCTCCTCGTCACCGACGACGACGACGTGGCGGCGCGGTGCCGGCGGATCCGCGACCACGGCCGGCTCAACAAGGACGTCCACGCGGAGATCGGCTTCAACCTGCGCTTCAACGACATCCAGGCCGCCGTGGGGCGCGTCCTGCTCAGGCGGCTGGACGCCATGAACGATCACCGGCGCGCGCTGGCGGCGCGCTACGTGACGGGGCTCGCGGGGCTTCCGCTCCTGCTGCCTACCGAGAGGCCCGGCGCCCGGCACGTCTACCACCTCTTCGTCGTGCGGACGCCGCGCCGGGGCGAGCTCGCCCGGTTCCTCAAGGACAAGGGCATCGCCACCGGGATCCACTACCCGGTGCCCTGCCACAAGCAGCCCGCTGTGGAGCACCTGAGCGCACCGGCGCTCGAGCGGACGGAGCGGATCGTCACGGAGATCCTCACGCTCCCGATCTCTGCCGGGCACACGGAGGCCGAGGTGGACGAGGTGGTCGCGGCGGTGCGCCAGTTCTTCGGAGGCTGATGCGCGTTCTGCAGCTCTACCCCAAGGCTGACTCCTTCACGGGAGCCGCCGTCCAGCTCCGGGAGCTCGCGTGGGGGCTCCACGCGCGCGGGCATCACGTGGTGGTGGCGACGCGGCCGAGCCGGCTCTGGGCGGAGAAGTGTCGGACCGCGGGCATCCCTCACGTGCCGCTGCCCATGCGGCACGCGTTGGATCTCCGCAGTGTGCGGGCGCTCGCCCGTCTCCTCCGCGACGAGCGGATCCAGATCGTGCACTGCCACAAGGGCAAGGCGCGCTCGCTCGCGCTCCTCGCGGGATTGCTGGTGAGGATCCCCGTGCTTGTCCTCAACCGCGGCGTCAGCTTCCCCCTGGACCGATGGAACCGCCTCGGGTATGCCACGCGCCGGGTGACCGCCGTCGTCGCCGTGTGCGAGTCCATCAGGCGGGGGCTCGTCGCCGCCGGGGTCCCCGCCGCGAAGATCGAGGTCATCTACTCCGGCACCGACCTCGGGCGCTTCCATCCCCAGGTAGACGGCAGCGGCATCCGTCGCGCGCTCGGCCTCGGGCCCGAGCACGCCCTGGTCACCCAGGTGGGCATCCGCTCCTGGCGCGGCAACGACGACGTGCTCGACGCCATGGCGCGCGTTCACCGGGAGGCGCCCCATGCGCGGCTGCTGTTCGTGGGCTCCCCGCCTCCCCGCATCCGCCTCCTGCTGGAGAAGGCGCGGACCCGTGGGCTCGAGGGCGTGGTGTCCGTCCTCGGCCACCGCGAGGACATCCCCGAGATCCTGGCGGCCAGCGACGTGGTGGTGGACGCCTCCTATGCGGGGCTCGGGCTCACGGGCTCCCTGCGGGAGGCTCTGGCCGTGGAGACTCCGGTCATCGGCACCAACCTCGAGGGCATGCCGGAGCTGATCCTCGACGGAGAAACCGGCCTGCTCGTTCCGCCGCGGAACCCGGAGGCCCTGGCCCAGGCGCTGCTGCGCGTGATCGAGAACCCGGCCCGCGCCAAGGCCATGGCCCGTGCCGGGCGCAAGCGCGTCGAGGCGCTCTTCTCGCTCGCGACCAAGCTCGAGCGCATCGAGTTGCTCTACGCGCGCCTCCTCGCCTCGGCGGGCCACCCGTGACCCCGCGCTACGCGCTCCTCCGGCGCCTCGCGCCGTACCTCAAGCCGTACTGGCCGATCCTGGCGGTGGGCACGCTGCTGGCGCTCGTGGTGTCCTCGGCGGAAGGCCTGATCGCGTGGCTGGTCAAGCCGGCCATGGATGACATCTTCCTCAAGCGGGACCTCGTGATGCTCAAGCTGCTCCCGCTGGCCCTGCTGGGCGCCTACCTCCTCAAGGGCGCGGGGCGCTTCGGCCAGTCCTACCTCATGGCCTCCGTCGGCGAGCGCGTCATCGCGCGGATCCGGCGCGAGCTCTACGGCCACATCCAGGGCATGCCGCTGGCCTTCTTCAAGTCGCTCCACTCGGCGGAGCTGATGGCGCGCGTCGTCACCGACGTCAACCGCCTCGCCCGGCTGTCCTCCACGGTGCTCGTGATGGCCGTGCGCCAGGTCGGCACCATCGTGGCGCTCCTCGTCGTGATGTTCCTGCGCGAGTGGGTGCTGACCCTGATCGCGGTGGCCGTGTTCCCCGCCGTGGCCGTGACCATCCGGGCGCTCGGCCGCAAGCTCTACCGGATCAACAAGCGGTCGCAGGAGAAGATGGCCGAGCTCAACGTGGTGCTGCAGGAGTCGTTCACGGGGACCAAGATCGTCAAGGCCTTCGGACGGGAGCGCCTCGAGCAGCAGCGCTTCGACAGCGTGAACGACCACCTCCTGCGCCTGGCGCTCAAGGACCACCGGACGGATCAGCTGTCCGAGCCGCTCATGGAGGTCCTGGGCGCGCTGGGGATCATGGGCGCCCTCTGGTACGGGGGGTACCGCGTCATCGCCGGCGGACTCACCCCCGGCGAGTTCTTCTCCTTCACCGCGGCCGTGTTCCTGCTCTACGGGCCGGTGCGCCAGCTCTCCCGCATGGCGAACACGGTCCAGCAGTCCCTCAGCTCGGTGGAGCGGGTGTTCGAGATCCTGGACACCGAACACGCCATCACGGACGCCGCCGGCGCCCACACCCTCCCGGGCTTCCGGGACCGCATCGCCTTCGAGGACGTCTCCTTCCGGTACCCGGACGCCGAGACCGACGCGCTCATCGACATCTCCCTCGCGGTGCAGAAGGGCGAGATGGTGGCCTTCGTGGGGATGTCGGGAGCGGGCAAGACCACGCTCATGGATCTCCTGCCCCGCTTCCACGACGTCTCGACCGGGCGGATCACCATCGACGGCCACGACCTGCGGCAGGTGACCGTTGCCTCGCTGCGGGCCCTCATGGGCATCGTCACCCAGGAGACCTTCCTCTTCCACGACTCCCTCGAGTACAACATCGCCTACGGCAAGCCCGGCGCCACGCGCGAGGAGGTGGAGCGGGCGGCGCGACTGGCCCAGGCCCACGACTTCATCGCGACTCTGCCCCAGGGTTACGCCACGCGCGTCGGCGAGCGCGGGGTCAAGCTCTCCGGCGGGCAGCGCCAGCGCATCGCCATCGCGCGCGCCTTCCTCAAGGACCCGCCCATCCTCATCCTCGACGAGGCCACCTCCGACCTCGACTCCGAGAGCGAGTTCCTCGTGCAGGAAGCGCTGGCCGAGCTCACGAAGGGCCGCACGGTGCTCGTCATCGCCCACCGCCTCGCCACGGTGCGGAACGCCGATCGCGTGGTGGTAGTCCACGGCGGGCGCATCGCCGAGATGGGCCGCCACGACGAGCTGATGGTCCGCGAGAACGGCATCTACCGCCGCCTCGCGGCGCTCCAGATGCTCGACGGGCCCGTCTCCGGGTAGCCGCCGGCGCCAGGCGGACAGGCGGGCGGGGCGCTCACCGCGACCCCCTACTCCTGGAACTTGTTGACGATGGGCAGACGCCAGTCCTTGCCGAAGGCGCGCGGGGTGATCTTGATCTGGACGTTCCCCTCGGAAGTGGAAGCATCAACGACTGGAAATCAGGCACCCTCACGGTCACGCTCCATTGTCTGTCGAACGTTCAGGCTGAGCGGCCGGCGTCAGCCGGCCGGCTCCTGCCTGGTGTTAGCCCCGACGTGGCTTCACTTTCGCCGGGAACGCCGAGATGACGGAGCGAAGCAGCTGGTTCACAGACTCCGCCGACTCGAAAACCGAGGCGACGTCCGGGTCGAGAACCACCGCCTTGGCCTGCCCCTTGAACATCGCTGCGAACCTGTTGGGGCGCGCTTTGCTGTAGTCAAACCGGTATTCGCGCCGCATATCTTCGCTCCGCGCACGACGCTTACGCCCTGACGCCTTCTTCGTAGTCCTTCCGCTCATCCCTGGTCACCTTCCTGGCGCTGAGGATTCGTATGGCATCCTCTCGTTCTGTGAATGAGACCAGCAGCAGGCGTTCCCCCGTCAAGTGCCCGACGATGATCTCGCGTTGCTCGTCGATGGCGTGGTCCTCGTCATCGAAGATCCGCGCCAGCGGGTCGGAAAATACACCGACCGCCTCCTCGAACGATACACCATGCCGCCTAAGATTCGACGCCGCCTTCCTCGGGTCCCACTCGAATCTGGCTGTCATTGCCCCAACGGCAGGGTACCATGCCGCTCGTTCGCCCTGATGGCGTCGGAACCGCCGCTATGCCATCGCCGGAACGGGAGGTGGTGGACCCGGCCCGCGAGGTCGTCGGGCTCGCCGACCGTTGCGATCAGCTCGAGGTCGCGGACGCACTGCCCGATGGTGACGTGCAGCTGGCGAGCGTAGACAAGGCCGACGAGGGGCTGGCCGTCCCGCAGGCGCCGGCTTGCCTCCGTCAGCAGATCCGAGTCGCGGGTGAAGAGCACTCGCCTCCGCAGGGGAGAGCGGGCGGGCGGAGGTTCGATCCACGAGGGTCTGGACGAGGGGGTGGCCGCGCCGGCAGAGGACGGCATCTACCGCCGCCTCGCGGCGCTCCAGATGCTCGACGGGCCCGTCTCCGGGTAGCCGCCGGCGCCAGGCGGACAGGCGGGCGGGGGGCTCACCGCGACCCCCTACTCCTGGAACTTGTTGACGATGGGCAGGCGCCAGTCCTTGCCGAAGGCGCGCGGGGTGATCTTGATGCCGATGGGCCCCTGCCGGCGCTTGTACTCGTTGCGGTCCACCATGCGGATCACCCGTCGCACCGTCCCCTCGTCGAACCCCGCGGCCACGAGGTCGGCCAGCCCCTGATCGCTCTCCACGTAGCCCTCGAGGATGGCATCGAGCTCGGGGTACGGCGGCAGCGTGTCCTGATCGGTCTGATCCGGGCGGAGCTCGGCCGAGGGCGGGCGCTCGTTGTCGGGACGCGCGACTACGTCAGGAAGAACGGCTTCAGCCACGTGGTGATCGGGCTCTCCGGCGGTATGCGACTACGTCAGGAAGAACGGCTTCAGCCACGTGGTGATCGGGCTCTCCGGCGGTAT
>Ga0154317_1037_pt1 | contig 18677 bp, 15 predicted proteins | sample RifGroA2_FD_105611 | JGI IMG/M metagenome (GOLD analysis project Ga0154317, IMG submission 105611) | Candidatus Rokubacteria bacterium GWA2_70_23 | reverse complement strand
TGAAAAAGGCCCATCTGCTTCGTTGGCTCGGTCGCTCCTCGCTCAACGTACATCGAGTCCGCCTCGCTCGTCGCCTCCCTCGCCGCCTCGCATCTGGACCTTTTTGAGCGGCCTGCGGAGTTTTTCCGCGTCCTGCTAGGCGGCGGAGATGGCGTCGAGGACCTCGTCGGGGATATCGTAGTTCGAGTAGGCAGCCTGGACGTCGTCCTGCTCCTCGAGCGCCTCGATCAGCCGCAGCACCACCGAGGCCTCCTTGCCCTCCACGCGGACCGTGGACTGGGGCAGCATTGCCACGGCGGCCTCCAGCACGGGGATGCCCTGGCGCTCCAGCGCCTCCCGCACCGGTTCCATTTCATCAGGGGCCGTGGTGATCTCGAAAGCTTTTTCCACCCGCTTGACGTCCATGGCGCCCGCGTCCAGCGCCTTCTCCAGCAGGTCGTCCTCCGTCACCCGCTCGGCGTCCACCTGGATCACGCCGCGGCGATCGAACATCCACGCCACGCACCCCGCCGTGCCCATGCGCCCGCCGTTCTTCTCGAAGGCGCGCCGGAGCTCGGGGCCGGTGCGGTTCTTGTTGTCCGTCAGCACCTGCAGGAGGATGGCCACCCCGCCGGGCCCGTAGCCCTCGTAGGTGATCTCCTCGTAGGACTCGCCCGGCAGCTCGCCGGTGCCCTTCTGGATCGCGCGCTTGATGTTGTCGGCGGGCATGTTCGCGGCCCGCGCCGCCTCCATGGCGGCCTTCAGGCGCACGTTGCCCTTGGGATCGCCGCCGCCGTTGCGCGCCGCCACCGTGATCTCGCGGAGGATCTTGGAGAAGAGCTTCCCCCGCTGCACGTCCGTCTTGCCCTTCTTCCGCTTGATCTGCGACCAGCGTGAATGCCCGGACATGATGCCCTCACCTTCCCTCGTGGATGGATATGGTCCCCACGGTGGCGATCCACTGCATCGTCCGCCCGCCGTGGATCTGTCCGGGGGCGCCCGCGTGCTCCGGAAACACCCAGTGGACCACCTCCGTGACGCTGTCGGCAATCGAGAGCATGGGGGGTGAGTTTTTCTACCACGCGCACCCGATCAAGTCCAGCCGAGCCGTGCCGGCCCGTCCGGAGGACGACGGGCCAGACACCCTCCTGGCCGACCGGGAGGCCGCATCAGACCGCCTCGCCCCGGCGCCATTCACATCGCGTCGCGGCGGTAGAACCAGCGCTTGACGACCTCGACGAGCCCCAGGTAGCCGGCGACCATGGCGAGGAGGAAGGCGAAGAAGAGCGGCGGCAGAGGAAGATGACGATCTCCAGAATAAGGAAGCCGAAGCGCCGCGCCCCGCGCTCGCACTCGGTCTCGGGCGGGCGGCCGACGAGGCCCGCCGCCACGCGCCCGAACTCCGTCGCCGGACCGGTCTTCATGACGACGGCCTTGCCCAGGCCGCTGATCACCGAGGTGCCGCTGAAGACGGCGGTCACCGCCTCGGTCAGCCCGTCGGACGGCCCGGGATCGGCGAGCGCGTGCTTCTTGCTGGTGCGGGGCCTCCGGAAGGTCCAGGCGGTGTTGCTGTGGTTCGCGCTGGCGCACAACCTGATGCGCGCGGTGGGGCTCCGGCGGGCGGCGGGGGCGGCCGGATGAGCGGCCACGCCCTGACCGGGCGGGGACTGGACGAGTCAGGCCGCGGCGGGCCGGGGCTCCCCCGTTGACGACGGCCCATTCACGATGAACCCGCGCGACGCCGTCGTCAGCCTACGCTCCCTCGCCGCTCGCGGGCGATTCCCTCACAGTCTCTGAGCGCCTTCCTCCTGCTCGAACGCAGGGGTCGCGCCGGCAAGCCGTTTCTGTCCGGCCGTCCGCTACTTTCGCCCCCGGGTCACGAGATCTTCGTACCGGCGCCGGAGATTTCTCTCGGCTGCGAGCTGTTCCTTCAGCTGACGGAGTTCGCCGCCGGCTTCGGCAAGCTTCGATTCCAGCTGCTGCGCGCGCATCTTCTCAGAATCGATTTCCGTCTGCAGCTGCTTGACCTGCTTGTCGGTCCCTCGGGTCGCCTGGCGCCACCAGAGGTCGGCGGCGATCCCGCCGCCGATCAGCCCGAGGATGAGCCACACGACGGCGCGTCGCAGGATGGATTTCCCGATTCCCACTGTAGTCTCTCCCGTGTGCCGGTCAGGCCCAGCATGTCAGCGCCAGCGCTGCCTCTGCGTTCGGATCGAGCCGAGAACGGGACACCTCCTTTGCGGCGTTTTTCGACACATAGATCGGGACATGCGCTATCCCGCATTCTTCACGAACGGTCGTCGCGTGTGGCGGGCGGGGCCTGTCGCAGGGTGCGGTGCCTGCGGGTCCGGCTCCGTCGCACACGCGGGCCAATCTCCGCAAAGTCTCTAGGCCGAAGGGCTCTCGTGGCCTTCTTCCTTGATCGAGAGCACCTGGTCGCCCGCCCTGAGCGAGGCCGACCATGTGATGTGGATGGCGTTCTTCACGCTCTGATGCGCCGGGCAGCCCTGAGGATGCGCCGCCAGGGCGCGCTCGGTGGCCTCCCGCGCCTCCCCCGGAACGGCGAGATCGTAATGCACGTGAATGGCCTCGATGCGGATGGTCTTCCCGATGCCGGCGATGCGGCCCTCGACCGTGGCGGTCGAGGCGTCACGGTCGAACGCGATTTTGCGCCCTGCCAGGGCGCCGCGCAAGGTGCCGTACATTCACGCCGCGACGGCGGCCACGATGTGGTCAAGGGTGGACGCGACCGGCGGCTCCTCGGCGACCCCGTAGTACTCGCGCAGTCCGCCTTGGACGCCGTAGATCACCGGCGCCGGCACGTCGCCGAGATACGCATGGCGGTAGCCGTGCCGGTATTCCCCTCGGTCGACACCCAAAACCGGCCATAGATGGACACCTCAAACCCGGCCATAGGGGGTAGGCGATCAAGACCTTGACGCGGCGGGCGGGGGTGTGGTCCCTCTCGCCAGCATGACCAACATCTTGAGCGACGACAAGCGACAGGAAGTTCTGGCACTTGGGCGGTTGGGCTGGACGCTTCGGCGGATCCAGCAGGCGACGGGTGTGCGGCGCGACACCGCCAGCGCCTACCTCAAGGCGGCCGGGCTCGCCGTGCGGCCGCCCGGGCGGTGGGGCCGCCCGCCGGCAAATCCGGCCAACGGGGTGTCCACCGACTCCGGACCGCTCACGTGCGGTCGAGGCGGGTCGCTGTCGAACCCCAGGTTGGACGAGACGCGCTCGCGCCTCACGGCACCGAGGGCCGGCGCGCTCGCGGCTAGCAGCCACCGATCGCCACGGGGGCGCGGAGTCGGACGCCGTGGCGCGCATAGGCGCGGAAGACCATCACGTGGAAGTGCGGCTGGGCGAACTCCTCGATGGCGCTCACGAGGCCCCGCGCGGTCAGGCGACCGAGCACCAGGCGCAGCCACGTTAGCTCGACGTCGGAGTGCTCGACCTTGGACAGGTCGACCGAGGCGCCGGTCAGGTGCGTCGAGGCGATGGCGCCCCGTGCGGGCGCCGCGTTGCCGTTCCATTCCCCCAGCGCCTCTTGGACGGCCTCGGTCCGCGTGAGGTCCGTCACGCGGAGGCGGCTCCGGAACAGCGCGTGCAGGGCCTCGCCGAGTTGCTGGATGAAGAGCCGCGTCCAGGGGCGGGCCACCCGTCGCCAGCGGGGGACGCCGACGACGCGGAATCCACGCGCCTCCTCGGGCAGAGAGACGAGCAGGCCGGCGCGGACGAATCGACCCAGTGACCCGCGGGTGCGGAGCCGGGAGAGCCGCTCGGCATCCGCCCGGGCGTTCTCGCGGACGAGGTGGCCCCGGCTCGCCGGGATGGGCGCCGCGAACGACTGGAGCCGCCCGCTCCGGAGGCGTTCGACGGCGGGGAGCACGAGCACGTCCCCGGGGCGGACCGGCGCGCCGCGGCGAAGCGCGTTCAGGCGACGGAGCCGTGCCTGCGACGTGTCGGCCCCCCGGGCGATGGCGGCCAGAGACTCCCCACGCCGCACGACGTGGCACCAGACGGGGGCGCCGACCGCCGCGTCGGCCGCGGAGACCGGGACTGCGAAGCCGGCCGCGGCCGCCAGGCCGACCGCCCACGCCCGGAGCCGGCTCCTCCAGATCCGGGCGGCCATCAGCGGCCTCACGGCGGGCCCCAGACGAGCGAGTCGTGCAGCCAACCCTCGCCCACCTCGTGCTGCACGTGGAGCCATCGCCCCGCGCGATCGAGCACGAGCAGGTTGACGCTCCGCTCCGCCGTGAAGGCGATCGGATGCCCGGTTCCGGGACCCTCCCGCACGTTGACGACATCGCGGACGACCACGACGGCCGGCCGGCCGTCCGTGAGCGGGGCGTAGATCCAGGCGGCTTCGCCGGTGACGTCCCGCACCTCGAGCCACCGGCCCTGCCGGCCGACCACGTGGAGGGGTTCGTTCTCGTAGGCGTCGCGGACCTTCTCGGCCTTCGGCGACGGCCGGGCGCGGAGGTTCGCCGTGTCCACCTTGACGCGCACGAAGCGTTGGGGACCGGCGTCGGTCTCCTGGGCGGGCAGGGTGGCGGCGCCCAGGAGGGCGAGCAGGGCGACCACCCACCGCAGGCTGTCGGTCGTCTGGGGGGCCGTTTGCGCGCGCATGTTGGAACCTCCCGTGGGTCCGTGGGGTGGTTTGGGGGGTCCCGGGCGCCGGAGGCAGCCGGCCTGAGACACGGGCGGCACCCCCGGCGGGCCCGGGAGCTGTTCGATCCGGTGCGCCGGCGCGCACGGCGCCGGCCCGGGGGAGCTACGGAGAACGCGTCAGAAGACACCGCGCCCGAGGAGGCGAAACGCCGACGGGTTCACAAGGCGTGGCACGGCCCGACTGTAGCAGGACGGGCGTGGGACCTCCAAGGAAATCTCGCGGGGCGCCGCAGCCTCGATGACGATCCAGCTTCGCCACGCCATCAGCAGGGCCAGACGCAGGGCTACGGCCGGATCCAGGCGGGGGAAGCGGTGCCATCGGCATCGGTGGGAGCATTGGGAACGATCCTTGGGGGGCCGGGTCCGCACGCGCCGCCACGTCCGAGTGCGGAGCTTGAACGAAACCGCTTCGCGGTGGAGGGTGCCGAGGTTACCCTGAATGGAAGAGCACGGTGAGGAGCGCGACCAGCAGCCGCCCCGTCATGGCCTCGGAGTGAGAGGCGGGGCAGGCCCGGGAGGCAAGGCAGGCGCGAGAGACGAAGGCTCTATCACCACGCGGTCCAGCCGATGCCAGCCGCTCGGGTGCAGGCGCAGGTTGCGGACCTCGGGGCGCGCCACGGCCCAGTGAAGCCGCACGTACAGCGGGATCCAGGGGACCTCGTCGGCCAGGAGCGCCTGCGCGCGCGCGTACACGCGCTGGCGCTCCGGACGGAAGGAGAGCTGGCTGCCGCGGATCAGGAGATCGTCGAGGCGCGGGTTGCGATAGAAGGACAGGTTCACGGCGGCGCCCCCCTTGGCGGCCCCTTCGCTCGTGGAGAGCGGGTAGAGGAGCAGGTGCGGATCGCCGCCCTCCGCGCGGGCCTCGACGAGGATCATCTGGTGCTCGCCGCTCTGCGCCACGCGCAGGGCGATGTCGGGTGTCTCGGGAAGGACCGAGAGCACGATCCCCGCGGCCCCGAGCATCCAGTAGAGCTCATCTGTCAGGCGCCCCACGTCGAGCCCCGGGCCGACCCCCGCCACGAGCAGCTGGGACGAGACCCCCCGGGGGAGCCCGGCCGCCGCGAGGAGACGTCGCGCCGCCTCCGGGCTGGCCCTGCCCGGGGACGCCCCAGCGGCCACGCTGCCCCAGACGCCCGGCGGCAGGAAGGACGAGAGCGGGACGGCCACCGGCTCCACGGCCGAGGCGATGGCCTGGGGATCGAGCGCCGCCGCCACCGCCTGACGGACCTTCTTCCGCCTGAACGGGTCGCGCTCGGTCTGCATGGCCAGGTAGCCGATGCGCCAGCCGGGGACAGACAGCGCTCCGGCGAGCCGTGACGGCGCGACGTCGGGGATCAGCACATCGACCGCGCGCGCGTCGAGATCGGCCTCGCCTTGCTCGACGTCCAGGTACTCGCGGAAGACCAGCCGGCTCGTTCGCGGCGCGCCGCCCCAGTAGAAGGGGTTGGCGTCCAGGGCGATCCGGCCCGGGCCCATCTCCGCCGGGCTATAGGGTCCGGTGCCAACCCACCGCGTGCCGCCATCGGGGCCCGTGGTCGCGCGCGCGACGCCGAGGGCGGGATGCGCCAGCACCGTCAGGAGGGGCGCATAGGGGAGCACGAGATGGATCTGGATGGTCCGCGCATCCGGCACGCGGATCTCCTTGATGACGCCCGGGGTCCCGCGCAGCAGCCGCGGCACCACCGGGTTCCGTTCTGGGGCCTGCGGGTGGCCCGGGAAGAGCATCCGCTCGAGGCTCACCGCCACGTGCTGGGCCGTGAGGGGGGTGCCGTCGTGGAAGCGAACGCCCTCGCGCAGCCGGATGGTCCAGGCGAGCCCGTCCCGCGCCACGCTCCACTGGAGGGCGAGCCCCGGCTCCACGTCGCTCGATCCCTCGCGGTAGTGGACAAGCCGATCGAAGACGTGGCGCGCGACGATGGCAGCCGACCCGTTGACGGCCAGGGCAGGATCGAGCGTCGCGGGTAGCTGGGAGAGCCCCACGCGCAGCACCGAGCCCTGAGCGCTAGCAACGGGCGCGCCTCCGAGCCCGAAGAGCGCGGCAAGGACGCAGCAGCACACCAGGGCGCGTAGCGGCATGTCCCTGTTATACGACCCGTGTCACCTCATGGCCAGAACTGTCACCGGATCTTGCGGATCGCGAGGCCGCATGCGCGCCCTCCCGCCCCATCTCCGCGTCGTCCCATGCGCCGGCATTCACGCAGCGACGGGCATCGAACTTGCTTATCAGGTCCAGTGGGGGAGCCGAACCCTGATGTATGAGACTGGAACTCCCCCGCTCCGCGAGGCGTTTGACAGGGTGAGAGCGATAGGGGAGCGCCCCGGTCAGAGATCGGGAAAACTCAAATGAATTCGATGGATGTGAACGGTGATTCAGGGGCAATTCCCTTGACACCCCGCAAAACGGGCCCCTATACTGACGCCGCATGTGGGGCGATGTGCCCCCGATGGGCTCCGCCTGGCGCAGCGCCCGCGGACTCACCCGGAAAGGAATGGGTGGAGGAGATGAAGGAGTTCGAGAAGAAGCCCAGCCCGAACAGGGAGCCTTCGTCCGAAGGGATGAAGGGGTTGTCCAAGTTCCTTCCCATGACGGACTCGAACTATCGCCGGCGACTCACCGAGTACGAGGTGCAGGTCCAGGACCTGCAGGCGTACGTGCGCTCCCTCGAGACGGAGACCGTGCGGCTGCGCAAGAAGGTCGAGGACGCGCCCAGGGAGACCATGGTCCTCGAGAACAAGCTCCGCGAGGCCAACCGCCAGCTCGTCCAGTCCTTCAACCAGAACGAGAAGCTCGTCAACGCGCTCTACGAGGCGCGCGAGCAGATCTCCTCGCTTCGCGAGGAGGTCGACAAGCTGTGCGCGCCGCCCTCGACCTACGGCGTCTACCTGTCCGTCAACGAGGACGGCACGGTCAACATCCTCTCGCAGGGGCGGAAGGTGAAGGTCAACCTGCACCCGTCCATCAAGCCCGAGGAGATCAAGCCCGGCCAGGAGCTGATCCTCAACGAGGGCCTCAACGTCGTCGAGGCGGCCGGCTACGAGATCCAGGGCGAGGTCGTCATCCTCAAGGAGGTCCTCGACGAGGCGCGCGCCGTCGTCACGCTCCGCGCCGACGAGGACAAGGTGAGCATCATCGCTGACCCGCTGCGCGCCGCGCGGCTCAAGGTGGGCGATCACATCCTGATGGACGGCAAGAGCGGCTACCTCCTGGAGAAGCTGCCGAAGAGCGAGGTCGAGGACCTCATGCTCGAGGAAGTGCCGGACATCAGCTATGAGGACATCGGCGGCCTGGGCGCCCAGATCGAGAGCATCAAGGACGCGGTGGAGCTGCCGTACCTGTACGCCGACTACTACCGCGAGCACCACCTGGCCCCGCCCAAGGGCGTGTTGCTCTACGGCCCGCCGGGCTGCGGCAAGACCATGATCGCCAAGGCGGTGGCCAACAACCTGGCCGAGCGCATCTCCGAGAAGCGCGGCGAGAAGGTGAAGGGCTACTTCCTCAACATCAAGGGCCCCGAGCTGCTGAACAAGTACGTGGGCGAGACCGAGCGGAAGATCCGCGAGATCTTCATCAAGGCGCGCGAGAAAGCCGCCGAGGACGTGCCGGTGGTGGTGTTCTTCGACGAGATGGACGCGCTCTTCCGCACCCGCGGCTCGGGCATCTCCTCCGACGTGGAGACCACCATCGTCCCGCAGCTCCTGGCCGAGATCGACGGCGTCGAGCATCTCAGGAACGTCATCGTGATCGGGGCCTCGAACCGGCAGGACCTCATCGACCCGGCCATCCTGCGCCCGGGGCGGCTCGACGTGAAGATCAAGATCGAGCGGCCGGACAAGGCGGCGGCGGTGGACATCTTCACGCGGTACATGACCACCGAGCTGCCGATCCACGAGTCCGAGACCCGGCAAGACGGGGGCGACCTGCAGGTGGCCGTGGACCGCATGATCGCCGCCACCGCCGAGGAGATGTACAGCCTCGAGGAGGACAACCGCTTCCTGGAGGTCACCTACGCCAACGGCGACAAGGAGATCCTGTACTTCAAGGACTTCTCCTCGGGGGCGATGATCGAGTCCGTGGTGCGGCGGGCCAAGAAGCTCGCGCTGAAGCGCTACATCCAGACCAGCGAGAAGGGCATCACGCTCGCGGACATGCTCGACGCCGTCCGCGAGGAGTTCAAGGAGAACGAGGACCTGCCCAACACGACCAACCCCGACGACTGGGCCAAGATCGCCGGCAAGAAGGGCGAGCGGATCGTCTACGTGAAGCCGCTCATGGGCGAGAGCAAGGACAAGCCGCGGGCGGTCGAGCGGCTGATCAACACCGGCCAGTACCTGTAACCGACGCGGCGAGGGCGGGACCACGACCGCCCCCGCCGCTTTTCTCTCCGGCCCCCTGCCCCGTGCCGCCCGCGGCAAGCCAGGTGTCGGCACGGAAGACGCAGCGGTCCGAACTCGGGGGGGGCATGGCGATTCCGAAGGTGATGGGCATCGAGACCGAGTACGGCATCACCGTCAAGAACCAGCCCGACTTCAACCCGATCCTGTCCTCGCTCCTGCTGATCAACTCCTACGAGACGTACCGGTCGTCGCGGATCCGCTGGGACTACGAGGCCGAGAGCCCGCTGCGGGACGCCCGCGGCTTCGAGTACGCCGAGGACAAGGAGGTCCCGTCCAAGGAGGAGTCGCGCCTCATCAACCTGATCCTCTCCAACGGCGCGCGCTTCTACGTGGACCACGCCCACCCCGAGTACTCGTCGCCCGAGACGACGAACCCGCGGGACTGCGTCATCTGGGACAAGGCCGGCGAGCGGATCCTGAACCTCTCCCGCTCCCGCGCCGAGGCCGTCTCGCCGCCCGAGCAGCGGATCCTGATCTACAAGAACAACACGGACTCCAAGGGCAACTCCTACGGCACCCACGAGAACTACCTGATGGACCGCAAGGTGCCCTTCGCCCGCATCGTCCAGTACCTCATGCCGTTCTTCGTGAGCCGCCAGGTCTTCACCGGCGCGGGGAAGGTCGGCGCCGAGAACAGCACCGAGCACTGCGATTATCAGATCTCGCAGCGGGCCGACTTCCTGGAGACCGAGGTGGGGCTCGAGACGATGCACAGTCGCCCCATCATCAACACCCGGGACGAGCCGCACGCCGATCCCGAGAAGTACCGGCGGCTGCACGTCATCGTGGGCGACGCAAACATGAGCGAGACGGCCACCTACCTCAAGTGCGGGACCATGGCCATCGTGCTCAGCATGATCGAGGACGACTTCATCGACCGCGATCTCTCGCTCGACACCCCGGTGATCGCGTATCGGAACGTGTCGCGGGACCTCGCCTGCCGGGAGACCGTCCGGCTGAAGGACGGCCGCGCGCTCAGCGCGGTGGATCTCCAGTGGGAGTTCCTGACCCGGGCGCGGCGCTACTGGGAGACGCGGCCTCACGAGGCGTGGGTCGAGGACGTGATGGCGCGCTGGGAGTCGGTGCTGACGCGTCTCGCCCGGGATCCCATGAGCCTCGACCGCGAGCTGGACTGGGTGATCAAGCGGCACCTCATCGAGGCCTACAGGGACAAGCACGGGCTGCCGTGGTCGGAGTCGCGGGTGGCCATGATCGACCTCCAGTACCACGACATCCGGCCGGGCAAGGGCCTCTACTACAAGCTCGAGGAGTCCGACGCGGTGGAGCGCCTGGTGACGGACGACGAGATCTCCAAGGCGATCTACGATCCCCCGAAGGACACGCGGGCATACTTCCGCGGCATGTGCCTGCAGAAGTACGCCGACGAGGTGGTCTCCGCCTCCTGGGACTCGGTGATCTTCGACCTCAAGGAAGGGCCCCTCAAGAAGATCTTCATGCTCGAGCCGCTGCGCGGCACGGAGGCGCACGTGCGCGAGCTCTTCGCCGACTCCCCGACCGCGGGAGACCTGCTGCGCAACCTGGGCAAGCCGAGCGGCGACGTCTGATGGAGGCTCGCTGGCAGGCCGCCTTCTTCGACTACGCCACCTCCTCTTTCTCGGAGGTCCTGCGGCGGAGCGCGCCCCACCTGCTCCCCCCACCGTCCACCTGGACCGGACAGGACCCGCAGGGGCCGCCGCCCGTGCCCCACGGCACCACGGTGCTCGCGGTCCGCTACCGGGACGGCGTGGTGATGGCCGGCGACCGCCAGGCCAGCGAGGGGTACCAGGTGGCCCACCGCCGCATCGAGAAGATCTTCAAGGCCGACGACCTCTCGGCCGTCGGCATCGCGGGGGCGGCGGGGCCGGCCATGGAGATGGCACGGCTCTTCCAGACCGAGCTCGAGCACTACGAGAAGGTCGAGGGCGAGAACCTCTCCCTCGAGGGCAAGGCCAACCGGCTCGGACAGATGATCCGCGTGAACCTGCCCATGGCCATGCAGGGGCTCGTAGTGGTGCCCGTCTTCGCGGGCTTCGACGAGAAGGCGGGCGTGGGCCGGCTCTTCAAGTACGACGTGACGGGCGGCCGCTACGAGGAGACCGACTACTTCGCCCAGGGCTCCGGCGGCAAGGACGCGCGGGACTCGCTCAAGAAGCGCTTCAAGCGCGACCTGGGCAAGGACGAGGCGGTGCGGGTCACCGTCGAGGCCCTGCTCGACGCGGCCGACGAGGACCTCGGCACCGGCGGGCCGGACCTCATGCGCGGCATCTTCCCCACCGTGAAGACCATCACCCGCTCGGGGATCAGCGACCTGCCGGACGACGACGTCCGCCGCCACTGCGAAGCGATCCTCAACGACCGAGGCAGGCTGTGATGCCGCTGCCCTACTACGTCTCGCCCGAGCAGATGATGAAGGACAAGGCGGAGTATGCCCGCAAGGGCATTTCCCGCGGCAAGGCCATCGTCACCATCGAGTACCGCGACGGGATCCTGCTGGTGGCGGAGAACCCCTCGACGCTGCTCCACAAGATCTCCGAGATCTACGACCGCATCGCCTTCGCCGGCGTGGGCAAGTACAACGAGTTCGAGAACCTGCGCGTGGCCGGGGTCCGGCACGCCGACGTGAAGGGCTACTCGTACTCGCGCGGGGACGTGAGCGCCAAGGCGCTGGCCAACGCCTACTCGCAGGGGCTCGGGAACATCTTCACCCAGGACATCAAGCCCTTCGAGGTGGAGGTGCTCGTGGTGGAGGTGGGGGACCCGAACGGGTCCAAGAACGAGATCTACCACATCCTCTACGACGGGACGATCGAGGACGAGAAGAACTTCGCGGCCATGGGCGGACAGGCCGACGAGATCCGCCGCTACCTCAAGGAGAACTTCCAGGAGGGCCTCGACCTGGCGGGGGCGCTCCAGCTCGGCGTCCGCGCCCTCATGGTGACCCAGAACAAGACCCTCACCGAGCGGGACCTCGAGGTCGCGGTGCTCGACCGCAACAAGGAGCGCCGGAGGTTCCGCCGGATTCCCTCCGAGGTCCTGCACCAGCTGCTCGAGCCCGGCACGTAGGCCCCCGGGGCCGGCCGGAAATGTTGCGCGGGCTCCCACCCCCTGCTACCCTGACCCCCACATGAAGCGCCGTATCTTCGGGATCGAGAACGAGTACGGCCTGACCTGCACGCTGAACGGCCAGCGGCGCCTCTCGCCGGACAACGTCGCGCGGTACCTCTTCGAGAAGGTCATCCCCGGGGCCCGCAACGCCAACGTGTTCCTGGAGAACGGCGCGCGCCTCTACCTCGACACGGGCTTCCACCCCGAGTACGCCACCCCCGAGTGCGACGACGTCGCCGAGCTCGTCACCCACGACAAGGCCGGCGAGCGCATCGTGGAGGACCTGCTCCATCAGGCGGAGAAGCGACTGCGCGAGGACGGGATCTCCGGCAACATCCTCCTCTTCAAGAACAACACCGACTCGGCCGGCAACTCCTACGGCTGCCACGAGAACTACCTCGTGAGCCGGGACGTGTCCTTCCAGCGGCTCGCCGAGGGGCTCATCCCCTTCTTCGTGACGCGCCAGATCTTCGCCGGCGCGGGCAAGGTGCTGCAGACCCCGCGCGGTTTCCACTACTGCCTCTCCCAGCGGGCCCAGCACATCTGCCAGGAGATCTCGGGCGCCACGACCTCGTCGCGCTCCATCATCAACACCCGCGACGAGCCGCACGCGGATGCCGAGAAGTACCGGCGGCTGCACGTCATCGTCGGCGACTCGAACATGTCGGAGGTGGCCACCTACCTCAAGGTCGGCACCACCGCGCTGATCCTCGACATGATCGAGGACGGCCACTTCGACCGGGACTACAGCCTGCAGTCCCCCGTCCAGGCGATCCGGGATATCAGTCATGATCCCACGCTGAGGGAGACGGTGAGGCTCAAGGACGGCCGCACGATCTCGGCGCTCGATCTCCAGATCGAGTACCTCGAGTACGCCACCCGCTACGTGCGCGCCATCGACGCGGACCCTGCCACCCACGACGTGCTCGAGCGCTGGACCGCCGTGATCGACGCCCTCGCCACGGACCCCATGCGGCTCCATCGCGAGGTGGACTGGGTCATCAAGAAGGAGCTGATCGAGAGCTTCATGGAGAAGAACAAGCTGTCGTGGCGCGACCCCAAGGTCTCGCTCATCGACCTGCAGTACCACGACATCCGGCCCGACCGCGGCATCTACTTCCGGCTCCTCCAGCGCGACTCGGTGGACCGCATCGTCACCGACGAGCTGATCGAGCGCGCCAAGCATCTGCCGCCGCAGACCACGCGAGCGCGGCTCCGCGGCGAGTTCATCCGGCAGGCGAACCTCAAGGGCAAGGACTACCGCGTGGACTGGGTGTACCTCAAGCTCAACGACCCGGAGCGCGAGACCATCCTCTGCAAGGACCCCTTCCAGAGCCACGACGAGCGGGTCGAGCGCCTCATCCGCTCGTTCTAGCCTCCGCTCCGGCTCAGAGGTGGCGGACGTTCCCGGGGCGGGCCAGGAGCTGTCCGACGGGCAGGGCCGTCACGCCGTCCCCCAGCGAGTACCGCTCCCGCCCCGGATACAGCAGGTAGGCGCGCGCCACCTCCAGGTCCCGCATGCAACATAGAAGCGCCGACTCTAATTTGCAAGCGTGGGCATTCCCTCGGAAGACCTGGAGGGCCTCACCAGCCGGGCAACACCACGACCGCGCCGTCGGGCTGGAACTCCAGCGCAATCTGAGCGACGTTGGGGACCCGGAAGTTCCGCCACTCGGTGGCCGGCAGGCCCTTGGCCCGCGTCAGCGCGAGCTGGATGACGCCTCCGTGCGTGACGATCGCGACATCCTTGCCGCAGTGCTGCCCCACCAGCGAGAGGATCTCGCGCCACGCGCGCTCGGCGACCCCGCTCAGCGACTCCCCCTCGAACCATCTCCCCTGGACCGGCGCCGGCTCCCGCAGTCCGGCGGGGTCGGGCACGCCCGACGGCATGGCGACGCTCGGGTTGGTCGCCCAGGTCGTCCGGGTGGCGGGAGGGATGTCGCTCGCGGGACGGCCGGTGTAGACGCCGGTGCCGATCTCCCGGAGATCATCGCGCGCGGTGACGGTCAGCCCGCGTGGGGCCGCGATGGCGCGCGCCGTCTCCAGCGCTCGTGACAGCGGGCTGGCGTAGACCGCGTCAACCTGCTTGCCTCCCAGCGCTGCGGCCAGGGCCTCGGCCTGGGCGCGCCCGGCCGCGCTGAGAGGGATGTCCGCGTGCCCCTGCAAGAGCCCGAGGGCGTTCCACTGTGTTTCGGCGTGCCGGATCAGAATGGCTCTGGTGGGCTGCGGACAGCTCGCCCCGGCGCCCCAGACCGGGCCCAGCAGCACCAGGCCCAGCGATGCCGCGAGGATGAGGCTGAGCCTGCCCCTCGCGCGACCGCCGACCGACCGGGATCGCATCTCGCCCTCAGCTCGCCTCGGGGATGCGAGGAGACAGGATCCGGGAGATGACCCGCTTCACGTCCTCCGGGCGGAAGGGCTTCTCGAAGCTCGGCACCCCGCTGGCGTCGAGGAACTCTCGCGTCCGCTGGCCCAGCGCGTCCCCCGTCATGAAGACGATGCGCGTGGTGATCTCCGGGTGACGGCGCTCGAGCTCGCGGTAGAGGCCCGGCCCGTCGAGGTCCGGCATCCTGATGTCGCTCAGCACCGCATCGTAGGCCCGCTCCCCCAGCTTGACCAGAGCGTCCGCGCCGTTGACCGCCGTGTCCACCCGATGGCCGTCCGCCGCGAGGATTTCCTCCAGCAGCCTGGCGACCGCCGGCTCGTCGTCCACCACGAGGATGCGCCCGCCTCGGCGGCGCGGCTGCGCCGGCGTGGGGGACGCCTCGGAGTCCTGCACCGGCGGCAGCTCGACCGGCAGCTCCACGACGAAGGTCGCCCCGTGCCCCGGAGCGCTCTCGACCCGGATGGCCCCGCCATGCCCCTCGACGATCCCTTGGCACATGGCGAGCCCCAGCCCCGTCCCCTGCCCCACCGGCTTGGTGGTGAAGAAGGGCTCGAAGAGCCGCTTCCGGACCTCGGGGGGGATGCCGGGGCCCGTGTCGGCGACCTCGAGGATGACCCGCCGGCCCTCGGCATCGGAGCGCGTCGTGAAGGTCAGGCGGCGGGGCCCCGCGCTTTCCTGCATCGACTGGCTCGCATTGGTGATGAGGTTCACCACCACCTGGTGGAGCTGATGGGAGTCGGCCCAGAGCGCGGGCAGGTCCTCCGCCAGGACAAAACTCACCTCCACGTTGTTCACCCGCAGTGAATAGGCCAGCAGCTCCACCGCCTCCCTGACGACCTGGTTGAGGGAGGTCTGCTGGCGCTCGGGCGGTCGCTGGCGCGCCAGCGCCAGGAAATTCCGGACGATGCGGACACAGCGGTCCGCGGCCGCAGCTGCCTTGTCGAGCCCCTCCGCCCCTGGCCCGCCTTCCATCGTGGCGCGCAGGAGGTTGATCCGCCCGATGAGCACGGTGAGTGGGTTGTTCAGCTCGTGCGCGACACCGGCCAGGAGCGAGCCCATCTCGGCGAGCTTCTCGCGGTGGTGTATGGCCTCGCGCTGGCGCTCCATCTCTTCCTGGGCCCGCTGCTGCTCGGCGCGCGCCCGCAGGGCGGCCATGCCGTAGGCCACGTCGTCCGCGAGCTGCGTGAGCAGCTCCACTTCCGGCTCCTCGAACGCGTCGGGCTCCCCGGCATAGATCCCCAGCACTCCGAGGGCCTGACCTTCGCTGATCAGAGGCAATGCGATGACGGACGCGTAGCCGCGGCGTGCAGCCTCGTCGCGCCAGGGCGCGAAGGCGGGATCCGTGAGCGCGTTGCGGATGATGCACGGCCGGCCCGTCCGGATCGCGACCCCGGCGGGACCGCGCCCCGCTTCGCCGTCACCCCAGCTCAGCCGAGCGGTCTGGAGATACCCGGCCTCGTCTCCGGCGTGGGCGACGACGCGGATCGTCCTGGCCTCGTCGTGCTCGGCGAGGCCGGCTCCGGCCAGGCGATAACCGCCCACATCCAAGATCATGCGACACACCTCGCCCAGCAGCTCGGGCTCGTCTCGGGCGCGGATGAGCGCCTGGTTGCACTGGCTGATCGCCTGGAGCGCCCGGTTGAGCCTCCGCATCTCCACCTCGGCGCGCTTCCGCTCGGTGACGTCGATCACCGTGCCCAGGATGGCGGGCCGGCCCTCGTAGGTCACCCGGCGGCCGAACACCTCGCACTCGATCGTGGTCCCGTCTTTCCGGACGCAGCGGAAGCTGTACCGGAGGGCCTCCACCGCCCCGTCGAGGCGGGCGCGGATGTTCCGGGCCACCAGCTCCCGGTCATCAGGATGCACCACGTGCATCGGAGCGAGCCGGCTGACCAGCGCCTCGACCGTGTAGCCCAGGATGTCGGCAGCGGCCTGGTTCATGTACAGGAAGCTCTCCGCGTCCGTGACGTACACGCCGGCCAGCGACTGCTCCACGAGCGCCCGGTACCTGCCCTCGGCCTCGGCGAGGCCCCGGGTGCGCTGCTCCAGAGTCCCCGCCATGCCGTCGAAGGCCCGCGCCAGATCTCCCAGCTCGCCCTTCTCCTCACCCAGCCCCGTGCGCGCCGTCAGGTCACCGCCCCCCAGTCTCGCCGCGGCCTCCCGGAGCGCCGAGACATGGCGCAGGACGAACCTGTCGCTGACGAGCCACGCCCCGGCGAAGGCCAGGCCGAGGGTGGCTGCGAAAACCGCGAGCGCCCAGGCGAGCCGGCGGCTTGCCCCGCCGAAGGCCACGGCCTCCGGGATGCCGACAACGATGTACGCTTCCCCGGCGCGCTTCTCGAACGGCAGGGGCGCGAAGGCGTAGAGCCGCCGGACGCCGTCGATCTCCTTCAGCCGGGCTGTGCCCTCGGCTCGGCGGTCGAGAATCGTCTTCACGATCTCCGCATCGGGCATGGCCTGCCCGACCCCGGACCCCTCGGGGTGGCGGGCAAGGACCACCCCGTTCCCGTCGATGGCGGTGACGACCGAGCCAGTGGGGAGATGGAACGTGTCGGGGTGCTGGGCCATCCAGGTGAGATCCATGGCGGCGAGGACGACGGCCCGCACGGCCCCTCTTTCGTCCACCGAGGGATAGGCGAGCACGATGGTGGGCTTCCCTGTGACCCGCCCGATGACGTACCCGCTATGCACGAAGTCCCGGGTCTGGAGAGCGCGCTGGAAGTAGTCCCGATCGGCAATGCTCACGCGGCCGGGGTCCATCACGGCCGCGGCGAAGAGATCGCCCGCGGGGGTCGCTGCCCCGATATTCCCGTAGAAGGGAAACCGCTTGACCATCTCGCGGAAGAGCGCCGTGGCCCTCGCGGCGTCGAGGCTCTGCACCGACGGCGCCTGCGCGAGGCCCGTCAGGAGCTGGCGGGCCCCCGCGAAGAGCCGCGCGTGACCGGCGACCGCCAGCCGCACGGCATTGAGGGCCTCCTCCGTCGCATGGTCAATGGCGATCCTGCGGTCACTGAACCTGTCGTACACCGAGAGGGCGATGAGCGGGAACATCGCCACGAGCACGAGACACAGGAGCCGGGCCCGGAGACTGGAGAGCTTGACTCGCGTGACGGCCGGGAACTCCGTGGCAGATCCTCCAGGACCTACCGGGTGTCGGATTGCTTGGCCGGTAGGCCCAATGCGCTGACAAGCGTGTGACGATCAAGCAAGATTCGCTCCAGGGTGATGGCGATGTCCGCGCCGCAAGCTTTCCAAGCAGATCCGGGGGGGAGTAGCGCAATCAGCCTACCGCCCTTGCGGCTGAGTCGCCCCAGGTGAGGCAGGACTGGGACAGGGGAGAGGCGCCCCGAGGTGGTCGGGGAGGTGGCGGACGTTCCCGGGGCGGGCCAGGAGCTGTCCGACGGGCAGGGCCGTCACGCCGTCCCCCAGCGAGTACCGCTCCCGCCCCGGATACACCAGGTAACGGCAGACGTCCGCGTAGCAGGCGCGGGCGCCGTTCGCGCCTTCGCCCAGAGGGGCGCGCCGCCGCGGGGGTCGGTTACGGCGACGGCGCTCCCGGCCCGGCCACCCGCACCAGGGTCACCAGCCTACCGCCTCCGCCGCTCGAGCCTGTCGCGGGTCGCACGAGTGCTTGAGCGTCCAGGACCTCACGCACCTTCCGGGCGAGCGCCTGGGGCAAGAACGGCTTCTGGATGAGGGCGATGCCCGGCTCCAGGACGCCGTGCTGGGCGATCGCATCAGCCGTGTATCCGGACATGTAGAGCGCCTTGATGCCCCGGCGGAGCGGGGCGATTTCCTCCACCAACCGGGGCCCGCTCATGTGCGGCATGACCACGTCGGTGAGGACGAGATGGATGGAGCCGCTGTGCCGCTCGGCAATCCCCAGTGCCTCGGCCGGGTGGCGCGCGTCGAGGACCGTGTAGCCGCTCTGCTCGAGGATCTCGCGAGCGAGTGCCCGGACCTCGTCCTCGTCCTCCACCAGGAGAACCGTCTCGGACCCCCGAGGGGGTGTGGCGACCACCTGCTCCTCCGTCGCGAGGGGCCCATCGACGCGCGGGAGGTAGATCTTGAACACGGTCCCCCGGCCCGGCTCGCTGTAGAGGTAGATGTTGCCACCGCTTTGCTTGACGATGCCGTA
>Ga0154317_1014_pt1 | contig 18702 bp, 17 predicted proteins | sample RifGroA2_FD_105611 | JGI IMG/M metagenome (GOLD analysis project Ga0154317, IMG submission 105611) | Candidatus Rokubacteria bacterium GWA2_70_23 | reverse complement strand
CACCCCGGGATCCACGACAGCCAGGTGGACAGTCCCCACGGGAAAGAAGGGAACCGACGACTCGAGGGCGAGCTGGGCGCCGAGAATGTCCTGCTGGTCGATGTCGTGAGTGAGGTCGACCAGTCGCGCCTCGGGGCAGATGCCGAGGATCACTCCCTTCATCACCCCGACGAAGGGGTCGCGCAGCCCGAAATCCGAGGTGAGCGTGACGATCGGCGGCACCGGCCGCCCCCCGGTCAGCGGTCGCGGCCGACCACGAAGTCAGCGATGAGCGCCAGGGTTTCCTTGTCCTCGCAGTCCTCGAACGGGCCGAGGTCCTCCTTGGCCGTCTGGGCGTAGGCCTGGGCCCGCTGAAGCGCGTAGTCCACGCCCTCGTACTTGACCACGAGCCGCCGGATCTCCTCGACCTCGGCCGGCAACGGAGCGCGGCTCGTGAGCACCACCTGGATCCGCTGGCGCTCGGCCGGCGCCGCCCGCTCCAGCGCCGCGATGAGCGGCAGCGTGCGCTTGCCCTCCTTGAGGTCGGCACCGATGGCCTTGCCCAGCCGCGCCTCGTCGGCGACGAAGTCGAGCGAGTCGTCGGCGAGCTGGAACGCGATGCCGATGTCCAGCCCGTAGCGCGTCAGCGCCTCGAGCCGCGCCCCATCGGCCCGAGCCAGCAGGGCGCCGATGCGGCAGCACGCCGAGATGAACGAGGCCGTCTTCTGGGTGATGATCCGCAGATAGTCGGCCTCGGTGGTGGTGCCGGTGCGCTTCCGCTCGAGCTGAAACACCTCCGCCTCGGTCATGGAAACCGTGGCGTGGGCCAGGGTGTCGAGCACGGCGGGGTCGCCGTCCCTGACCATCAGCGCGAAGGACTTGGAGTAGAGATGGTCGCCCACGAGGACGGAAGCGTCGTCGCCCCAGCGCGCATTGGCCGAGGGCCGACCGCGCCTCAGCGGCGCCTGGTCCACCACGTCGTCGTGGATGAGGGTGGCCGTGTGGAGCAGCTCCACCACGCAGCCGAGATGGACGGCCCGCGGCCCGCTATAGCCCGCCAGGCGCCCCGCCATGAGCAGGAGAATGGGGCGGAGACGCTTGCCGCCGGCTCCGGCGATGCACTCGCCCATCTCACGGATGAGCTCGACCGGCGAGTCGATCTCCCGGGCGATCTCCGTCTCGATGGCGGAGAGCTCGGGACCGATGAGGAGTCCCACGCGCTCCTTGAGGAGCGTCTCGAGCGAGGTCGGCGACCTGAGCGCCGGGCGCGGCGCGGGAACGGTCAACGGACGACGACCCGGTCCTTGATCCTGATCTCCGCGCCCTGCGACGGCCCCTGCACCTCGATCACGGAGAACTTCTCCCGAACCTCGGTGACCCGCCCCGTCGCCACCTCCTCGTCCAGCTCGCCGAGCAGCTCCCCCGTGATGGGGTGGACGATGGGGATCTTGTCCCGGCGCAGGCTCACGATGGTGCCCGGGCGCACCCCGTCGCGGGCGGTGAGATCGATGACGACGCGGTTGGGGTCCACGAAGACGACAAAACCCCGTTGCGGTGTCGGGGCAGGCGCCGCCGGCGCGCTCGCGCCCCGGGTTGCGGGTGCAGGCGGTGGTGCCGGCTCCCGGGTCTGAGTCGGCTGGCGCTGCGGGTCCTCCGCCTGGTACGGCATTTTCTGGCGCGGGCTGATGCGTCCGCCGCCCGGCGGCGAGCCGTACTTCGCCACGACCTCGGGCGTCGCCAGGAGCGAGGACTTGCCGAAGACCAGCGACTTGAGCGTGGTGGGGAGCTTGTCCTCCTCCACCCAGATGTACTCGGGCTCGCTCGCGACATCCCCGAAACGAGGGTTCTTGATCAGCAGCCACTTGGACTCCGCGCTCCTGATCTGCACGCTGGGATCGTTCTGCGCCGGCAGTCCCAGCACCTCCCGCACGGTTCCGCAGCCGGACAGGAGGACGCCCGCAGCGAGCGGGACGAGGCAGAGACGCGCGGCCGTTCCGAGGCTCATCACCGAATCAGCATAGCAGATCCGGGCCTGCTAATCCTCCGGCCGGGGCTCCCATGGGAAGCGCTGGTCCGTGGCCGCGTCGGCCCGCGTGAGGACCATCCGGCGGGAGAAGAGCGGCGTCCCCGTGACCGCCGAGATCCAAGTGACGTCCAGGTAGGTGGCCCCGCGCCGGTCGAGCAGCACCGGGACGAGCCAGCCGGCCACCTCCAGCGTCTTCCCCAGCGCCACGGCCTTCTCGGGCCGGACCAGCAATTCCTCCACGCGCGTGCGGTGGCTCAGGAAGAGCTCCTGGACCGCGGAGGGGTCCACGGCCTGGAAGCGCTTGGTCTGCTCCAGGCCCAGCGCGAGCATGAACGGGACGCGCCTCAGATCGGCCTTGAGCTTCGTGAGATCCACGGTCGGGACCACCGCGACTTTGATCCGGCCCCGCGTGATGCGAACACCGTCTTCCGCGCGGACCGCGGGGGCGTTCGGCACGGGGATGAAGGCTGCCTCAGAGAAGCGCGGGAGGACGCGCTGCACCTGGGCGTAGCCGAGGATCTCCTCGAAGCGCCCCAGGGGCTTGCGCGTCATCGGGTGGCGAAAGACCTCCCCCTTGCGGAAAACCGTGAGCTCCTGTCCCGGCTGCGCTCCCTCCTTCTCCGTGAGGTCGAGGTAGAGGCGGTCACCGTCCACGCTGACCACGAGGCCCTCGATGGGCGGAAAGGCGGCCACCACCTCCTGGAGCAGGAGTCCGAACGTGGCGCCCACCTGGTCTGCGAGGCCCGCCTGGGCAGGCGCGGCCCCCAGGAGCAGCGCGATCGCCAGGGACAGGCGCGCCAGCCACGGACTCGTGCGCACCGCTAGAAGACCACCGAGGGCTGATGGGCGCCGAACACCCCGCGCAGCGTCGCGCAGATCTCGCCAAGGGTCACGGACACCTTCACCGCGCCCAGGATGAGCGGCAGGAGATTGTCCCGGCCGCGCGCCGCCCTGTCGATCGCCTCGAGCGCCCGCTCGGCGCAGTCCCGGTCGCGTATCCGGCGGAGCCGCTCGATCCGCTCGGCCATGGCGGAGGCCCCCTCGGGGTTCACCTGGAACAGGTGGCCCGGAGGCGGCTCGTCGATGACGAAGTCGTTGACGCCCACCACGACCCGGGCCTTGCTCTCGATCTCCTGCTGGTAGCGGTAGGCGGATTCCTGGATCTCCCGCTGCATGAACGGAATGGCATTGACCGATCCGCCCAGGCCGTCGATCTTCGCGATATAGGCCTCGGCCTCCTCCTCGACCTGCCGGGTCAGCCGCTCGATGGCGTACGAGCCGCCCAGCGGATCCACGGTGTCGGCCACCCCGGACTCGTGGGCGAGGATCTGCTGGGTGCGAAGCGCGATCCGCACGGCCTGCTCGGTGGGAAGCGCCAGGGCCTCGTCCATGGAGTTGGTGTGGAGCGACTGGCAGCCTCCGAGAACCGCCGCCAGGGCCTGCAGCGTGACCCGGACGATATTGTTCTCCGGCTGCTGCGCGGTCAGCATGCTGCCCGCCGTCTGGACGTGGAAGCGGAGCGTGAGCGATCGCGGATCGCGGGCGCCGAAGCGGTCTCGCATGATGCGGGCCCACAGGCGCCGGGCCGCGCGGTACTTCGCCACCTCCTCGAGGAGGAGGTTGTGGGCGTTGAAGAAGAAGGAGAGCTGTGGCGCGAACTCGTCTATCCGGAGCCCGGCCTCGAGCGCGGCCGTCACGTAGGCGATGCCGTTGGCGAGGGTGAAGGCGACTTCCTGGGCCGCCGTGGACCCGGCTTCGCGCATGTGGTAGCCGGAGATGGAGATGCTGTTCCACCGCGGCACCCGATCCTTGCAGAACGCGAAGGTGTCGGTGATGAGCCGCATGGAGGGCGCAGGCGGGAAGATGTAGGTGCCCCGGGCGACGTACTCCTTCAGGATGTCGTTCTGCACCGTGCCCGACAGCCGGTCGGCGCGCACGCCCTGGCGCTCGCCCACCGCGATGTAGAGGCACAGGAGGATCGCGGCCGTGGCGTTGATCGTCATGGAGGTGGACACGCGGTCGAGGGGGATCCCGTCGAAGAGGTCCTGCATGTCCTCGAGGCTCGAGATGGCGACCCCGACCTTGCCCACCTCGCTGCGCGCCACGTCGTGATCGGCGTCGTACCCCATCTGGGTCGGCAGGTCGAAGGCCACGCTGAGCCCCGTCTGGCCCTGGTCGAGCAGATACCGGTAGCGGCGGTTCGTCTCGGCGGCCGACCCGAATCCGGCATACTGCCGCATGGTCCAGAAGCGTCCGCGATACATGGTGGGCTGCACCCCGCGCGTGTACGGGAACTCCCCCGGGAAGCCCAGGTCGCCCAGGTAGTCGAGGTCGGGGGTGTCCGCCGGCGTGTGGACGGGCGGCAGCGGCGCCCCACTCGAGGTGGCGAAGAGGCCGGGACGCTGAGGCGACCTCTCGCGCGCCGGCGTCAGCGCGCGGGCCTCCCAGACCCGCCGCGCCTCCTCGATGCGTCGCCGCGCTTCCGGAGTCATGTCCGGCGGGGTCAAAGCGGGATGTTCCCGTGCTTCTTCGGCGGGTTCTGGTCCCGCTTGGTGTGCAGCACCTCCAGCGCCTGGATCAGCTTGCGCCGGGTGTCCTTTGGCTCGATCACCTCGTCCACGTAGCCTCGCTCGGCGGCCACGTACGGGTTGGCGAATTTCTCCCGGTACTCGCGGGTCTTCTCCTCCTTGAGCGCGGCCGGATCCTTGGCGGCATCCATCTCACGCTTGTAGAGGATGTTCACCGCGCCGTCCGGGCCCATGACCGCGATCTCGGCCGTGGGGTAGGCGAAGTTGGCGTCGCCCCGGATGTGCTTGGAGGACATGACGTCGTACGCGCCGCCATAGGCCTTGCGCGTGATCACCGTCAGCTTGGGGACCGTGGCCTCGCAGTAGGCGTAGAGCAGCTTGGCGCCGTGCTTGATGATGCCGCCGTACTCCTGTGCCGTTCCGGGGAGGAAGCCCGGCACGTCCACGAACGTGACGATCGGGATGTTGAAGCAGTCGCAGAAGCGGACGAAGCGCGCGGCCTTGAGCGAGGCGCTGATGTCGAGGCACCCCGCCAGATGCGCCGGCTGATTGGCGACGACGCCCACGGGACGGCCGTTGAGCCGCCCGAAGCCGATGACGATGTTCGGCGCATAGTCGGCCTGGACCTCGAAGAAGTAGCGGTCGTCGAGCACGGGTCGCACGATGTCCTTGATGTTGTAGGGCTTGTTCGGCTGCTCCGGCACGGCCGACTGGAGCTCTTCATCGATCCGGTCGGGCGGATCCAGCGCCTGTCTGACGGGCGGATCCTCCAGGTTGTTCTGCGGGAGAAACGTCATCAGCTCGCGGATGAGCGCGAGGCACTCGTCCTCGCTCTCGGCGGCGAAGTGAGCCACCCCTGACGTGCCCCCGTGAGTCGAGGCCCCGCCCAGCTCCTCGAACGACACCTCCTCGTGAGTCACCGCCTTGATGACGTCGGGGCCGGTGACGAACATGTACGAGGAGCGCTTCACCATGAAGACGAAGTCGGTGATGGCCGGCGAGTAGACCGCCCCGCCGGCGCACGGCCCCATGATCGCCGAGATCTGGGGAATGACACCCGAGGCCAGCGTGTTGCGGAGGAAGATGTCCGCGTACCCCGCGAGCGAGACCACGCCCTCCTGGATCCTCGCCCCTCCGGAATCGTTGAGGCCGATGACGGGCACGCCGGTCTTCATGGCCAGGTCCATGATCTTGCAGATCTTGCGGGCGTAGGCCTCGGAGAGCGAGCCGCCGAAGACGGTGAAGTCCTGGGCGAAGACGTAGACGGGACGGCCGTGGATGCGTCCCGAGCCAACCACCACGCCGTCGCCGGGGAAGCGCTGCGCGTCCATCCCGAAGTCCCGGCTCTGGTGGACCACCAGCTTGTCCATCTCGGCGAAGGAGCCCTTGTCGAGCAGGAGCTCGAGCCGCTCGCGGGCCGTCTTCTTGCCTGCGCGGTGCTGGCGGTCGATGCGCTCGCGGCCGCCGGCGAGATCGGCCAGCTGGTTCCGCCGCCGCAGTTCGTCGAAGCGGTCCTCGAGGGGCATGGACAGCCGGCTCCTTCCTGTGACAGCGGGCGGGTGTAGTCGGCGTCTGCAGTATAGGGATCTGCGCCGTGGAAAGTCAATGAATGCACGGCCTTTCCCTTCCGCCGTGTTGACTTGCAGCGCGCCCGTCTGCCATACTCGGCCTGCCATGAGTCCCCTCGCCCAGATCATCGTCGGGGTTTGCGTCGTGGCCGTCGCCGCGGCGCTGGTGTCCGCGCTCCTGACGCTCAAGAAGACGGCCGCGCGGGCGGAGACCGTGCTCCACCTGCTGGAGCGCGAGATCCGGCCCATGGCGAGCCAGATCGGGGCTCTCGCCGAGGAGCTGCGCGGCCTGTCCCGGCAGGCGACCCGAGAGCTCGAGCGGATCAGCGTCGTCACCCGCCGCGCCGAGGAGATCTCGGCCACGCTCCTGAAGGTGGCGAGAGTCCTGGGCAGCGTCAGCCGGGTCGGGCAGATCGCCGGCGTGGCGGCAGGAGTGAAGCGGGGACTCGACGTGTTCGTCTCACGACTACGCAGCAGGAATCTCTAGGCGGACCGGGGATCTCCAGGGGGATCTCCAGGAGGAGAGGCATATGGCGGAGGAGCGTGGTTCTGACGCGGCGGGATATCTCGGCTGGTTCTTCCTCGGCGCCATCGCCGGGGCCGCGGCCGCCCTGCTGCTGACACCGAAGACCGGGCGGGAGGCGCGCGAGCTCCTCACCGAGCACGGCGGCGACGTCCTGAAGAAGGCGCAGGACGCTGCCGGCGAGGCCCAGGTCAAGGCCGGGGACCTCTTCGAGAAGGGACGCGAGTACTTCGAGCAGCAGACGAGCCGTCTGGCCTCCGCGTTCGAGGCGGGGAAGGCGGCCATGCGCGAGGAGATGAGCGAGGGGCGGACCGAGAGCTAGGCCCCGTGGCCGAGGTCGAGCTCCCCGACCCGGACGAGCTGCGCGAGCGCGCGGAATCCCCTTCCTCGACGGTGGCCACTGAGCTGCCGGTGCCGCCCGCCGAGCGTGGCTAGCGGCGGAAGTTGGCCCGGGTGGGGAGGATGCGATCGGCAATCAGGTTGCGCATCATCTCGACGGTGCCGCCGCCGATGGCGAACATCCGGGCGTCCCGCGCCATGCGCTCCAGCGGCAGCGCCCGGCCGTAGCCCGCCGCCCCGTGGATCTGGAGCGCCTGGCTGGTGACCTCCTGCGCCATCTCTGCGGCGAAGGTCTTGGCCTTCGCCGACTGGAGCGGCTCGGGGAATCCCTCCACATCCGTGCAGGCCGCTCGATGAATCAGGAGCCTGGCCGCGTCCAGCTTGATGGCCATGTCCGCCAGCTTCCACCGGATGCCCTGGAAGTCGGCGATGGGGCGCCCGAACTGGCGGCGCTCCTGCGCGAAGGCCAGCGCCAGCTCGTAGGCTCCCTGGGCGAGGCCCAGGGCCACGGTGGCGGCGCCCAGCCGCTGGCTGTTGTAGGCGCGCATCAGCTTCTTGAACCCGTCGGGCGGCCCCACGAGGACGCTCTCGCGCGGCACGCGGCACCGGTCGAAGTGGAGCCGGCCCTCTGGAATCCCGCGGAGCCCCATGGTCCGATCGCGCTCCCCGATGCGGAAGCCCGCGGTGTCGCGCTCGACGAGCACCCCGCCGATCCCGGCCGCGCCGGGCGCATGGCCCAGGCGGCAGTAGACGAGGTAGAGGCGCGAGGTCCCCGCGCCGGTGATCCAGCGCTTCTCCCCGGTGAGGGTATAGCCCTCGGGGCTCTCATCGGCGCGGGTCACGAGGTCGGTGGCGGCCGAGCCCGCCTCCGGCTCGGTGATGGCGATGGCGGGCTTCTCGCCCTCCAGCACCCAGGGGAAGTAACGCCGCTTCTGCGCCTCGGTTCCATAGGCGGTGAGCGCGCCCACGACGCCGAGGCTCCCCTCGACCACGATCCGCGCCGTGACGCCGCAGACCCGAGCGATCTCCTCCACCACGAGCAGCACGTCGAGGACGGAACCGCCGGGGCCGCCGTGGGCGCGGGGGATCGTGATCCCCATGAAGCCCGCCCGCACGAGGTCCTTGACGTTGTCCCACGGGTAGGCTTCGTCCTCGTCCCAGCGGGCCGCGCGGTCGCGGAAGACACCGTCGGCCAGCGCCCGGGCCCGTGCGCGGAGCGCCCGCTGCTCGCCGCTGAGCTCGAAGTCCATCGCCTAGATGCCGGGCCAGGTGGCGAGCCAGACGAGGCCCGAGGGAGGAGCCAGCGCGAGGCGTACGTGGGTGTACGTTGAGCGCTGGCGACGACCGAGAACGTGGCAAGGCGAGGCGCAGCCAAAGGCGAGCCGAGCGGACATGGAGATCCCCCGAGCGGAGCGAGGAAGCGAGCCGCAGCCGGAGGCCAGGCGAGCGGACACGGGAATCAGGCGAGCGTGGGCGAGCCATGGCGAAGCCAGATGGCCCGGCATCAGATGTGAATCGCCTGGCCGAGTGCCGCCAGCGTCGCCTCGAGCGCGGCCTCGGAGAGCGTGGGGTGGGCGTGGATCGTGTGGATGATGTCTTCGAGCGTGGCCTCGAGCGTTCGCCCCACGGCGAACTCGTGGATGATCTCGGTGGCTTCGGGGCCGACGATGTGGACGCCGAGCAGCTCGCCCGATCCCTTGTCGGCGACGACCTTGAGAAACCCCTCGGCCTCCCCCATGGCCACCGCCTTGCCGTTGGCCGTGAACGGGAAGCGGCCCACGGCGATCTCGCGCCCGCTGGCCCGGGCCCGCGCTTCGCTCTGGCCGATGGAGGCCACCTGGGGCCGGCAGTAGGTGCAGGACGGCACATTGCCGTAGTCCACCGGACGAGGATCGAGCCCCGCGATGGCCTCGGCCGCCACGACCCCCTCGGCCATGGCCTTGTGGGCCAGGAGCTGGTTGCCGGCCATGTCGCCGATGGCGTAGATGCCCTTCACGGAGGTCTCCATGGTGGGTGACACCGTGACGAAGCCACGCTCCGTCGCGACGCCCAGCGCCTCGAGCCCGAAACCCCGCGTGCGCGCCGCGCGGCCCACCGCCACCAGGACCTGCTCGGCCTGGAGCGTCTCCGTCTTGCCCTCAGCGTCCACGTCCACCGACACCCCACTCGCTCCCGCGGTCACCGCCTTCACGCTGACCCCGGTGCGGAGGGTGATGCCTCGACGGGTGAAGAGGCGGGCGACCTGGGTCGAGACCTCCTCATCCTCGATGGGGAGAACGCGCGGTAGCGCCTCCAGCACCGTGACCTCCACGCCGTAGGCGGCGTAGATGTCGGCGAACTCCATGCCCACGGCTCCGGCCCCGATCACGACGAGCGAGGCGGGCTTCGTCTCGTTCCTGACGGCGCCGGTGGAGGAGATCACGGCCTTCTCGTCGATGGTCACGCCGGGCAGCGATCGGGGCTCGGAGCCGGTGGCGAGGATGACGGCGCGGCCCGCCTCCAGGCTCTGCGTGCCCTCCTGGCCCGTCACCTCGACCAGGTTGCGTCCCTTGAGGACGCCCCGGCCCCGGAGCAGCGTGATCTTGTTCTTGCGGAAGAGGAACTCGACCCCCTTGGCCATGCGGTCCGCCACCCGGCGCGAGCGCTGGATCGCCTGGGCGTAGTCGGCCTTCCACTCGCCCACCGTGATCCCGAACTCGGCCGCGCGCCCGAAGAGGCTCACCACCTCGGCGCTCCGGAGCAGGGCCTTGGTGGGAATGCACCCCCAGTTGAGGCACACGCCCCCCGGACGGTCATCCTCGACCGTGGCGACCGAGAGGCCGAGCTGGGCGCAGCGGATGGCGGAGACGTAGCCGCCGGGTCCCGTGCCCACGACGACGACGTCGAACTTCTGGGCGGGCGGCACGGGGCTACACCAGGAGCCGGAGTGGCTCTTCCAGGAGCCGCTTCACGTCCTGAAGGAAGCGCGCGCCCGTGGCGCCGTCGATCACGCGATGGTCACAGGACAGCGTCATCTTCATCCGGCGTCCGACGCGGATCTGGCCGCCGTCGGCCACGGGCTTCTCGAGGACCGAGCCCACGGCCAGGATCGCCCCCTCGGGCGGGTTGATGATGGCGGAGAACTCCTCCACGTCGAACATGCCGAGGTTCGAGATGGAGAAGGTCGCGCCGGAGAGCTCCTGGACCCTGAGCTTCCCGCCCCGCGCGCGCTCGGCGAGGTCGCGCGACTCCGCGGCGATCTGGGCAAGCGGCTTCGCGTCGCAGTCGCGGAGCACGGGGGTGATGAGCCCGCCCTCGAGGGCCACCGCGATACCGATGTGGGCGCGGTGGTAGACGCGGACGGCCTGGCCCTGGAACGAGGCGTTGACGGCCGGAAGCCGGCGCAGCGCCAGCGCGCAGGCCCTGATCACCAGGTCGGTCACGGAGACCTTGGGGCTGCCCTCGAGGGCGTTGAGCTCCGTGCGGAGCTCCCAGGCGCGGTCCATGGCCACATCCGAGGTCACGTAGAAGTGCGGCACCGGGCCCTTGGAGAGCGGCAGGCGCTTGGCGATGGCCGCGCGCATCGACGTGAGCGGAATGTCCTCGAACTCGACTGCCGGCCGTGGCGGCACGGCGAATGCGGGGCGCGCGGCTGCAGGTGGAGCCGGGGGCGCCAGGGGCGTGACCGGCGCGGGCGGGGCCGGGGCCGCCGCAAGCACCGTCTCGACGTCCCGCCGGACGATGCGGCCGCCCGGGCCCGTCCCCTGCAAGAGCCGCAGGTCGACCCCGGACTGGGCCGCGATCTTCTTCGCCAGCGGAGAGGCCTTCACTCGCCCAGCACCGGGCGGAGGAGCCGCCGCAGGTGAAGCCCCTGCGTGAACGCGTGAGGGCTCTGGGCTCATGGACACGACGGCCGTCGTCGCGGGAGTGGACCTGTATGTCTCCTCGGCCGGGAGCAGCCGAACGGGAGCCGCAGCACCTGGCGCGGTGGCCACACCCTTCGGCGCGTCCGCGACGACGCCGCCGATATCGTCCGCCGGTTCGGCGATCACCCCGATGAGCTGGCCCACGGGAACCTGCCCACCGTCCGGCACGATGATCTTCCGGAGCACGCCCCCGCCGAACGCCTCGATCTCGACATTGGCCTTGTCGGTCTCGATCTCGGCGATGACGTCGCCTCCCTTGACGGGCTCGCCCTCCCGCTTCAACCACTTGATGACCTTGCCGCTCTCCATGGCCTCCGACAGCTTTGGCATCAGCACTTTGGTGATCATGCGTTGCAGACCTTTCGGATGGCGGCCGCGATCTTGGCCTTCGAGGGGGTCTTGAGCAGCTCCAGGTTCCGCGCATAGGGCATCGGGGCGTTCTCCCCGGTGACCCGCTCGACGGGCGCGTCCAGATCGTCGAAGGCCTGCTCCGTGATGAAGGAGAGGATCTCCGAGCCCATGCCGGCGAATCCGGCCCCGGCTTCGATCACCACCGCCCGGTGGGTCTTCCTGACGGAGCTGACGATCGTCTGGGTGTCCATGGGGCGCAGGGTGCGCGGGTCCACGATCTCCACGGACATCCCCTCCCGGGCGAGCTCCTCGGCGACCTCCATGGCGCGGTACATCATGCCCATGTAGGCGACGACGGTCACGTCCGTCCCCTCTCGCCTCACGATGGCCTGACCCAGCGGGATGGTGAAGTCCGGATCGTCCGGCACCTCGCCCTTGACCGCGTAGAGCGTCTCGGACTCGATGAAGATCACCGGGTTCTCGTCCCGGATCGCGGACTTGAGCAGGCCCTTGGCGTCGGCCGGCGTGGACGGGCGCACCACCTTGAGCCCGGGCACGTGATAGAAGTAGGTTTCCATGCTCTGGGAGTGCTGGGCCGCGAGCTGCGCCGCCGGGCCGCCGGGCCCGCGCACGACGAGAGGGATGTTGTACTGCCCGCCCGACATGTAGAGCATCTTGGCGGCGGTGTTGACGATCTGGTCGAGAGCCAGGATGGCGAAGTTGAACGTCATCATCTCGAGGACGGGCCGCAGCCCCAGCATGGCGGCGCCGACGCCGACGCCGGTGAAGCCCGACTCACAGATCGGCGTGTCGACAACCCGCTTCTCGCCGAACTCCTTGAGGAGCCCCTGCGTCACCCTGTAGGCCCCCTCATAGAGCCCCACCTCTTCCCCCATGACGAACACCCGGGGGTCGCGGCGCATCTCCTCGCGGAGCGCCAGGTTCAGGGCCTCGCGGTAGGTCATGACGGCCATGGCTGGTCAGTCCTTGTAGACGTCGGTGAAGAGGAACGAAGCCGGCGGCTCGGGAGAGGCTTCCGCGAACGCGACGGCCTCGTCCACCGCGTCGGCGACATTCTGTTCGATGGCCCTGACGTCGGCCTCGGAGAGCACCCCGTCCTTCAGGCCCCTGGCGGTGAGGAGCGCGATGGGGTCACGCTGCTTCTCCCGCTCCACTTCCTCGCGGGTGCGGTACACCGCGCCCGCCGGATCGCGCATGGAGTGGCCCCGGAAGCGATAGGTGCGCGCCTCGATGAGCGCCGGTGTCTTGTCCCGCCGCGCCCGCTCCACCACCCGACCCACGCACTCGCGGACGGCCAGCACGTCCATCCCGTCCACGGCCTCGCCGTGGATCCCGTAGGTCTCGGCGAAGCGCCAGATCTCCGTCTGGGCCAGCGCTCGGTGGATCGCGGTGCCCATGGCGTAGCGGTTGTTCTCGCAGATGTAGATGACGGGCAGCTTCCACAGGGCCACCAGGTTCATGGCCTCGTGGAACTCTCCCTCGTGCACGGCCCCATCGCCGAAGAAGCAGAGCACGACCTGGTCTCCGCCCTGGTAGTTGATGGCGAAGCCGGCCCCCGCAGCCAGCGGCAGATGTGCGCCCACGATGCCGTGGCCGCCGAGGAAGTTGACGCTCTTGTCGAAGAGGTGCATCGAGCCGCCCTTGCCCTTGCTGAGGCCGTCGCGGCGGCCGAAGAGCTCGGCCATGACCCGCCGCGGGTCGGATCCCTTCGCGAGACAGTGACCGTGCTCCCGGTAGGAGGACACCGCGTAGTCGTCCGGGCGAAGCGTCGAGGTCGCGCCGACGGCCACCGCCTCCTGCCCGATGTAGAGGTGGAGGAAGCCCCCGATCTTGCCGAGAGCGTACATCTCGGCGGCCTTCTCCTCGAATCGGCGGATCAGCGCCATCTGGCCGAGAAGCCGACGTGCCAGGACCGCATCGAGTCGCGGGGAGAGGATCGTCGTTTTCGCCTGGGCCATACAGGATTTCTACCAGCGCATCAGGCTCAGCTCGTCCACCGACAGACGGCGCCGCATCCGGAAGATCGACACGATGATCGCGAGCCCCACCGCCACCTCGGCGGCAGCGACGCACATGACGAAGAACACCAGCGCCTGCCCTTGGGCCGTGCCGTGGCGTTGACCGAAGGCCACGAGGGCCAGGTTGGCCGCGTTGAGCATCAGCTCGATGGACATGAAGATCACCAGTGGGTTTCGTCGGATCAGCACGCCCACCACGCCGATGACGAACAGCACCGCCGACAGGGCCACGTAGTGGGACTCGGGCACCATGCTAGGACGCCTTCCGCTTGGTGAGAGCCATCACACCGATCAGGGCCGCGAGGAGGAGGAACGACGTCACCTCGAAGGGGAACAGGTAGTCCGTGAAGAGGAGCCGGCCCACCGCCTCGACGCCGCCGGGAACCGTCGCCGGGCTCCGGGACGTGGTGAACACGGTGGAGCGGAGCACGAGGGCGATCTCCAGCGCCAGGAATCCTCCGAGCGGGACCGCGAGCCAGCGCTGGGCCCGCAGCGGGTCCGGCCCCGTCTCCTCCTTGCCCGGGATCAGCACCATGATGGCGAACACGAACAGGACGGCGATGGCGCCGGCGTAGACGATGACCTGCGCCGCCGCCAGGAACTCGGCGTGCATCATCAGGTACAGCGCCGCCACGCCGCCGAGGTTGACGACCAGGAACAGCGCCCCGTGGATGGGATTCCTGCGCACCACGAGCCCCACGGCGGAGCCCACCACCAGCGCTGCCAGGATCCAGAACGCGATCACGCTGCCCACGTCACACCGCCTCGCTCCGCTCGGGGGATCTCCATGTCCGCTCGCCTCGCTCTCACGGCTGCGGCTCGCCGCCTCGCTCCGCTCGGGGGATTCCCATGTCCGCTCGCCTCGCCTCCGGCTGCGGCTCGCCAACCTTGCGGTCCGCCGGGATGGGCACCGGGGAGGTGGGCGCCCCGTCCGCCTGGGCGGGCTCCAGGGCCAGCAGCATCTCCTTGGTGTAGATCATCCCGGCGCGGCTGTAGGAGGCGAACTCGAGGATCCCCGTGTCCATGCGGATGGCGTCCTCGGGACACGCCTCGACGCAATAGCCGCAGAACACGCACTTGCCCAGGTCGATGTCGAACCGCGCGGGCACCTTCTCGATGTCGGGGTTCGGGTGCTCGGTGGCCACGATGTAGATGCAGTGCGCCGGGCACACGGTCTCGCACATCATGCAGGCCACGCAGCGCGGGGAGCCGTCCTCGCGGCGCACCAGGCGGTGAAGGCTGCGGAGTCGCGGCGAGTACGGCCGCCGCTCCTCCGGGTACTGGATCGTCACGGCCCCGCGCGCGGCCTTGATTCCCACGGCGTGCAGCGTGTGACGCCACATGTTGGCGAAGAAGCGGACGCCCGTCAGCCGGAGCCCGGCCAGCACCTCGACCAGGTAGAAGCGCTGGCGGACCGTCATCCGGCTCGGGTGCCGCCGATCCATGGGCACGTTCGACTCGGCGTAGCGGTTGGCCACGGCTCAGCCGCTCACGACCAGGAGGATGAACCCGGTCACCACGATGTTCAGGATCGAGAGCGGGAAGAGGCCCAGCCAGCCGAGACGCATGGCCTGGTCATACCGGAAGCGCGGCAGCGTCCAGCGGATCAGCATGAGGATCCAGAGCATCACGACCACCTTGAACAGAAAGGTTCCGACCTGGAGCGCCACCACGGCCAGATGCGGGAGCCCCACGGTCGCGCCCCACGGGAACACGAAGCCTCCCGCCTGCAGGTACGGCACCTGCCAGCCCCCGAGGAAGAGGGCGGTGGTCATGCCGGCCACGACCACGGTCTCGAGGAAATCGGCCATGGCGAACATGCCGAACTTCATCCCGCTGTACTCGACGAAGTAGCCGATGATCTCGGACTCGCCCTCCGGCATGTCGAAGGGAACGCGCTTGGTGGTGGCAATCCCGGCCGTGAGGAACAGGAAGAACGCCAGCGGCTGGGTGAGGAGCCCCCAGGCGGGGATCCAGCTTCCGAAGATCTGTGGCAGCAGCGGCTGGCCCTGGCCCCGGGCGATCTCCTGCATGTTGAGCGAGCCGTACACCATGACGACGCCCATGATGGAGGCGCCGATGGCGATCTCCGCGGAGATCATGAGGGCCGCGGCGCGCTGGCCGCCGAGGAGGGCGTAGTTGTTGGCCGAGGCCCAGCCGGCCATCATCAGGCCGAACACGCCGAGCGAGAGCATCGCCAGGACGTACAAGATCCCCACGTTGAGCGTCACCGCCTGCAGCTCGATCTCGCGGCCAGCGATCCGGAGGGTGTCGCCGAACGGAATGGAGGCGAAGGCCGCAAGCCCGAAGAACACGGAGACGAAGGGCGCCAGCGTGAAGAGCAGGCGATCCGCCCGCGCCGGCATGAAGTCTTCCTTCGTGAGCATCTTGATGGCGTCGGCCAGCGGATGGAGCAGGCCGAACATCCGGATGCCGAAGATGGAGGCCCGGTTGGCGCCGATCCGGTCCTGCATGATGGCCGACTGCTTGCGCTCCACCCAGGTCAGGATGCCGCCCAGGTTGAGCACGACGAACATGACGAAGGCGACGGGCCCGAAGGCCGCCGCCAGATCGCCTGCCAGCCCGTTCACGACCGCACCATGAGCCCGGTATCGCCCAGCGCCCGGTAGCTGAGACCCGCGAAGGCGGGCACGGCCGCGGCGAGCCCGTTGAAGGCGTGCTCGGCGCGCTCCGCGCGGAAGACGGGATCATCCGCCTCCAGCGCCCGCCCGACCCGTGCCAGGATCTCCCACCCCGGCAGCGCCTCGCCCAGCGGCGGCAGCGCCGCCCGGAAGCGCTGCACGCGCCCCTCGAAGCTGGTGAACGTCCCGTCGTACTCGGCATAGGCCGCACTCGGAAGGACGAGATGGGCCCGGGCGGAAGTCCCGCTGGCGTTGGTCCCCTGGAAGATCACGCACTCGGCCCCTGCGAGCGCCGCGTGGACCTCGCTCTCGGGCCACGCCGACGCCAGCAGGTCGTGCTGGAAGACCCACAGGAGCTTGATGCGCTTCTGGACCGCCGCGGCCAGGATACCGCGCGCGTCGAGCCCTCCGGAGACCGGCACGAGCCCCACCAGCTCCGCGCCCCGAGTGTTGGGGTTCTTGTCGGCCCGGAGGAGAAAGTCGTCCTCGTCGCCCGGCTCTCTCGGGAGGACGCGCGTGTCCCGCTGGAGCACGCGCAGATGATCCAGGAGCCGGCGGAGCACGAACAGGTCCTCGTTGGCCATCTGCGGCGAGGCGATCACGCCGATCTCCTCGGGCCGGTGCCCGCGGAGCGCACGGGCCGCCGCCACCACCACCTCGTCCCACGTCGTCCCGGTGCTCCGGCCGCTCACGGACATCATGGGCGTGGTGAGCCGGCTCTCGTCGTCGATCCACGGGAAGCCGTAGCGACCCGCGTCGCAGATCCACCACTGGTTCACGCCCGCATTGAAGCGCGGCTTGATGCGCGCGACCCGCCGCCCCCGGTTGTGGTGAGGGCGGCGCTGGCTCGTGTGGATCTCGATGTTGCAGCCCCGCGCGCAGCCGGGGCACACCGACTTGGCTCGGTCCAGGTACCAGACCCGCACCTGGAACCGGAAATCCCGGTCCGTCAGCGCGCCCACGGGGCAGATGTCGATGACGTTGCCGGAGTACTTGTTCTCCAGCGTCGTGCCCGGGAACAGGCCGATCTCGGAGTGGTCGCCGCGGTTGAAGATGCCGAGCTCGCCCGTCCGCGTGATCTCGTCACAGTAGCGGACGCAGCGGGAGCAGAGGATGCAGCGCTCGGCATCCAGCATCACGTGCGGGCCCAGCGGCACGGCCTTCGGCTTGTGGACCTTGTCGTCCGTCATCCGCGGGTCGTACAGGCCGTGCTTCATGTAGTAGATCTGCAGCCAGCACTCCCCCGCCTGATCGCACACGGGGCAGTCCAGCGGGTGGTTGATCAGGTGGAACTCCATGATGGAGCGGCGCGTCTCCTTGACCCGCTCCGTCTCGGTGTTGACCACCATGCCGTCGGTGGCCAGCGTGTTGCACCCGACCTGAGGCCGCGGCACCTTCTCGATGTCCACCATGCAGAGGCGGCACTGGCCGGCCACGGACAGCCCGGGGTGGTAGCAGTAGTGCGGCACCTCGGCGCCGGCGAGCCTGGCCGCCTCGATGAGGTTGGTGCCCGCGGGCACCTCGACCTCCTTGCCATTGATGGTGAGCCTAGGCATGAGCCCCGCTCGTGATCAGCGCCTCGAACTCCTCGCGAAATTTCTCGATGTAACTGATGTACGGCCCCACGGCCCCATCGTAGAAGGCGCAGATCGTGGTGCCCGCCCCCCGCTTGGCCACATCGAGGATGGTGTCGAGGTCTTCCTTGCGGCCCTTGCCCTCGACGATCCGGTGGACCATCTTGTAGATCCAGCCCGTCGACTCGCGGCAAGGCGTGCACTGGCCGCACGACTCGTGCGCGTAGAAGCGCGCCACGACCATGAGGGCATGAGGGATGGACACGCTCTCGTCCATCACGATGATGCCGGCCGAGCCCGCCATGCTCCCCGCGTTGCGGAGACCGTCCACGTCCATGGTCACGTCGATCTCGTCCGCCCGGAGGATCGGGGCGGACGAGCCGCCCGGCACCACCGCCTTGAGCTGTCGGCCGTCGCGAATGCCGCCGCAGTGATCGTAGATGAGCTGCCGCAGCGTGACGGAACAGGAGGCTTCCACCACTCCGGGCCGGGCGACGTGCCCCGACAGCGAGTAGAGGCGCGTCCCGCCTTGTGTCTTCGTCCCGAGCCCGGCGAACCACTCCGCGCCCCGGTTGATGATGTGCGGCACGCAGGACAGCGTCTCCACGTTGTTGACGATGGTGGGCTGGCCAAAGGCCCCCTTGATGGCGGGGAAGGGCGGCTTGATCTTGGGCCACCCCTTCTTGCCCTCGAGGGATGACAGCAGGCCCGTCTCCTCGCCGCAGATATAGGCCCCCGCGCCCCGGTGGATCACGATGTCGAAGTCGAAGCCCGTCCCCTGGATGTTCTTGCCGAAGAGCCCCGCCTCGTAGGCTTCCCGCACGGCGCCGCTGAACACGCGCCATGGCTCCACGTACTCGCCACGGATGTAGACGAAGCCCAGGTGGGAGTCGATGGCTCTCGCGGCGATGAGCATCCCCTCGATCAGCGCGTGGGGATCCCGCTCCAGCAGGTAGCGGTCCTTGAAGGTGCCGGGCTCCCCCTCGTCGGCATTGACCACGAGGTACTTGGGCGCGGTGGACCCCTTGGGGATGAAGCTCCACTTCATGCCCGCCGGGAACCCCGCGCCGCCGAGCCCTCGGAGGTTGGCCTTCTTGACCTCCTCGGTGATGGCCGCCGGCTCCATCGCCTTGGCCTTCTCCCAGGCCGTGTAGCCGCCGTGCTCGCGATACACGCGCATCGTGTGCGAGTCCGGCACGTCGAAGTTGCGCGAGAGGATCTTCTCAGT
>Ga0154317_1006_pt1 | contig 18879 bp, 21 predicted proteins | sample RifGroA2_FD_105611 | JGI IMG/M metagenome (GOLD analysis project Ga0154317, IMG submission 105611) | Candidatus Rokubacteria bacterium GWA2_70_23 | reverse complement strand
CCCGCCGCGGCCTCGCGCGGGATCGTTCGCCTCGGTGTTCGCCAGCCGGTGTCACCCCGGCCAACGGGCCGGCGAGGCCGGCAAGTCGTTTGATTCCTTGCTTTTTCCGTGCCCGGCTGGTATCTTCTGTACTTCATCCAGGAGGTGAGCCGTGAAGGCTGGCATTCATCCCGATTACATCGATACGACCATCACCTGCGGCTGCGGGGCAGTCATCCCGACCCGCTCCACCCAGCCGGGCATCCGTGTCGAGGTCTGCTCGAAGTGTCACCCGTTCTACACGGGCAAGCAGAAGTTCCTGGACACGGCAGGACGCATCGAGCGCTTCCAGCGGAAGTACAACAGGAAGCCGATCGCGGAGGCGTAGGGCGGCGGTTCGGCGCCGGCAGCCGCGGTTCGATCCGAACGCTCCATCTCCCCCGTTCGCCGCCGACCTGCCCGCTGCTGCGGCGGCCTGTCCTGTCCACCCGCCTCTGAGGGCACGCGATGTTCGATAAGCTGCGACAGATCGAGGAGCGCTATCAGGAGCTCTCACGCCGGCTCTCCGATCCGCAGGTGATCGGGCAGCAGGCCGAGTATGCCAGAATGGCCAAGGCTGCCTCAGAGCTGGCCGAGGTGGTCCGGAAGTTCGAGGACTCCAAGGCCCTGCTCGCCCGGATCTCCGAGGCCCGCCACATCCTCGCCGAGGACACCGACCGGGAGATGCGCGCGATGGCCCAGGCGGAGATCGATGACCTGACCGCTCGCCAGGCGGCGCTCGAGGAGGAGCTCCGGGCGCTGCTCCTGCCCCGGGATCCCAACGATCAGAGGAACGTCTTCGTCGAGGTCCGCGCGGGTGCGGGCGGAGACGAGGCCGGACTGTTCGCCGCCGATCTCGCGCGGATGTACACGAAGTACGCGGAGAGCCAGCGGTGGAAGGTGGAGGTGATGGACAGTCACCCCACCGGCGTCGGCGGCTTCAAGGAGATCGTCTTCTTCATCCAGGGCCGGGGCGCATGGAGCCGGCTGAAGTTCGAGCGCGGTGTCCACCGCGTTCAGCGCGTGCCGGCCACCGAGTCCAGCGGGCGGATCCACACCTCCACGGTGACGGTTGCCGTGCTCCCGGAGGCGGAGGACGTGGACATCCGGGTCGAGGACAAGGACGTCCGGGTGGATGTCTATCGCTCCTCGGGTCCCGGAGGCCAGGGCGTGAACACCACGGACTCGGCCGTGCGCCTGACACACCTGCCCACCGGGTTGGTCGTGACCTGCCAGGACGAGCGCTCGCAGATCAAGAACCGGGCCAAGGCGATGCGCGTGCTCAAGGCGCGGCTGCTCGAGCGCGCCCAGGAGGAGCGGGCCGCGGCCATCGCCGCCGACCGCAGGAGCCAGGTCGGGACCGGCGAGCGGAGCGAGCGCATCCGGACCTACAACTTCCCGCAGGGGCGGGTGTCGGACCACCGCATCGGCCTGACGCTGCACCGGCTGCCGGCCGTCCTGGAAGGCGACCTGGACGAGATCATCGACGGGCTCACGGCCTGGGACCAGGGGCGCAAGCTCGCCGAGAGTCCGGCATGACGACGGCGACCTCTGGCCTCGGGGTGGGCGTCCTCCTGCGGGAGGGGACGCGGCGTCTCGAGGCCGCAGCGATCCCGACCGCGCGCCAGGACGCCGAGTGGCTCCTGGCCACGGTGCTCGGCCTGCCCCGCTTCGATCTCTACCTGGAGCCGGCGCGGGAGGTCACGGCCGGCGGCAGGGACCGATTCTGGGCCCTGGTCGGCCGGCGGCAGGCCCACGAGCCGCTCCAGTATCTCCTGGGCTTCGAGGACTTCGTCGGACTGCGGATCCGGGTGACCCCCGCTGTCCTGATCCCGCGCCCCGAGACGGAGGGGCTGGTCGAGTGGGCGGTGGAGATCCTCGCTCCGCTGGACGGGCCGGTGGCGGCTGACGTGGGAACCGGAAGCGGCGCCATCGCCTGCGCGCTCGCGGCGGCCTGTCCTGCTCTCGAGGTGCTGGCCATCGACTCGTCGCTGGCCGCGCTCGGTGTGGCGGCGGGCAACGTGCGCGCCGCGGGGCTGTCTGCGCGCGTCCGGCTGGTCGCAGGAGACCTCCTGGCCCCCCTGGCCTCCCTCGCCGGCGGGCTCGACATGATCGTGTCCAACCCCCCGTATCTCCCGACCGGGATCATCCCGTCGCTCCCCCGGGAGGTCGCCGGATTCGAGCCGCGGCTCGCCCTGGACGGTGGGCCGGACGGCTTGCGGGTGATCCGGCGCATCGTCGCCGAGGCCCCGGGCCTGTTGCGCTCCGGAGGGACGCTCCTGATGGAGATCGGCGAGGAGCAAGCGGGGCTCGTGGCCTCGCTGATGGCGGCCGAGGGATTCTCCCGCATCGCCGCGCGCCGCGACCTGCGCGGCGTCGAGCGGTTCATCGCCGGGCAGGTGGGCGGCTGATGCCGACGCATCTCGTGATCGAGGGTGGGGTGCCCCTCGGCGGGGAGGTCGCGGTGAGCGCGGCGAAGAACGCGGCGCTCCCCGCGCTGGCCGCGGCGCTCTTGACGGCCGAGCCCGTCACGCTGGACAACGTCCCGCTGCTGGCCGACGTGACGACCATCCGGGCGCTGCTCGCGCGGCTCGGGGCGGAACTCGCCGACGAGTCCGATGGGAGCACCCGCGTCCGGGTCGCCTCCGTCGCGAGTCCCGAGGCGCCCTACGAGCTGGTCTCCACCATGCGCGCCTCGGTACTCGTGCTGGGGCCGCTCGTGGCTCGCGCGGGTGTGGCGCGGGTGGCGCTCCCGGGCGGATGCGCCATCGGCCCGCGGCCCGTCGATCAGCACCTGAAGGGCCTCCAGAAACTCGGCGCCGACATCACGATCACGAACGGCTACGTGGAGGCGCGGGCGAGCCGGCTCAAGGGCGCCCGCATCACGACCGACCTCGTGACGGTCACCGGGACCGAGAACCTCATGATGGCGGCGGCGCTGGCCGAGGGGACGACCGTGCTCGAGAACGCCGCGCGCGAGCCCGAGGTGGGCGATCTGGCCCGGCTGCTCATCGCCATGGGGGCCCGGATCGAGGGAGCCGGTACGGAGCGCATCGAGATCGAGGGCGTGCCGGAGCTGAGCGGCGCGCGGCACCGCATCATCCCCGACCGCATCGAGGCCGGCACGCTGCTGGTGGCGGGCGCCATCACGGGCGGCGATGTCACGGTTGTCGGGGTCTCACCGCGCGACCTCACGGCGACGCTCGCCAAGCTCGAGGAATGCGGCGCCGGCATCACCGTGGAAGGGGACCGTGTCCGCTGCCAGGGCCCCGCGCGCCCGCAGCCGGCCGATGTCATCACGAGCCCGTTCCCCGGATTTCCCACCGACATGCAGGCGCAGATCATGGCCCTGCTGGGGCTGGCCGATGGTGTGTCGAAGATCACGGAGACAATCTTCGAGAACCGCTTCATGCACGTCGCGGAGCTGTGCCGCATGGGGGCGCGCATCGAGACCGACGGCTCCACGGCCGTGGTCCGCGGCGTCCCGAGCTACCAGGGGGCGCAGGTGATGGCCACCGATCTCCGCGCCTCGGCCTCGCTGGTGCTGGCGGGGCTCGCCGCCCGCGGCACCACGGAGGTGGCGCGCGTCTACCACCTGGACCGCGGCTACGAGCGCCTGGAGACCAAGCTCCAGCGCCTCGGCGCCCGCATCACGCGAGTGGCCTGATGGACAGGCACGGTCTGACTCTCGCCCTGCCCAAGGGGCGCCTCCTCGAGCCGGCCCTCGCCCTGCTCTCTGCCCTGGGCATGAGCGGTCTCGATGGAGCGTCCCGGCGCCTGCTCGTCGCCGATGCGGCGCACGATCTGCGCTTCATCTTCCTCAAGCCGGCGGACATCCCCACGTACGTGGAGTACGGTGCGGCGGACCTCGGCATCGTCGGCAAGGACATCCTGGCCGAGCAGGAGCCGGATGTGTACGAGCCGGTGGACCTCGGCTTCGGACGTTGCCGTCTCGTCGTGGCCGAGCCCAGGGATCTGTGGGAGCGCGATGATCCGGCCAAGTGGTCCTGGGTGCGCGTGGCGACGAAGTACCCGACCCTTACCGAGCGCTACTTCTCGGAGCGGGGCATCCAGGTGGAGATGATCCGGCTGGACGGCTCCATCGAGCTGGCGCCGCTTGTCGGGCTCGCGGAGCGGATCGTGGATCTCGTCCAGTCCGGGGACACGCTCCGGGCGAACGGCCTCGTGGAGGTGGCGCAGATCATGAGCTCCACGGCGAGGCTCATCGTCAACCGCGCCTCGCTGAAGACGGCGCACGCCCGCGTGAACACCCTGATCGATGCCGTGCGCCAGGCGGTGTCGTCTCCGAGGCCCGGCATGGGCGCCGCGGTCTCGCGGCCCGCGCCATGATGCGGCGCCTCGACACGAGCGCGATGGGCGTCGACGGCGTGGTCCAGGCTCTGGATCGCGCTCCCGAGAGCGTGGATGCGGAGATCCATCAGCGCGTCGGGGAGATCGTGGCCGCCGTGCGGGAGAAGGGGGATGCGGCGCTCGTGGAGCTCACCGCGCGCTTCGACCGGGTCACGCTCGCGCCCCGGGATCTGGCCGTGACCCCTGCCGAGTACGAGGCGGCGGAGCGCCAGGTGGGGACGAGGACCGTCGAGGCCCTGCGCTATGCAGCCGCGCGGATCGATCGCTTCCATCGGGCGGCCATGCCGCGCTCGTGGAGCATGACGGACGGCAACGGATCGATGGTCGGCCAGGAGATCCGCCCGCTGGACCGGGTCGGCATCTACGTCCCGGGAGGCCGCGCGGCCTACCCGTCCACGGTGCTGATGACCGCCGTGCCTGCGCGCGTGGCCGGCGTCAGGGACATCGTGCTGGTCTCGCCGCCGGCGGCCGACCGGTCGCTCAGCCCGGCCGTGCTGGTCGCCGCGCGCATCGCCGGCGTCACCGAGGCCTACCGGGTCGGCGGTGCCCAGGCCGTCGCGGCCCTGGCCTACGGCACCGAGACGATCCGCCGCGTGGACAAGATCGTGGGCCCGGGGAACATCTACGTGGCGCTCGCCAAGGGGCGGGTCTTCGGCGACGTCGGGATCGACATGCTGGCGGGCCCGAGCGAGGTGGTGGTGATCGCCGACGGCGATGCGGATCCCGTCTGGGTCGCGGCGGATCTCCTGGCCCAGGCCGAGCACGACCCCATGGCCCGTGCGGTGCTGCTGACCCCGTCGAGGGCCCTGCGGGACCGTGTCGAGGCCGAGACCGCGCGCCAGCTGGCGACGCTCAGCCGGCGGGAGATCGCGGCCAGCGCGCTCCGCACCAACGGCGCGCTCGTGCTCACGGCGACGCTGGAGGAGGCGGTGGAGGTGGCGAACCGGCTGGCCCCGGAGCACCTCGAGCTGGTCGTGTCGGACCCCGACGCGCTCCTGGTTCGCGTGAAGAACGCCGGGGCGGTGTTCCTCGGCCGTTTCACGCCGGAGGTCGTCGGCGACTACGTGGCGGGACCCAATCACGTCCTGCCCACCGGTGGGACCGCGCGCTTCTCGTCCGCCCTCGGCACCGGGGACTTCGTCAAGCGGCTCAGCGTGATCCGGTACTCGACCAAGGGGCTCGCGGAAGCCTGGCCCCACCTGGCCGAGCTCGCGCGCGTGGAGGGGCTCGACGCCCACGGCGCGGCTGCCAGAGCGCGCATCACCAACACGGGAGGCGGAGCATGAGCGCAGAGCGCCGAGGGGGGCAGCCCGAGATCCCGCGCCAGGCCCGGGTCGAGCGCAAGACCAAGGAGACGCAGATCGTGCTGCAGCTCAACCTGGACGGCACCGGCGCCTCGACGGTCGAGACCACGATCCCCTTCTTCAACCACATGCTCGAGGCGTGGTCCAAGCACGGCCTCATGGACCTGACCGTGGACGCCAGGGGCGACACCGAGGTGGATCTCCACCACACGGTGGAGGACGTGGGCATCTGTCTCGGCCGCGCCTTCAAGGAGGCCGTGGGCGACAAGAGGGGGATCGTCCGCTACGGGGCCTCCTTCCTGCCCATGGACGAAGCGCTGCTCCACGCGGCGGCGGATCTCTCCGGGCGGCCGTACCTCGTCTTCAACGTGCCGCTCCAGCGCACGCGGATCTCGAACTTCGACCTGGATCTGCTGAAGGACTTCTTCCGCGCCTTCGCCTTCAACGCCGCGGTCACGCTGCACGTCAACATGCACTACGGCGAGAACCTGCACCACATCGCCGAGGCCACCTTCAAGGCGGTGGCGCGCGCGCTGGCCGAGGCCACGCGGCTCGACCCGCGCATCAGCGCCGTTTTGTCCACGAAGGGTGCCCTGTGACGTGCAGGCAGGTGGACTGGACGCCCCGATGAGCCCGATGAGGGCGAAGAGCCCCACGGTGGAGCGGGCGCCCCGATGAGCCCGATGAGGGCGAAGAGGCCCAGCCGCAACCCGATGTCATCCACATTCAGGCGAGACAATTGATTGCCGTCGTGGACTACGGGCGGGGCAACCTCGGCAGCGTCGAGAAGGCCTTCGGGCGCCTCGGCATGAACGCCGTGGTCACCCAGGAGGCCCGAGTGGTCGAGGACGCCGAGGGCGTTGTGCTCCCGGGCGACGGCGCATTCCACGACGCCATGAGCACCCTGCAGGAGCTGGGCCTGCTGGGCCCGCTACGGGCGGCCCTCGAGGACGGGCGTCCGTTCCTGGGGATCTGCCTGGGCTACCAGCTCCTGTTCAGCGAGAGCGAGGAGTTCGGCCAGGGCAAGGGCCTCGACGTGATCCGCGGCGCTGTGCGGCGCTTCCCGGCGGGGCTCAAGGTGCCGCACATGGGCTGGAACCAGGTGGAGCACACCGGGGACCTCCAGATCTTCGACGGGATCCCGAGCGGCGCCAACTTCTACTTCGTGCACTCCTACTACCCCGACACGGCGGATCCGTCGCTGTCCGTCGCGACCTGCACGTACGGGATTACCTTCAAGGCGGCGGTCGGGCGCGGCGCGCTGTTCGCCACGCAGTTCCACCCGGAGAAGAGCCAGCGCTGGGGCCTCCGGCTGCTGGAGAACTTCGCCGCGTTCGTGAGGGACCGCCGCCGCGTGCCATGAGCTTCCTCGTGATCCCCGCCATCGATCTGAAACGCGGGCGCTGTGTGCGCCTGGTGCAGGGCCGCGCCGAGAACGAGACCGTCTTCTCCGAGGACCCGGTCGCGACGGCTCTCCAGTGGCAGGCGCAGGGTGCCCCGCGGCTGCACGTGGTGGACCTGGACGGCGCCTGGGCCGGTGCGCCGGCGCAGGCCGCGATCGTGCGAGCGATCATCGGTGCGCTCTCGATCCCCGTCCAGGTGGGCGGTGGGCTGCGGGACCGCGCGTCGGTGGAACAGGTGCTCGAGGCAGGGGCCCGCTGGGCGGTGATCGGCACGCGGGCTGCCCTCGATCCGACCTTCCTCGGGGAGATCTGCCGGGCGTGCGAGGAGCGGATCATCGTGTCGGTGGATGCCTCGGATGGCCGGGTCGCCGTGGACGGCTGGACGCGGGTCCTCGACCTCGACGCGGTCGCCCTGGTGCGCGATGCCGCGGCGGCCGGGGCCGCAGCCATCCTCTACACGGACATCGCGCGCGACGGCACCCAGGAAGGACCGAACCTGTGGAGCACCGAGGCCGTGGCGAAGGTGGCCGGCATTGCCATCCTCGCCTCCGGAGGAGTGTCCTGTCTCGACGACCTCCGCCAGCTCGCCGGCATCCCGGGAGTGGAGGGGGCCATCGTGGGGCGCGCGCTCTACAGCGGGGCGGTGGACCTGCGTCGTGCCCTCGCCGAAGTCGGCGGGTGAGCCCGGGCCATGCTCTGCAAGCGGCTGATCCCTTGCCTCGACGTGAGAGACGGTCGCGTGGTCAAGGGCGTGCGCTTCGTGAACTTGAGGGACGCGGGCGATCCCGTGGAGGCTGCCCAGGCCTATGATCAGCAGGGGGCGGACGAGCTCGTGTTCCTCGACATCACGGCCTCCCACGAGGGCCGCGCGATCATGCTGGAGGTGGTGCGCCGGACCGCCGAGGGCATCTACATGCCACTGACCGTGGGCGGCGGTGTCCGGACGCTCGAGGACATCCGCACGCTCCTGCGCGCGGGGGCCGACAAGGTGTCGCTGAACACGGCGGCGCTGGCGCGCCCGGAGCTGGTGCGGGAGGCGGCCCGGGCCTTCGGGAGCCAGTGCATCGTGGTGGCCATCGACGCGAAGCGGGAGCCGTCGGACAACGGGGCGCCCCCGCACTGGACCGTGTTCACCCACGGAGGGCGCCGGCCGACGGGACGGGATGCCCTGCGCTGGGCGCGGGAGGTCGAGGCGCTTGGCGCCGGCGAGCTCCTGCTCACCAGCATGGATCGCGACGGGACGGGCGATGGCTACGACCTCCCGCTGACGCGTGCCGTGTCGGAGGCGGTGTCGGTCCCGGTGATCGCCTCCGGCGGCGCCGGTACCCTCGATGACCTCTACGACGGCGTGGCCGAGGGCAAGGCGGACGCGGTTCTCGTGGCCTCCCTGTTCCACTTCGGGCGATACACTATCGGGGAGGCCAAGGCCTATCTCAGGGAGCGGGGCGTCCCGGTGCGGATCGAGCCATGAGCGTCGAGACCGAGCTCACGTGGGACGCGGCCGGGCTGATCCCGGCGGTGGTGCAGGAAACCGAGACCGGCGAGGTCCTCATGGTCGCCTGGATGGATCGGGCGGCCCTCGACAGGACCCTCGAGACAGGGCTGGGGCACTTCTGGTCCCGCTCCCGCCAGGCTCCGTGGCGGAAGGGAGAGACCTCGGGGCATGTCCAGCACCTGGACGCCGTCTACGCCGACTGCGACCGGGACACGCTGCTGCTCCGGGTGCACCAGGAGGGTGTTGCGTGCCATACGGGCGCCCGCTCGTGCTTCTTCACGCGGCTGGCGGGCGGAGCACCCGCGTCCGGCAGTCCCGAGTGGCCCGGACCGATGCTGCTCGAGACGATCGAGCGCGTGATCCAGTCGCGCAAGGTGGAGCGTCCGGCCGGGTCCTATGTGGCCGGGCTCTTCGATCGAGGCGAGGCCCATATCTGCCGGAAGATCGGGGAAGAAGCCACGGAGGTGGTGACGGCGGCGCTGGGCGGCGAGGGCGACGAGCGGGTGGTCTCGGAGATCGCCGACCTCTGGTTCCACTCCATGGTCCTCCTCGCGGGGCGCGGCATCCCGCTCCGCCGGGTCTTCGCCGAGCTGGATCGCCGTCACGGCCGGCGGCCGCCGGAGGCCGCCCAGGGATGCTCGGGAGGATGAAGATGCCCGTCGCCGCGTGCGCGCTGCTGCTCCTGGCGGGCTGCAGCGCCGACCGGATCGAGAGGGGCGTGTTTCACTCGAGGAAGGGATACGAGGTGAGGCTGCCGGCCAGCGGGTGGCTGCTGGCCTCCGGGGCCAAGGCGGACCTCGAGCTCCGGCGCGGGGGCCCGGCGCCCGGCGGCATGCTGGTGGACGCGACCTGCGAGGGGTCGTCGCCCCGGCGTCCCCTCGGCGTGCTGGCGCGCCATCTCGTCTTCGGCCTGACGGACCGGTCGGACGTGGAGAGCCAGGAGACCGTGGTCGGCGGGCGACACGCCGTGCGGAGTCTCGTGCGCGGGCAGAGGGACGGCGCCCGCGTGGCCGTGGAGGCCGTGGTGGTGAAGGACGGGCGCTGCGTGTACGACTTCCTCTACGTGGCCCCCGCGGACCACTTCGAGGCCGGGCGCAGCGACTTCAGGGGGTTCGTCGAGAGCCTCGCTGTCGGGCGGGAGCCATGACCCTGGGGCAGTATGTCCAGAAGCACGGGCGCGAGGCGGTGATCTGGTACGGGGGCCTCGGGCTCCTGAGCGCCCAGGTCGCCCGGAACCTGGTCCTGCCGCGCTCGTACATCCACATCGTCGCCCGGGAGATCGACACCATCGGCGTCCGGTCGGTGGCCGTCGCCCTCACGGCCGCGCTCTTCACCGGGATGGTCCTGGCGCTCCAGAGCGCCGTGAACATGGCGCGCTTCGGCGCCGAGAACTACGTGGGGCCCGTCGTGGCCCTGTCCATCCTGCGGGAGCTGGGACCGGTTCTCACGGCCATCCTCGTGGGAGGCAAGGTGGCATCGGGCATCACGGCCGAGCTGGGCTCCATGCAGGTCACGGAGCAGATCGACGCCCTGCGCGCCATCGGCGTCAACTACATCAAGCGGCTCGTGGTGCCGCGCCTGATGGCCGCCGTGCTGGTGTTCCCGCTGGTGACCATCCTGGCCGACTTCGTCGGGATGCTCGGGGGCATGCTGATCGTGGTCTTCGAGCGGGACGTGGATCCGTACCTCTACTGGAACACGATCTCCTACTGGGTCGTGCTGAAGGACTTCCTCACGGGACTCGTCAAGAGCGTGGCCTTCGGCGCCATCGTCACGCTCATCGGCTGCTACAACGGGCTGAACACGTCCGGTGGGACCGAGGGGCTGGGGCGCTCCACGACGGCCACGGTGGTCCAGGTGGCCATGGGCGTCATCGTCTCCGACTTCTTCCTGACCAAGCTCCTGCTGTTCCTCTTCTGGTGACGGCCATGAGCGCGCCCGGGTCGCCGGTGGAGGTGCGGGAGGTGTGGAAGGCGTTCGAGCAGAAGCCGGTGCTGTGCGGGGTCAGCTTCGCCCTGGCGAAGGGGACGACGCTGGCCGTCATGGGCGGGAGCGGAACCGGCAAGACCGTGCTCCTGCGGATCGTCGCCGGGCTCCTGCGGCCCGACGCGGGGCAGGTGGCGCTGTTCGGGACGCGGATCGACACCATGCGGGAGGAACAGATGCTGGCGCTGCGACGGCGCACCGGCTTCGTCTTCCAGGGGGCGGCGCTCTTCGACTCGCTGTCGGTCTTCGAGAACGTGGCGTTCCCGCTCCGGGAGCACACGAGCCTGTCCCTCGGGGACATCACGGACCGGGTGCACCGGTTCCTCTCCCTGGTCGGACTGCCCGGGACGGATGGCCTGCTCCCGGCGGCGCTGTCCGGCGGCATGCGCAAGCGCGTGGGGATCGCGCGGGCCCTCGTCATGGAGCCCGAGGTGGTGTTCTTCGACGAGCCCACGGCCGGGCTGGATCCGACCAACGCGCGGCTCGTGTCCGAGCTGATCGCCAAGCTGCGGGCCGGCGTCTGCGACACGGCCATCGTCGTGACCCACGACCTGGAGTTCGCCGAGATGGTGGCGGACCAGATGGCCATTCTCCATCAGGGACGGTTCGCGGACGTGGGGACACCTGCCGAGATCCGCCGCTCGACCAGCCACGACGTCCAGCGGTTCCTGGCCGGCGAGCTCCGGGAAAGCTGAGACGATGGACGGCCGCCACTACGCCCTGCAGCTCCGCATCGGCGCCTTCGTCGTGATCTCGCTCGTCGTGTTCCTGGGCATCATCTACTTGCTGGGCGCCCAGGCGCGGTACTTCGAGCGCAAGTACGACCTCGTCGCCGAGTTCACCGAGGTGGGCGGGCTCATCGAGGGGGCCACCGTGCGGCTGGCGGGCGTGCAGATCGGGCGGGTGACGAACGTGGCCCTGGCCCCCCAGGCCGGCGGCAAGGTGCGGGTCACGCTCACCATCGCGCGGCGGTTCTCGGACCGCATCCGGCAGAGCTCCGAGGCGAGGATCGTCACCCAGGGTCTCCTCGGCGACAAGCTCGTGGAGATCACCATGGGCATGCCGGACTCTCGGCCGCTCGAGCCGGGCAGCACCCTGCAGAGCCGCGAGCCCTTCGAGGTCGGGCGCATGTTCGCCGAGGGCACCGACGCGCTCTCGGCGATCACCACGCTCGTCCGCTCGCTCCAGGCGAGCCTCGACCGGCTGAACACGGCCGGCACACTCGAGGATCTCGACGCCGCGGTCAAGTCCACGCGCCGGGTCACCGAGCGGCTGGAAGGGCTGGGGCGCGACGGGGCCTTCGGCGACGTGGCGGCCGCGGCCCGCTCCGCCCGCCGGATCACCGAGCAGGTCGAGAAGGGCGGCGGCTGGCTCCACACGCTGGTCTACGAGGAACCCGAGGCGCTCCGCCGGCTCAACACCCTCCTGGGCGGAGCGCAGGAGGTACTGGCCCGGACCCGGACGGGGGACAGTGCCGTCGGCGCGCTGCTGTCACCGGAGAGCGGACGCTCGGTGCGGGCGCTGCTCGCCGCCATGGACGCCTTCGGGCGCGGCGCCGAGCTGGCGGGAGGGGGCCAGGGGCTGCTCTCGACGCTCCTCTTCGATCCGCAGTACAAGCCCATCGTCGAGGACCTCCAGATGGTGGCCCGCAACTTCCGCGAGCTCTCCGAGCGCCTCGCGCGAGGCCAGGGGCTCCTCGCCGGGCTCCTGCGCGAGCAGGGCGACAGCCCGCTGGACCAGGCGGCAGCCGACTTCCGCACCGCCATGGCGAACCTCCGGACCATCACCGACCGTCTCAAGGCCGGCGAGGGGACCCTTGGCGGGCTCCTCGAAGATCCCACCGTCTACGAGAACATCGCCGCGTTCCTCGAAGGCGCGCAGCGGAGCTTCCTTCTGCGATCACTGATCCGGTCGACCATCCAGAGCGGCGGGGACGGAACCTCGCCGTCCAGAACGGGCGGACGCTGATGGCCAAGGGGCGTTCGGCCTACCGCTGCCAGGGTTGCGGGTTTGCCGCGCCGAAGCCGGGCACCTGCCCGGACTGCGCCCGCCAGGGCAGCTACGTGGCGCTGGTGGAGGAGCGGACGACACCCTCCCGGTCCGAGCGCCCGAGACTTCCGCCCGGTGGCCGGCCCCAGCGGCTCAGTGAGATCAGCGTCGAGGGCGGCGAGCGAGTCCAGACGGGCATCGGCGAGCTCGACAGCGTGCTCGGCGGGGGCGTCGTCAAGGGCTCCCTCGTGCTGATCGGCGGGGACCCCGGGGTGGGCAAGAGCACGCTGCTGCTCCAGGCGAGTCAAGCGCTGGCCGAGCGGGCCGGCCCGGTGCTGTATGTCTCGGGCGAGGAGTCGGCCGGGCAGATCAAGCTCCGGGCAGACCGGCTCGGTATCGCGGCCGACGGGCTGTACTTCCTGGCCGAGACGGACCTGGAGGTCATCGAGTCCCACGTGGCCGGGCTCAAGCCGCGCGTCCTGGTGGTGGACTCGATCCAGACGGTTTTCCTGCCCGACCTCGAATCGCCGCCCGGGAGCGTGAGCCAGGTGAGAGAGTGCGGCGGCCGACTCATGCTCTCCGCCAAGGCGCGGGGGGTGGCGACCTTCCTCGTGGGGCATGTCACGAAGGACGGCGCGATCGCCGGCCCGCGCGTCCTCGAGCACCTGGTGGACACGGTGCTGTACTTCGAGGGTGAGCGTCACCACGCATACCGAGTGCTCCGGGCGGTGAAGAACCGGTTCGGGTCCACGAACGAGATCGGCGTGTTCGAGATGGCCAATGGCGGCCTGACCGAGGTCAAGAACCCTTCGGGCTTCTTCCTCTCCGAGCGGCCCCGGGGCGCGCCCGGGTCCGTGATCGTCTCGAGCCTCGAGGGCACGCGGCCCCTCCTCGTGGAGCTGCAGGCCCTGGTGGCGCCGGCCAGCTTCGGGACTCCACGGCGCACCGTGCTCGGGACCGACTACAACCGGGTCTGCCTGCTGCTGGCTGTCCTCGAGAAGCGCGCGGGCTTCCCGCTGCAGACCCAGGACGCGTTCGTCAATGTCGCGGGAGGGGGCCGGGTCTCGGAACCCGCGGTGGATCTCGGCATCGCGATCGCCGCAGCGTCGAGTTACCTGGACCGCCCGGTCCGGGGTGACGTGGTCGTGATCGGAGAGATCGGTCTCACGGGGGAGGTACGCGCCGTGTCGGGGCTCCCGGTGCGGCTCAAGGAGGCGGCGGCGCTGGGCTTCTCGTCGGCGGTGGTCCCCCAGAACAATCTGACGCCCGGTCAGTCCCATCCGCTTGACGTGCAGGGCGTCGGGTCCGTGGAAGACGCCGTCAAGGCTCTCCTCGGAGGGTGAGTCGAGCCGTGACCGTCGTCATCGTCCGGGTGCTCGTGCTCGCTGTCGCTGTCGGTGCGGGGCTCGCGCTGGGCCCCGTGCTGGCAGTGCCCACGCCCAGCCCGTGGCTGGCGGGAGCAGGGCTGCTCGTGGGCATCCTGGCGGTGCTCCTCGAGTGGCGGGCGCGGCGGGTCCCCGTGGAGCGGCTCTTCTGGGGTGCGACCGGGGCCGCCATCGGCGTTGTCCTCGGCCTCGGCCTCGGCAGCGCGGTCGGCGCCGTGGTGCCCGGGGCCGCAACGCTCGGGCGCGGGCTGTTCGGCCTGTTGGTGGGGTATCTCGGCTGGTCGGTGGCGCTCGCCAAGGGCGACGAGCTCGCGGGCCTGTCGACGAAGCTCTTTCCGAAGGCCGCGTCGCAGACGCGCCCGTACAAGATCCTGGACACCTCCGTGATCATCGACGGCCGGGTGGCCGACGTGTGCGAGAGCGGGTTCCTCGAGGGCACGCTGGTCGTCCCCCAGTTCGTGTTGCGGGAGCTCCAGCAGATCGCGGACTCCCCGGATGGGCTCAAGAGGAACCGGGGCAAGCGCGGTTTCGGCGTCATCCAGCGGCTGCAGCGCATCCCGAAGGTGACCGTCCTCATCCACGACGGGGACTTCCCGCAGGTGCGCGAGGTGGACCGCAAGCTGATCGAGCTCGCCAAGGCGATGGACGCCAAGGTGGTGACCAACGACTACAACCTCAACAAGGTCGCCGAGGTCTCGGGCGTGGCGGTGCTCAACGTCAACGAGCTGGCGAACGCGGTCAAGCCAGCGGTGCTCCCCGGGGAGATGATGCACCTCTACGTCCTCAAGGAAGGCAAGGAGGCGGGGCAGGGCGTGGCCTACCTGGACGATGGGACCATGGTGGTCGTGGACCACGGCCGGAAGCTCATCGGCCAGAGTGTGGACGTGACGGTCACCAGCGTGCTGCAGACCACCGCGGGCCGGATGATCTTCGCGCGGCCGGTCCCGTCGGCGGAGTCGCTCCAGTGATGAGGCCCCTCGAGCGCGGGCCGCGGGCCGTCGCTGTCGTGCCGGCGGGGGGAACTGGCGTCCGGATGGGCGTCCGGATGCCCAAGCAGTACCTGACCGTTGGCGGGGTGCCCCTGCTGATCCACACGCTGCGCGTACTCGCTCGTGCCCGCTCCGTCGCCGGGATCGTGCTGGCGGTGCCCCGCGACCGGGTCCAACGGACGGAGGCGCTCCTCAGGCGTCTCCCGGTGCCGAAGCTCTCCCGCGTGGTGCCGGGCGGCGCCGATCGGCAGGAGTCGGTGTGGCTCGGGCTCCAGGCCGCCCCGGCCGAGTGCGAGTGGATCCTGGTCCACGACGCGGTCCGGCCCTTCATCGTGCCGGCCCTGGTCGAGCGCGTCCTGGCCGCGGCGGCGATCGCTGGTGCAGCCACGTGTGGTCTCCCCGTGCGAGAGACGGTGAAGCGCGTGCGCGAGTCCCGGGTGGAGGCCACGCTTGACCGGGAAGGGCTCTGGCTCGTCCAGACGCCCCAGGCCTTCAGGCGGGACCTTCTCTCGGAAGCCCACGAGAAAGCCCGCCGCGACGGCTACTCGGGCACCGACGATGCCGTGCTCGTCGAGCGGCTCGGCGCCAGGGTTGCCATGGTGCCGGGACTCCCGCAGAACCTGAAGATCACGACGCCGGCCGATCTCCGGCTCGCCCGCCTCTGGAGCCCGCACCGGTGACAAGAACTGGGCTCGGCTTCGATCTGCATCCCCTGGCGGATGGGCGTGCACTCGTCCTCGGCGGGATCACGGTGCCGGCCGCGCGCGGGCTCGGCGGGCACTCGGACGCCGACGTTCTCACCCACGCCGTCTGCGAAGCCCTCCTCGGCGCGCTCGCCCTCGGCGACCTGGGCCGGCTGTTTCCGGACAGCGACGAGCGGTATCGCGGCGTGTCGAGCCTCGCGCTCCTTCGAGGCGTGATGGAGCTCGTTCGTGCCCGCGGCGGGAGCCTGGTCAACGTGGACGCCACGGTGATCTGCCAGGCGCCGCGGCTGGCGGCATTCCTGCCCGACATGGCGAGGCAACTGGCGTCGACGATCGAGGTGGACGCCGACCGGGTGAGCGTCAAGGCCAAGAGCCCGGAGCACCTGGGCCTTCTCGGTCGCGAGGAGGGCATCGCCGCGCTGGCCGTCGTGTCGGTGGACGTCACACCCCCGTAGGGTCCAGGAGGCACGCGTGGGACTCAGGATCTTCAACTCGCTCACCCGCCGGAAAGAGGAGTTCACCCCGCTCACGCCGGGCGAGGCGCGGATGTACGTGTGCGGCGTCACCGTCTACGACATCTCGCACATCGGGCATGCCCGGAGCGCGCTCGTCTTCGACGTGATCCGTCGGTACCTGCGTTTCAAGGGCTACCGGGTCCAGTTCGTCAAGAACTTCACGGACGTGGACGACAAGATCATCAATCGCGCCGCCCAGGAAGGCGTGTCGTCGCAGGAGATCTCCGAGCGCTACATCGCCGAGTACCGGGCCGACATGGCTTCCCTCGGCGTGCTCCCAGGGGACGTCGAGCCGAAGGCGACGGAGCACATCCCTCAGATGATCGCGCTGATCCAGCGACTCATTGCCAAGGGACTGGCGTACGTCGTGCACGGGGATGTCTACTTCGAGGTGCGGCGCTTCCCGACCTACGGGCGTCTCTCCGGCAAGAACCTGGAGGATCTCCTGGCCGGAGCCCGCGTGGAGGTGGACGACCGCAAGCGGGATCCTCGGGACTTCGCGCTCTGGAAGTCCGCGAAGCCGGGGGAGCCCTCGTGGCCGAGCCCGTGGGGTGCCGGGCGGCCCGGGTGGCACATCGAATGCTCCGCCATGTCCATGCAGTATCTCGGGGAGTCCTTCGACATCCACGGGGGGGGCGAGGATCTCATCTTCCCCCATCACGAATGCGAGATCGCCCAGGCCGAGGGAGCCAGCGGGAAGCCGTTCGTGCGCTACTGGATCCACAACGGCTTCGTCAACTTCGGCGACGAGAAGATGTCCAAGTCCCTCGGCAACACGCTGACGATCAGGGATCTGGTGGCCCGTCACGACCCCGAGGCCATGCGCCTGTACTTGCTGGGCACCCACTACCGCCACCCGCTCGAATTCGGAGACGAGCGCATCGGCGAGGCGGCGCGGGCGCTGGAACGGCTGCGCGGGCTCCGCGCGGAGGCCGACCGCCTGGCGGCCAAGGGGACGCCGCCGCCGGGACCCGATCTCGGGCTCTTCGACGAGGTCACCCAGCACCGGTCGCGCTTCGAAACCGCCATGGACGACGACTTCAACACGCCCCAGGCGCTGGGCGCGATCTTCGATCTCGCCCGGCGGCTCCAGACGGCCCGGACTGACGTCTCTGATGGCCGGGGGGGTGCCGGGGCCTTTCTCGTGGGGGTGGGCGAGCTCATGACTGTCTCGCGTGTGCTGGGGCTGCTTGAGGGCAGGGCCCCGGATGCGCCCGAGATCGACCCCGCGCGCAAGGCGCGTATCGAGTCGCTCGTCTGGCTGCGCCAGGAGGCTCGCAGGGCACGTGACTTCGCGGAGGCCGACCGGCTGCGGGCGGAGCTCGACCAACTGGGCGTGGTGCTCGAGGACACCCGCGACGGCACCACGTGGAAGGTCAGGCGGTGACGACCCAAGAACCCGCGCCGCTCTTCGGGCGCCATCCCGTTCTCGAGCTGCTCCGTGCTGCGGGCCGGCGGGTGGAGGAGATCGCCATCCTGGCCGAGGGGCGCGGCCCCGCACTACAGGAGCTGCTGGCCTTGGCCCGGAGCCGGAACGTCAAGGTGTCGTACCGCACGCGTGATCAGCTCACGGCGATGGCCGGGACACCTCACCATCAGGGTGTCGTGGCCCGGGTTGCGGAGGCGAGTTACGCCACCCTGGGCGAGGTGCTCTCGATTCCCGCGGCGAGGAGCGAGCCCGCGTTCTTCCTGGTGCTGGACCGGGTCCAGGATCCGCGAAACCTCGGAGCAGTGCTCAGAAGTGCGGAGGCGACGGGGGCGCACGGCGTCATCCTCCCGAGACATCAGTCGGTCGGGCTCACCCCGGCGGTCGCGAAATCAGCGATGGGGGCGCTCGAGCACCTGGCCGTTTCGAGGGAAACGAATATCGTGCAAGTACTCGAGACACTTAAGAAAGAGTCGGTGTGGGTGATGGGTGCGGCGCAGCAGGGTGGCAAGGCGCCATGGACCGTGGATCTGGCGGTGCCGCTCTGCCTCGTTCTCGGGGGGGAGGGGGAGGGGCTGAGGCCTCTGGTGGCCAGGACCTGCGACGAGCTCCTCACCCTGCCCATGAGGGGGGAGATCGGCTCTCTCAACGTGTCAGCTGCGGCCGCAGCCCTGTGCTACGAGGTGCTGCGCCAGCGGAGCCTCAAAACGGGGGAAAGCGCTTGACTTTTCATGCCCTCGAAACTAGAGTGAAGTTTTGCGACTGCTGGCGTAGCTCAGGGGAAGAGCAGCTGCCTTGTAAGCAGTGGGTCGGGGGTTCGAATCCTCCCGCCAGCGCCAGTATTTCCGAGGGGTGGGCGTCCTGGGGGACGAGCGGGGAGATACCCAAGTGGCCAAAGGGGGCAGACTGTAAATCTGCTGGCGCACGCCTTCGGGGGTTCAAATCCTCCTCTCCCCACCATCTCCGCGGTTGCAGGGGCGGGCGCCGAGAGGGCAGGCGGGAATAGCTCAGCGGTAGAGCGCCAGCCTTCCAAGCTGGGGGTCGCGGGTTCGAATCCCGTTTCCCGCTCCATCGGCTCCTCGGCGGCAAGAGGCATGAACAGGGTCGGCACTCGGGCCCATGTAGCTCAGTTGGCAGAGCGCGTCCTTGGTAAGGACGAGGTCTCCGGTTCAAGCCCGGACATGGGCTCCACGAATATCGCGCCGTAGCAACTGGAGGAGGGGCTCCGATGGCCAAGGCGAAGTTTGATCGATCGAAGCCGCACGTGAACATCGGGACGATTGGGCACATTGAC